>OIFE01001479.1_pt1 | contig 10442 bp, 6 predicted proteins | sample 1581921 | NCBI WGS metagenome assembly OIFE01 (sample SAMN04414075, study PRJEB24778) | human gut metagenome | material: faecal | host: Homo sapiens | reverse complement strand
AGGAGAACACTATGAAAGACCTTTGCCAATACGGAAACCGGCCGGAGGACGAATGGGAAATCTTGCCCTGGATACCTGACCCGCGTCCGCCCTTCAAAATCTGGGTGAAGCCGGAGCAGATCGCGCCATTCTTTCTCATTCCCCACCACCCCTATGCGATCTCCCTTCTGCTGAAAATCAGTGACGGATTCCGGACAGAGGAATTCCGACGGCTGGGACTGATCGGCAGCAGCGAGGATTGGGAGCGGCTTGTCCGGGGCGTGATCCAGGAGTTCGAGGAAAACAACAGCGGCGTGGATCTGTTTCACTTCGACTCCGACGAAGATGTGTTCTGCGTGTACTCCCAATACATCGACGATTTGATGATGCTGGCCAAAATGATCCGAGCAGCCTGTGCCGATGAAAAAGCGATGCGGACTTATCTTGGCAAGATCGAGTATATCAAGCTCTTTTGGGAGGGCGCGCCGGAGGGAGAACCGTCGGTGATCCTATATGAAGTGGATACAAAAAATGAGCGGCTGGCTCTCCGCTCCATTGACATCTTTATGGACGGTCACACCCGCAACATACCTGACCTTTACGAAGACGCTATCGAGATCACGCCGATCCCCACCGTAGATGAACTGAACGCCCATGTCTGGGGCGAGGAATTCCACGCCTGCGTTATAGAGAAAGCGGAATTTGAGGCCATCTGGGAAAGCCGATTTTATAGCGGAGCGTTTTGAAAAGCGAGGAATGACAATGGTTGAGATCAATCGCGTCTGGCTCAATGTGGATACAGACACCAACAAAATCACACTATTCGGCCGCCCCCGTGTATCCATCCGTGTGGATGAGTACATTTGGAGTTTGATCGAAGAACATATCGTGAAGCCCCATAAGCTCATGCGCAGCGAAAAGCATAGGTATCTGCTGAAAATTTCTTTTCACCGATTTGATCCGGTGCGGCACCGATATTATCCGCTTTCCCCGTATAATGGGCCGCTTCTGGAAGGCGTCAAGCCGGACAGCGCAAACGGATGGTATCCCCGTGAGAATTTTGCAGACACTGAGTATCGCACCACCTGGTTCTCTCCTGATAAAATCTGGACAAACTGCGGCAACAAAGTTCTGGATGTCAATGTTGACGCTGCCAATGTAAGCGAGAGCATCACCCCCAGAGAATACGCAGACTTGCTGTTCGATGGGATTGGTGCTGCACTGGTGTTTAACTTCAAAAGGCTCAAGCGCGAGGAGTTTGATGAGCTGAAACCCAGGATCGACTGGAGCATGGTAGAGAGCTTTCCCTTTCCAGCAGCCTTTGAGGAGCAGCAGTACATTGGGGACGAGGGCAAAATTCATGTGTATTCCTGGGATGGCCGGCAGGAAACGGACCTTGTAGGCCCCTATTCCGTGCGGGAGTTGTATCTGGAGCATTTCGGAAAATAGTTGGGAGGAATCTGATGAAACAGACAGATATTTATACTGAGGCTCTGATCTGTCTGCGGTCGATTTTACAGACAGACCACCCGGAATTCAAAAACTGGATCGGCTGGCTGGAGCGGGACATTCAGGACTGGAACCAGCAGCGGGAGGTTGCCCACCATCTTCGGGCATACGGAGGTATGGGCTCGTTCAACGACCTGCCCAGTATGCGTGGAAATCACGACTATATTTTCGGCTTTCTCAAGTCCGTGTGCTATGCCTTCGGCCATCTTTATGGCAAACGGGAAGGCATTTCTCCGGAGGCATTGATGGAGGAGTGCCTGCACGATGTAGAGCAGGCAGCCTATCACCCCCATAAGGCACTGAACCAAGCCATTGCCCAGCACTTGATGCAGGGCGATTTGCAGGAGAATCTGGATAGGCTGTAGGAGGACTTGCTATGAACGAAAAACTGTCCCGTCCCCAATTCAATCAAATGGACACCACCGAGAAGCAGACACTGATGGAAAGCCTGGCTGCTCGTTATAATATGACCTTTCTTGATCTACATACTTTTGACCGCTGGGGCCAGAGCAGCACCACCGGCATATTCGAAAAAGATGGCCGGAAGTTTGTCTTTGTTCCCGGCGATACCGTCACCCTGGGCTGGGAGCAGTTTGCCGTGGGACTGAATCAGGAGAGCCGGGAGGAATTGGAGTATCTGTTCCGGGAATGGGAAATGGAACCGCAGAACCCGGAGGAGATGATCCGGGAAAGCATGGCTCCCGTCCGGCAAGCGGCCATTGGCCCCATGCTGGTGGGCCGGGAGCTGGAGGAACTCTGCTGGGAGTCAGTCAAGATGGACGATCCCAGGCTGACCGCCCACCCTGACTGGCTGAAGGAGTTCCGTGACTTTGCCTGGAGTGACAGCAGCAGTCTTACCTTGCACCAGTCGGCCCGCATAGAACGGACGGAAGATGGATTTCAGACCTGGATCTATAACCGCACAGACTACGATGAACTTCTTACCGGGCTGGAAAAGCAGGGGCTTTCGCTGCCCACAGCAGATGAGTGGGCCTACCTGTGCGGCGGTGGTTGCCAAACCTTGTTCCCCTGGGGAGATGGGCTGGACTACTCCATGCGCCTGCGCTGGTTTGAGGACATGGATGAGGACGAGAACAGGTCCTACGACATGGAGGAACCCAATTTCTTCGGCCTGTCCATCGCCTACGATCCCTATATGCGGGAAGTGGTGCAGGCTGATAGGCTTACCACCTGCGGTGGTGACGGCGGGTGCAATATCTGCGGCGGGCTGGGTCCATTTCTCGGTTTCCTACCCTGTTCGCCCCACTGTAAGCCGGAAGTGCAGGAGGACAATGAACTAAACGGAGATTATGACTTTTATCGGCCTATCATTCGGTTGGAGAACTATGATTGACAATAGAAGCTTGATACGAAATAAAGAAAGAGAGGTGCCGACATGGGAGCATGGGGCATAAAAGCATTAGAGCGTGACGAAGGGTTGGATGTACTGGACATCCTCAAAAATGAATATGTACCGGAGCATCCGGTAATGGATCTGGGCGAGATGATCGAACTGATGAAAGAGGAAGTCATGCTGGGATCTGACTTCTCACAAATCGACTTCCTCTTTGACAATACTGCGATGGCTCTGGCGGAGCTGTATTTCCAATGGAAGGATAACAGCAAACTGGACTACGATCATGAAGAAGCTATATGGGATAAAGTCACCGGTTTCACAGCATCCAAAGAAGCCCTTGCTTTCCTGCTGCGGCAGCTCACCGACATCAAAAACGAGGTGCCGGACGAGGACGGCATCCGTGAGATTGTGGATCTTTGGAAGAACGAGGACAGCGGTGAGATCGCTCCTGCGTGGTTGGAACACTTGAATCAGCTCATTGATCGACTGGATTCAGAACAGGAGGCACGACAAATGTATATCAAAAAATACTGGGGCAACTTTATTGGCGGTTCCGATGACAGTCTGAACCTTGTGGCATTTTTAGAGGATCAGAAAAAGGAGGAAATCCCCCTCAGCGAGATTTTCGCCAAGATCGGTCTGGACAAGCAGAGCTGGGACTTCCGCCAAACCGTGGAGTATCTGGAGTTTACACACTCCGATGGCGTGGAGATGGACTTCCACTTCGCCATTGATGTGGTCACCGATCTGGCCGCTATCCTGCTGGAGTGCAGCGTCAGTGGCAGTGTAAACCTTCAGGATCTGGACGAGTACAACACCCCCGTCTGCCGTATCCGCATCACTGCTACGCCAGAGGAGCATGACGCAATGAACAAGTCCCTGGCGGATTTTGCCCAGAACCCGCTGGAATACGACATCAGCGAGATGATGGGTGAGGATGAGATCACAGATATGGCTTATCAGGTGGAGATGCTGCGGAAAGAGCTGTACGAAGCCTCCGGCCGTAATCGGAACTACCATGTAAAGGCGGAAGATGTAAAACATCTGCTCCCTGACTGGGAGGGCGCCGATGGCTGTATCGCCACCAACCGCATCACGGTGGAGGGCTACAAGGTTGGCTACTGCTACCGGGAGGAGCCGGACGGCGGCTGGGACAGCGGCTGGCGCTTCACCGCCGGTGACGAGAGCGAGGCGTACATGGACGACCCCAACAATGCTGGGATCTACAAGCTGAATACGATCTGCAACGACGACCCCGACATCATTCCTCTGCTGCATACACCCGCTCCCTGCGCCTTTGAGCGGGATGAGAATGGCGTGTTTCAGCAGATCAAAGACTGGAAGCCGGATGAGGACGAGGAGGACTTGGATATGGACATTTTGAAGCAGTGCCAGAAGTGGCATGAGGAGAGCAAACAACATAAAATTATTGATGCGCTGGAGGCCATCCCCGCCGAGGAGCGTACCCCTGAGATGGACAGCGAGTTGGCCCGCGCCTATAACAATCTGGCAGACCCACATAAGCCAACTTGCAAAGAAATGCTCAAAAAGGCCCTCGCTCTGCTAAAGCCCCATGAGGAATACTTCGAGGACGACTATTACTGGAACTTCCGCATGGGTTACTCTTACTTTTATCTGGATCAGGAGGGCCGGGCTCTGCGATATTTTGAAAAGGCATTGGAAGTCCGCCCTGGTGACGATGACACCAAAGAGTTTATCGAACGGTGCAAGAAGGGTATTTCTCTGCCGCAGTTCTGGGAGTGCTTCCGGGAGCGGACAGAGGACTGGTGGGAAACCTTTGCCGAGATGGAAGCAGAATTGCGCCAGATGATGGATGAGGACAAAGATCACACCCGCGGTGCCGAACTCGTGGCCCAAATGGAGGAAACCCTGAATCTGGTCTTTGATGAGATCTCTTTCGAGATGGGCTTCAACGGCAAAAAGCATGAGCTGATCCTCACCCCGGAGGGCGACAAGGTCAAGCTGTTTGAGCTGGTCTACTTCCAGAAGCACGCCCCCAAGGAGGTGCTGGAGCACTGGAACATCCTGGTGGGCCGTCAGCCCCTCCAGAACATCGGCCTGCGCACCGAGGACGGCTGGGACATCTCCGGGGATGATGTGCAGATCTGGCTGGAGGAGCAGGGTGAAAACAGCTTCGCCATCTCCGCCTACTGTGAAAAGCTGCTGCCTATGCTCCGGGATGAGGAAGGCCGGGCCTGGTGGATGCTCACCACCCTCACCGACCAAGTGCTGGGCGAGATCTCCCACATGAGATACATAGACAGCTTTGATGTGCTGGAGGAACCCAAGGCAGAGCCGTCCTTCCTCCTGTCCCAGCTGCCCGACAAACTGCGGGAGCAGGGCCTGGAGCTCTCCACCGACCCGGAAGCCTATCTGGAGAGCTACCTTGGTTACAAAATGGAACCCAAACAGGACCCGGACGCCGATTGGCGGCTGGATGTAATGGCCGGTTCCACCTGCTGTGTGCCGCTCATCAACGGCTATCTGAATGCCGACAATGATTTTATGGACGATCTCCATGCCGACGGCGCGGTGGCGGGCTTCTTCTGCTATCCCCTGGATACCCTGCGGGAGGAGGAAGGCAGTCAGAAAATTTTCGACTTCCGGGACAAACTGGAGGAAGTGCTCACCGGCGGGGATGGTTCGGAAGTGCTCACTCTCACCGGCGGGGCTACCGGCCTCTACTGTGGCTATGTGGACTTCATCGCCTGGGACATCCAAGAGGCGCTGAACATGGCGAAAGAGTTCTTTGAAGGCACGGACATCCCATGGGCCATCTTCCACACCTTCCGCCGTGAAGCCGGTTCTGTATCCCTAAAGCAACAAGATGATGGGACAGAAACTGAGAATCAGGATGACGAGTTGGACGAAACGCTGACGGGCATGGACTATATTCCTTACACCCAACAGAACGCCGAAGCATTCTTCGCTCAGCTGGAGCAGTGGAACGACGAAGACGAGTACACCCGCTGTATCCAGGCACTGAATGCCATCCCGGAGAACTGGAGGAACTACCGCACCGCCTACGCCCTGGCCCGTGCACTGGAGAACTACGCCATCATCGGGGACCATGACGAAGGTACTTTGAAATCCAAGGGAGACAAAGCCCTTCTGAGGGCCATTGAGGTGCTGGAGTCCGTCCGGGAGGAAGGCCAGGACAAGGCGGAGTGGAATATGCGGATGGCCTATGGCTATCAGTATCTCTACGGCCAGGAGGAAAAGGCCATTCCCTACGCTCAGCGGTGGGCAGAGTTGGACCCGGAGGATGAAAATGCCCCGGCAGTAATTCGGGAGTGTAAGGCGGAGATTCGGAAACGCCAGCGCAGCCGGAAGAAGAAGGCCAAATTCGTGCCCGGTGATACTCCATTTGAGGGCTTCGACCTCACCAACTTCTGGGATGATAATTGGTATGCACTGAAAGAATATGTCAGTGATCCGCCTTCCGATGAGCTGATTGCCAGCGTGGAGGAGGAACTGGGCTACAAGCTGCCCGCTGCCTACATCTGGCTGATGAAGCAGCACAACGGCGGCATTCCGGTGAACACCTGCTATCCCTGCGATGAGCCGACCTGTTGGGCAGAAGACCATGTGGCCATCACCGGCATTTTCGGCATCGGGCGGGAAAAGAGCTGCTCCCTCTGCGGAGAGCTGGGAAGCCAGTTTATGATCGATGAGTGGGAGTATCCTGCCATCGGCGTGGCCATCTGCGACTGTCCCAGCGCCGGACACGATATGATCTTCCTGGACTACCGGGTTTGTGGCCCCCAGGGAGAGCCTGCGGTAGTCCATGTGGATCAGGAAAACGACTACAAGATTACCCATCTGGCAGACAGCTTTGAGGAATTTGTCCGCGGACTGGAGCATGAATCCCTCTATGATCCGGATGAAGATGTAGAGGATCTTGAGGATGACGCCGACGAGGAGAAAACTGACCGTAAGGGCTCCTTTGCCGGGTCTGTGCTCCTCTCCAAAGCGGAATGGGACAAGGAGCAGTTGATCCGGAATCTACGGGAAGAATGGGGCATCGTAGATGAGGAGCCGGATGAGGGCGACGAAGATGATGAGAACAGCGATGACGCTGTGGTAATGCGGGTCGGCGGCATGATGCTGATCGTGACACTCTTCCACGGTCACATCCCGGACAATGAAGCGGAGATCAACGCCGAAAACAACTATATGTGGCCAGAGGCCGTAGAGGTGGCCAAAGCGCACAAGGCCCATATCGTGGTGGCTGTATTGGGCGAGGAGGAAAAACTGCTGGAACGGGGTAAGCTGTTCACTAAGGCGATGGCAGTGTGCTGCAAGCAGAAATATGCCACCGGTGTCTACACCAGCGGCGTGGTATTTGAGCCTCGTTTCTATGAGGGCCTTGCCGATATGCTCAAAGAGGACGAACTGCCCATCTTCAACTGGGTTTGGTTCGGCCTGTACCGGAGCGAGGGGGGCCTAAACGGCTACACCTACGGCATGGATGTGTTTGGCAAGGAGGAAATGGAGGTGTTGAACACCGACGCTGAGCCGGAGGAACTGCGGGACTTTTTGGCCAGCCTTGCCTCCTATGTGCTGGCGTGTGATGTGACACTGCAAGACGGCGAGACCATCGGTTTTTCTGCGGACGATAAGCACACCATCACCCGCAGCCCCGGCGTCTCCCTGCCGGAGGAACAGATGACCCTGAAGATCGGTTACGAGCCTATAAAGGGAGATCCGGAGGATGACAGCTGCGACCACTCAGACAATGATGACACGCAGGATGAGGAAGAATTCAGTAATCCCGAAGTCTACACCGAGGAGGAGATGGAAGCCGTCGAGGGGCACATTGAGCAGTATTTCGGCAAGTTCGAGAATGTGTTCCATGAGCTGGTTTCTCCCGACATCCATGTGGACATCTGCGTGGTGCCGCCCTCTGAGGAGCGGGACTACTGCACCCTGGTCACCATGGGCATGGGCGCTCACCGGATGAATGTGCCGGAGGAACTGGCGGAATATAAGCTGGAGCGGGCGGAGCTGGCCATTGCCCTGCCTGCGGACTGGAAGCTGGATCAGGAGTCCATGAAAGACGAAAAGTGGTACTGGCCCATCCGCCTGCTGAAATCCTTGGCCCGCCTTCCCATTGCCAGCGATACCTGGCTGGGCTTCGGCCATACCATGGACAATGAGGAGGATTTTGCAAAGGACACAAAGCTGTGCGCCGCCATTCTGACTGGTCCCCAGGATACCGAAGATGGCAGCGAGGTCTGCATCCTGCCGAGTGGCGAGGAGGTCAACTTCTATCAGGTGATTCCTCTCTACCGGGATGAATTGGAATATAAGCTGGCCCATGACGCGGACGCCCTGCTGGGCAAAATGAACGGCATCAGCTTTGTGGTGGAGCCTGATCGTCAGGATGCTATCACCCGTGGCACCCTTTCCAATGATGATTTTGACGGTGAGATGGACGATGCCTCCTATCATATCGAGAGCATTGAGGAGAAGGAACTGCCAATTGACCCCATCAACGCTTATAACCACATGGCCATCTACCTGCGCTGGTGCATGGAGCACGACCTGATGGGCGAGGACTTCCTGAAAGAACACGGCGAAGTGGTCAAACAGGTCAAAGCCGACCCTGCCAGCGTAGACCTGAGGGCATTCATCCAAGATGAGCTGGACGGCTGCCTGTTCTCTGTGCTGTTCAATCATCAAGGTCGCGCCTTTGCCGGCTATTACTACGGAGAGGGCGACAGCCCCTACTATTCTGCCGATGTTGACGACAACGCCCTCCGCTTCTTCGGCCCGGAGCGGTATCACTCTGATGAGTTCCAGGATGAAGCCTACCTGTTCATCCCCTTTGACGAGGACTACTATCAGGCTATGGCAGAGGTGATCGGGGAACGGTTTGAAAACTGGCAGGGACAGGACTTCGACGAGGACACGCTGGAGCCTTCCGAGGTTGCTCAGGCCATCATGGAGTATCTGGACTGCGAGTGTACCTATTTCCCATCCATGGCAGATGATGACCCCATCATGTCGGCATACAGCTACGCCCAGCGGCTGGGGGTACGGGAGGGCTTTGTTCCTGTGCTTATCCAGGCGGATGATGAAACGCTGTTGGAGTGTCTGGTAATGAACGCCGATTCGGAGCATGATGCGGACTTCTATGAATTTGACCTCAAAACCGTAACGGAGTACCGGAAGAAGGTGCTCTCCGCTCCCATCAAGGACGGAAAGGCGATTTTGGAAGAATTGACTGGCCAGCGCAAGGAAGAAGCCGAGGACGATGATCTGGACTGGGATGAGGAAGTCCTGGGCGAGATGGAGGGCGGAGAACCCAACGACCGCTTCGCAAACTATTGGAACGATGATACCGGAATGACATATCCGCTCATTCTGGCTAAAATTCCGGTAAAGAACCCCTGGGAGATCTTCGCCTACCTGCCCTTTGGAAATTGGAATGAGTGTCCCGACACACCGGACCTGATGGCAGTGGCGAAATATTGGTTCGAGCAACATGGTGCCATTCCTGCCGCCATGAGCCACGATGAATTGGAGTTTGAACTTCCAACTCCAATCTCCAAGGAAAGAGCTATGGAGGTGGCTGTGGAGCAATATGGCTTCTGCCCAGATCTGGATCAGAATGAGGATGGAAGCATTGGCTCCTTGGCAGATGTCCTGTGGCAGTCCACCGTCTGGTATTTCTGGTGGGATTGATGGGAGGTGCGACCAATGACAGAATATCAGAAAACCTATATCGAACTAAAAAAACAGTTTGTTGCGACCAATGAAGGTCCAGACAATGTCCGCGCTCTATATACCTTCAAGGAAGAACTTGAGCAGAGTGAGGATCAGCAGGCCAAGGAAGTGCTGGTGGATGTATATGACCTGCTGGACTTTAAGAAGGACGCCTACGAACTGCTCTGCCAAATCGGAAATCGTTCCGATAAAAAGACCCTCAAGCGGCTGGGCACGCTGAAGGACTATGCGGAAAACTGGGGCAATCATTATGCTCTCCCCAAGCCCAAAACGCCGGAGGAAAAGCAGAAAGAGAAGGAACGGCAGGCCCAGCTGGGCCTGCCCGCCTTCCGGTATCACCCAAACCCTCTGGAAACTGGGGCTTTTGAGGAATCCGCAGACGGCGTTGTCTGCGACTGCTGTGGCAAGACGACCCATATTTTCTATACAGCCCCCTTTTACGCCGTGGAGGATATTGCATATCTGTGCCCAGAGTGCATCGCCAACGGCGAAGCAGCCCGGAAATATGACGGTAGTTTTCAAGATGATTTCTCTGTGGATGATGGTGTAGACGATCCGGAGAAGCTGGACGAGCTGATCCACCGCACCCCCGGCTACTCCGGCTGGCAGCAGGAATACTGGCGCGCCCACTGCGGCGACTACTGCGCCTACCTGGGCCATGTGGGTGCCAGAGAACTGCGGGCCCTGGGTGTGCTGGAGGAGGTACTGGACGATCCGATGTGGGACGATGAGCAAAAAGAAATGATCCGGGAATCTGTCAATGGCGGGCATCTGCAATGCTATCTGTTCCAGTGCCTCCACTGCGGAAAACACCTGGTCTGGATGGATTTTGATTGAAAAGGAG
>OIFE01001477.1_pt1 | contig 10469 bp, 9 predicted proteins | sample 1581921 | NCBI WGS metagenome assembly OIFE01 (sample SAMN04414075, study PRJEB24778) | human gut metagenome | material: faecal | host: Homo sapiens | reverse complement strand
ATTTATGGAGGCAAAAATCATGAAAATGGCAAAGAAACTTCTGGCCGTCGTCCTCGCTGGTGTTATGGCTGTGTCTATGCTGACTGGCTGCGCTCTGGGCGATGCTGTCTCTGAGAAAGAGCTGCTGGACAAGATGAACACGTTTGGCGCTGCAGATAACGTCAAGTACGCTGTCGAGAAGAAGGACGGCGACTTCGATCTGGCCGATGCCCGCGAGAAGGCCGTTAAGGCCGTCAAGGAGCTCGCTGACGAGAAGGATCCCGCTAATGAGACCATCACCGTCACCGGCGCTGTTGTCTGCGTTGTTGAGGTTCCCTCCTCTGGCAGCAACAAGTGGAGCAAGGCAGCTAAAACTGTGAACACCAAGATGGTTGCAAGCGCTAACCAGACCGGCACCGGCACTGTCAAGACCATCAAGGTCAACAAGGACACCGTCACCGTGAAGGCAACTGTCGGCTCTGAGACCGCAGCCAAGAATCACACCTACATCGTCGTTGTTGCTAAGGCTAAGAACTAATCACCCCATCTGCTCAAATCATTACAGACCCTGTCTGTGATATACATTGAGAAATGACTCCAAGGCCCGGAGCGGGAACGCTCCGGGCCTTGGTTTTTTTGGAGGTGGGGCGGGGCGGAGCGAGGGGGCGGGCCTTTACAATCCCCGCAAAACATGATAAAGTAAAGGTACTCTGCTTTCAACAGGAAAAGCAGGCCCGGCTGCGGGGAAAGCCGCCGGGACAACGACTCAACACGACACGGCAAACCAGCCGCGGACGGAAAGGATGTACTTACAATGGAACAGAGCGAAAAGACCCTTGATATGATCGTCAATCTCTGCAAGAACCGGGGCTATGTCTTCCCCGGCTCTGAAATTTACGGCGGTCTGGCCAACAGCTGGGACTACGGCCCTCTGGGCGTCGAGTTCAAGAACAACGTCAAAAAGGCATGGCTGAAAAAGTTCGTGCAGGAGAGCCCCTACAACGTGGGCCTCGATGCCGCCATCATCATGAACCCCCAGACCTGGGTCACCACCGGCCACGTGGCCGGCTTCTCGGACCCCCTGCTGGACTGCCGCGCCTGCAAGGCCCGCCACCGCGCCGACAAGCTCATCGGCGACGAGCACCCCGAGGTGAACGTGGACGCCATGAGCTTTGACGAGATGGACGCTTTCATCGCCGAACACGAGGACGTGGTCTGCCCCGTCTGCGGCAAGCACGACTTCACCCCCATCCGTAAGTTCAACCTGATGTTCAAGACCGCCATCGGCGTCACCGAGGACAGCTCTTCCACCTGCTACCTCCGCCCCGAGACGGCGCAGGGCATCTTCGTCAACTTTGCCAACATCCAGCGCACCACCCGCCGCAAGCTGCCCTTCGGCGTCTGCCAGGTGGGCAAGGCCTTCCGCAACGAGATCACCCCGGGCAACTTCACCTTCCGCACCCGCGAGTTCGAGCAGATGGAGTGCGAGTTCTTCTGCAAGCCCGGCACCGACCTCGAGTGGTTCTCCTACTGGAAGGACTACTGCGAGAACTGGCTGCTGAGCCTCGGCATCAAGAAGGAGCACCTGCGCCTGCGCGACCACGAGCCTGCAGAGCTGGCCTTCTACAGCCGCGCCACCACAGACATCGAGTATGCCTTCCCGTTTACCGACTGGGGCGAGCTGTGGGGCATCGCCGACCGCACCAACTACGACCTGAGCCGCCATCAGGAGGCCTCCGGCAAGAGCCTCGAGTATTTCGACAGCGAGACCAACGAGCACTACATCCCCTACGTCATCGAGCCTTCTCTGGGCTGCGACCGCGTGGCGCTGGCTTTCCTGTGCGAGGCCTACGACGAGGAGCATCTGACTGACAGCAAGGGCAAGGAGGACATCCGCACCGTCCTGCATCTCCACCCGGCTCTGGCTCCCTACAAGTGCGCTGTCCTGCCCCTGAGCAAGAAGCTGGGCGACAAGGCCATGGAGATCCGCAATGAGCTGAGCAAGTACTTCATGGTGGACTACGACGACACCGGCTCCATCGGCAAGCGCTACCGCCGTGAGGACGAGATCGGCACTCCCTACTGCATCACCGTGGACTTCGACACCGTGGGCGACGAGGCCAAGGGCATTGCCGCCGACAACTGCGTCACCGTCCGCGACCGCGACACCATGGAGCAGGTGCGTATGCCCATCTCCGAGCTGAAGGCTTATATCGAGAGCAAGATCGAGTTCTGATAAAAACGCACTTTTGTGAGTGAAAAAACAGCCCCGCCGTTGCAATTTCGGCGGGGCTGTGGTATAATACAACTAAAGAAAGTGCTGTCTGGCAAACGGTCAGCACCTTTCCGGCAGATCAATCACAAAGAATGACCGCACGAGTGGAGCCGGGAAGTCATTTTTTGTTATTGAAGATCTTCCATGCAATATCGAAAACGCCGAAACCCACAGTTGCAAGCAACGTGAGCAGAGCTAAAGTTTCTAAAAGCGTCATAGAACATCACCCCAGTTCACAGTTGCGAGCAATACTACAGCCCCGCCGTTGCAATTTCGGCGGGGCTGTGGTATAATATAAACGAAGAAAGTGCTGTCTGGCAAACGGTCAGCACCTTTCCGATAAGTCATAACAAAAAATGACCGCAGGGATTGGTAGCCGGGCGGTCATTTTTTGTTATTAAAAATTTTCCAGGCGACATCGAAAACTCCGAAGCCTATAGTTGCAAGCAACGTGAGCAAAGCTAAAGTTTCCAAAAGCGTCATAGAACATCCCCCCTTTCGCTGTGGAGCGTCGGGGGCATAACAAAAATGTTCGCCTTCCCGACGTAAGGCCGGAAAGGTGTAGACCGCCTGCCGTTATGTAGACAGCACTCTCATACACTAGTATAACAGATGTTTCCCGATTTTTCAACCGGCAGAAGCATCTGTTTTGTTTTTATCGGGTGGACAATTCCGGCCGGAGCGGTTATACTGTCAGATAGAAAATGCACCGCCGTGGTTTGCACGGCAGAAAGGATATTCTGTGGAAAACTTTGACATTCTTCTGAAAAAATATGCCGACTTCATCGTCCGGGTGGGCGTGAACCCCCAGCCGGGCCAGACCCTTGTCATCAACTGCTGCCTCGAGGCCGCTCCGCTGGCCCGTCTGTGCGTGCGCAGCGCCTACGAGGCCGGCGCCCGTGACGTGCTGGTGAACTGGGGCGACAACGAGGTCTCCCGCAGCCGGATGGAGCTGGGCAGCGAGGAAGCCCTGACCGACTTCAAATCTTATCAGCTGCGCCGCTATCTGGACTACGCCGAGAGCGAGGGCGGCGTCTGCGTGCTGCACATCCTTGCCGACGACCCCGAGGTCTACGCCGGTCTGGACGGCGCAAAGATCAGCCGTGTGAACGCTGCGCAGCGCAAGTTCATGGCCCCGTGGCGGGAGTACACCATGAACGACCGCGTCCAGTGGTCCATCGCCGCCATGCCCAGCGCCCCCTGGGCGAAGAAGATGTTCCCGGAGCTGGACGAGGCTGCCGCCATCGAGAAGCTCTGGCAGCTCATCTTCGACGTCTGCCGCGTGACGGGCGGCGACCCGGTCAACGAGTGGAAAGCCCACCTCGACCGTCTGACCAGCCTGAAGGACAAGATGAACGCCCTCGACCTCGAGAGCGTCCACTTCGAGAGCAGCAACGGCACCGACCTGACCGTCGGCATCGCTGACAAGGCCACTTGGGAGAGTGCCGCCAGCGTCAGCGAAAAGGGCGTGGTCTTCCTGCCCAACATCCCCACCGAAGAGGTCTTCACCGCCCCCCACAAGGACAAGGTGAACGGCATCGTCTACGGCACGAAGCCCTACGTCTTCAACGGCCAGCTCATCAAGGGTTTCCATGTCACCTTCAAGGATGGCCGGGTCGTGGAGCACGGTGCCGACGAGGGCGCGGAGCTGCTGGGTCAGCTTCTGGACACCGACGAGGGCGCACGGAGCATCGGCGAAGTGGCGCTGGTGCCGGCGTCCAGCCCCATCAACCGCAGCGGCGCGCTGTTCTACAGCACCCTCTTCGATGAGAACGCCGCCTGCCACATCGCCTTTGGTGCCAGCTATCCCGGCACCACCGAGAACGGCACCCGCCTGAGCAAGGACGAGCTGCTGGCCCGGGGCATGAACCAGTCCGCCATCCACGAGGACGTCATGGTGGGCGCTGAGGACAGCCATATCACCGGCAAGTGCCGCGACGGCCGCACCGTGGAGCTGTTCCGCGATGGCGTCTGGGTGCTGTGAGAAGAGGATTTTTCACGAAAAAGCTTGCATAATCCGCAAGAGTATGCTATATTCTAGTAGTACGCTATAGTTTTATTGGAAAGTGGGCCGCAAGGTCCGCTTTTCTTGTTTGTTTGGAGGTTTTTTATGGCGAAGCAGTCTGGCGGCAACACCGCCCAGAGAGTCGAAGCGCTTGTCCGCCCCGTCGTGGAGGGCATGGGCCTGCGCCTGTGGGATGTGGTCTTTGAGAAGGAAGGGCCGGACTGGTATCTCCGTGTGCTCATCGACCGGGACGGCACCATGGACACCGACACCTGTGCCGAAGTGTCCCACGCGCTGGACCCTATCCTCGATGAGGCAGACCCCATCGACCAGAGCTATTATCTCGAGGTGGGCAGCCCCGGCCTTGGCCGCAAGCTGACCCGCCCGGAGCACTACGAGGCACTCAAGGGCGAGAAGATCGGCGTCAAGCTCATCCGCCCCACCGCCGACGGCGTGCGCGAGTTTGCCGGCATCCTGAAAGGCCGCGAGGGCAGCACCGTCACGGTCGAGACGGAGAACGGCCCGGTGAGCTTTGAGGTGAACGCCGCGTCCGGCGTCCATCTCTGTGACGACGAACATCTGTTTGATTAAGACGAAAATAAATTACTGGGAGGAACCCGAAAAATGGCAGCAGCGAACAACGAATTTTTTGAAGCTCTCTCCATGCTGGAGCACGAGCGCGGCATCACCGCGGAGTACCTGATCGAAAAGATCAAGGCTGCGATCGTCATCGCCGTGAAGAAGAACTACGAGGTCGAGGACGACCACGTCATGGTCGAGATCGACCCCAGCACCGGCAAGTTCAACGTCGCCCTCATCCAGGACGTCGTGGCCGATGAGGACTGGTACGACGAGCACAGCGAGATCGGCATCACCGAGGCTCAGCACATCCGCAAGAGCTATCAGGTGGGCGACCGCGTCGTGACCCCCCTCAAGACCAAGGACTTTGGCCGCATCGCCGCCCAGACCGCAAAGCACGTCATCCGTCAGGGCATCCGCGAGGCCGAGCGCAGCCAGCAGCTGAGCGAGATCCAGTCCCGCGCCCACGACATCGTGCAGGCCACCGTCACCCGCGTTGACCCCGAGAAGGGCATCGTTGCCCTCGACCTGGGCAAGGGCGGCGAGGCTATCCTGCCCCGCAACGAGCAGGTTCCCGGCGAGGTCTACACCGAGGGCCAGATGCTGCAGGTCTACATCGTGGATGTCGTGGCAAGCGAGCGCGGCCCCCGCGTCATGATCAGCCGCACCCACCCCGGCCTCGTCAAGCGCCTGTTCGAGCTGGAAGTGCCTGAGATCTACGACGGCACCGTCGAGGTCAAGGCCATCAGCCGCGAGGCCGGCGCCCGCACCAAGATGGCTGTCTGGTCCAAGGACGCCAATGTCAACCCCGTCTCTGCCTGCATCGGCCCCCACGGCGACCGTGTGGCCGCTGTCGTCGAGAAGCTGGGCGGCGAGAAGATCGACATCGTGAAGTGGAGCGAGGACATCTCCGAGTTCATCTCCGCAGCTCTCAGCCCCGCAAAGGTGGTCAAGGTCGAGCTGCTGCCCGGCGAGACCCGCTCCTGCCGTGTGACCGTGCCGGACCAGCAGCTGAGCCTTGCCATCGGCAACAAGGGCCAGAACGCCCGTCTGTGCGCCCGCCTGACCGGCTACAATATCGACATCCGCCCCGAGAGCGGCTACTACGGCGAGGAAGAGCCGAAGGCTGCCGAGGCTGAGAAGACCGAAGACACCGCCGCAGAATAAGCGCGGAACACCTGCCGAAGGAGGGAAAACCGGATGGCACAAAAGAAGATCCCTGCCCGCCAGTGCATCGGCTGCCTGACCAGCCGCCCCAAGAAGGAACTGGTGCGTGTGGTGCGTGCACCCAGCGGAGAGATCAGCATCGACCCCGTGGGCAAGAAGCCCGGCCGCGGTGCTTACCTCTGCCCGGATGCCGCCTGCCTTGCAAAGGCAAAAAAGAAGAAGGCGCTGGAGCGCTGCTTTGAGCAGCCGGTCCCCGCCGAGGTATACGATGCACTGGCCCAGCAGCTGGCCGGTGTGGAAGCAGAAAAGGAGGCCGACCGCGATGGCAAAGAAGCATAACGCCCCCGCAAAACCGGCCCTTGAGCCGAATGAGGCCCTGTTCCAGGCCGTGAGCCTCTGCCGCAAGGCGGGCGCTCTGACCATGGGCTTTGACGCGGTGGAAGACGCCGTCGTCAAGGGCAAGGCATGGCTCGTGATGACTGCGTCCGACGCCAGCCCCAAGACCGTGCAGCGGCTCAACTACGCTGTGGGCGATATGGTGGACGTCATCCCCATGCCGCTGACACAGGATAAGCTGGCTGACATCAGCCGCAAACCGGTGGCCATTTATGCCGTCACCGACCGCAACCTCGCCAAGCTCTGCTTTGACCGGCTGACGGCGTGCGGAGCGATTCAAACTGAGGAGGATATGAGCGAATGATCGTAAAATATAAAGTGAGCGATTTTGCAAAGGACCTGAGCATCTCTGCCAAGAAGGTCCTCGACGAGCTGAACGCCATGGGCAGCACCGGCAAGAAGAACAGCTCCACTCTGGAGGAGAACGAGCTGAACTACCTGCTGGAGAAGTTCAGCAAGGACAACAGCGTCAAGAGCCTGGACGAGTTCCTGAACAGCGCCAAGGCCCCCAAGGCTGAGCCGAAGCCCGCCGAGAAGAAGGCAGAGCCCAAGGCCGAAAAGAAGCCCGAGGCTCCCAAGGCTGAGCCTGCAATGGCCGAGGCAAAGCCCGCTGCCAAGCAAAGCAACAAGAAGAACGAGCAGCACAAGAAGCGCGAGGAGAAGACCGTCTCCCTGAGCGAGCTGGCCCGTGAGACCGGCGCAAAGGCTACGGTTGCTACTGCTCAGTCCGTCTCTGTCCGCCGCGAGGACAATCAGGTCACCGTCGATACCCGCACCGTCGATATGAACGTGGACCGCTTCGATGCCCGTTACGACGATCTGGCTTCCACCAAGAACACCGAGAACCGCCGCAAGCCCACCCCCCAGGGCAACAAGCAGAAGTTCACCCAGCGCGGCCAGCGCCAGCGCCAGCAGTTCCAGAAGGGCAAGCGTGAGACCGAGTTCGAGCGTCTGCAGCGCATTCAGCTGGAAAAGGCCCGCAATGCGCAGTTGAAGGTCCTCATCCCCGATGAGATCACCGTCGGTGAGCTGGCTGCCCGCCTGAAGCAGCAGGCCGGCAAGGTCATCGCCAAGTTCATGCAGATGGGTGAGATGCATGCCATCAACGACGTCATCGATTTCGATACCGCCGCTCTGGTGGCCGAGGAGTTCCACGCCAAGGTCGAGAAGGAAGTCCACGTCACCATCGAGGAGCGTCTGTTCACCCAGGAGGAGGATTCTCAGGACGATCTCGTCACCCGTCCCCCGGTCGTCTGCGTCATGGGCCACGTTGACCACGGCAAGACCAGTATTCTGGACGCGATCCGCAAGACCAACGTCACCGCAGGCGAGGCCGGCGGCATCACTCAGGCCATCGGTGCATATCAGGTCAAGGTCAACGACAGCCTCATCACCTTCCTGGATACCCCGGGCCACGAGGCATTCACCTCCATGCGCGCCCGCGGTGCCAACATGACCGATATTGCAGTTCTGGTCGTCGCCGCCGATGACGGCATCATGCCCCAGACGGTCGAGTCCATCAACCACGCCAAGGCCGCCAACGTCAAGCTCATCGTGGCCATGAACAAGATGGATAAGCCCACCGCCAACCCCGAGCGCGTGATGGAGGGCCTGACCAAGTACGGCATCATCACCGAGGACTGGGGCGGCGACGTCGCCTGCATCCCCGTCTCTGCTCTGACCGGCATGGGCATCAACGACCTGCTGGAGCGCATCGCTCTGGAAGCTGAGGTCATGGAGCTGAAGGCCAACCCCAACCGCCGTGCCAAGGGCGCTGTCGTCGAGGCCCGTCTGGACAAGGGCCAGGGCCCCATCGCCACCATTCTGGTGCAGAACGGCACCCTCCACTCCGGCGATGTCATCATCGCCGGTACCGCCGTGGGCCGTGTGCGTACCATGCGCAGCGACAAGGGCATTCTGCTGAACGACGCCGGCCCCTCCACCCCTGTGGAGATCACCGGTCTGACCGCTGTGCCTGAGGCCGGCGACCTGTTCGAGGCCGTCGAGGACGAGCGTCTGGCCCGTGAGCTGGCCGAGCAGCGCATCGCTGCCGCCAAGGAGAAGCAGTTCTCCGCCTTCCAGAAGGTCACGCTGGATAACCTGTTCAGCCAGATGGCTCAGAACGATATGAAGGAGCTGGCCATCGTCGTCAAGGCTGACGTGCAGGGCTCCGCCGAGGCCGTCAAGCAGAGCCTCGAGAAGATCTCCAACGACGAGGTCCGCGTCCGCGTCATCCACGCCGGCGTCGGCGCCATCAGCAAGTCCGACGTTGACCTGGCCGACGCATCCAACGCCATCATCATCGGCTTCAACGTCCGCCCCGACAACGTGGCGAAGGAAGAGGCCGCTGCCACCAAGGTCGAGATGCGTATGTACCGCGTCATCTACGACGCCATCAACGACGTCACCGACGCTATGAAGGGCATGCTGGCTCCCAAGTTCCGCGAGGTGTCTCTGGGCGAGCTGCAGGTCCGTCAGGTCTACAAGATCTCCAACGTCGGCACCGTCGCAGGCTGCCGTGTCACCAACGGCAAGATCACCCGCGACAGCAAGGTGCGTGTCGTCCGTGACGGCATCGTCATCACGGAGGACGAGATCGCATCTCTGAAGCGCTTCAAGGACGACGCCAAGGAAGTGGCCGAGGGCTACGAGTGCGGCGTCACTCTGGCAAAGTTTGCCGACGTCAAGGAAGGCGACGTCTACGAGGCCTTCAAGATGGAAGAATACCGCGACTAAGAGTTGAAGCTGCTGTTATCACCGCCCCCGGGCGGTGATAACGGGCTTTTCAGAGGAGAAACTATGTCTCAGAAAAATATGGGCCGTCTGGCGCAGGACATGAAGCGTGAGCTCATCGCCATCATCGGACGGCTGAAAGACCCGCGGCTGGAGGGCGGTCTGCTGACCGTCACCCGGCTGGATGTGACGCCCGACCTGGACGTGGCGAAGGTCTATGTGAGCGTGATGGGCCGTGAGGACGGCCCCAAGCCCGCCATCGAGGCCCTGAACCGCGCCGCAGGCCATGTGCGCACCGAAGTGAGCAAGAAAATGCACATCCGCAAGGCACCCCGCTTCATCTTTGTGGAGGACGACGGTGCCGCCTATGCAGCCCACATCAACGAGCTGCTCCGCACGCTGAATGTGAACGGCGACGCGGAGGACTCCCAGCCCGCCGAGACCGAGGAATAAATCCAGCGCTGCGGAAAGGATGGATCCATCAAATGACAGAACAGCTCAATGTGCAGCAGATGGCCGAGCGCCTCTGTGCTGCGGACAACATTCTGATCCTGTGTCATAAAAACCCGGACGGCGACACCATCGGCTGCGGCAGCGCCCTCTGCCACGCGCTCAAGGCGCTGGGCAAGACGGCAGCCGTCCTCTGCTCCGATGCAGTGCCTTCCCGCTACAGCTTTACCGCACCGGTGCCGTTCCGGGGCGAGTTTGAGCCCAAGACCGTTGTGGCCGTGGATGTTGCCAGCGTGCAGCTCTTTGGCGAAAACAACGGCATGCCGCAGTATACCCGCCATATCGATCTCTGCATCGACCACCACGCGGGAAACAGCGGCTATGCGGATTTCACCCTGCTGGACGGCAATGCGGCCGCAGCGGCAGAGCTTCTGTATGAGGTCATCAGCGAGATGGGCGTGGAGATCACCCCCCTCATCGCCAACTGCCTCTACACCGGCCTCGCTACGGACACTGGCTGCTTCCGGTTCTCTTCTACCACTGCCAACACCCACCTCGTGGCGGCAAAGCTCATTCTGGCCGGTGCGCAGGTGGAGGAGCTGAACACCCTGCTCTTCGACACCAAGCCCCGGGAGCGGATGGAGGCGGAGCGTATCGCCCGCAACCATCTGGAATATCATCTTGAGGGCCGCTGCGCCCTGATGTATCTGACCCGGGACGAGATCGAGCAGAGCGGCGTGGACCCGGCTGACCTGGAAGAGCTGACCAGCCTGCCCATCAGCATCGAGGGGGTCAAAGTGGGCCTGCTGCTCCGTCAGCAGCCCGGCGGCAGCTACCGCATCAGCGTGCGCGCCGCCAAGGGCGTGGACGCCTGCGCCATCGCAC
>OIFE01001473.1_pt1 | contig 10507 bp, 6 predicted proteins | sample 1581921 | NCBI WGS metagenome assembly OIFE01 (sample SAMN04414075, study PRJEB24778) | human gut metagenome | material: faecal | host: Homo sapiens | reverse complement strand
GGCCGCACTGGGGCCGACACCGAACAGATCGCCCACCGGCAGCGGCCACATCTTCTTTTCGACCTCGTATCTATATAAGGTATGGACCTTGTCGGGCTTTTCAAAGTCGGAGGCCATTTTGGCAAGCAGGCGGTTGGGCGCGATGCCGACATTGACCGTGAAGCCCAGCTCCCGGCGCACGCGGCGGCGGATGGTGTGGGCGGCGGTCAGCGGCGGGCCGAACAGCGCCTCGGTGCCGGTCATGTCAAGGAATGCCTCGTCGATGCTGTATTGTTCAACATCCGGGGTGTAGTCGTTCAAAATAGCAATCAGTGCCTTGCTGTTTTTGACGTAGAAGTCAAAGTCCGGCGGCACAATGGTCAGCCCCGGGCACTTGGCGCGGGCGGCGAAAAGACTCTCTCCTGTCTGGATGCCGAATTTTTTCGCCGGGGCGCTTTTGGCCAGCACAACGCCGTGGCGCTTGGCCTCGTCGCCGCCCACAACGGCGGGGATGGTGCGCAGGTCGACGGTTCCGCCGTCCTGCAGCGATTTAAGCGCCGACCATGAGAGGAAGGCCGAGTTGACATCGACGTGGAAGTAGATTTTGGGCATGGGTGGGGCGGCCTCCTTTCCATTTTCTTTTCCTTCCCCCCTCGGGAGGAAGCCTTTATAAAGATTATACCACAAACTCGCTCTTGCACATAGCCTGCAAACGTGGTATAATCATATGTATATTTATACAAATAATACGTATATTTACAAAAGGAGCAACCATATGGACCTCGTAGGACATGATTTTTTGACGCTGTTGGACTTTACCCCGGCTGAGATCGGCGGCCTGCTGGACCTGGCGGCAGAGCTGAAAGCCAAGAAAAAGGCGGGCATTCCCCACGATACGCTGCGCGGCAAAAACGTGGCGCTGATTTTTGAAAAGACCTCCACCCGCACCCGCTGCTCGTTCGAGGTCGCGGCCCACGACTTAGGGATGGGCACCACCTACCTGGACCCCACCGGCAGCCAGATCGGCAAAAAGGAGTCCATCGCCGACACGGCGCAGGTGCTCTCCGGTATGTTTGAGGGCATCGAGTACCGCGGCTACGGCCAGGCCATTGTGGAAGAACTCGCCAAGTACGCCAGCGTTCCGGTGTGGAACGGCCTGACGAACGAGTACCATCCTACCCAGATCCTGGCCGACTTTTTGACGCTGCGTGAGCATTTCGGCAAGCTGCAGGGCCTGAAATTTGCCTACATGGGCGACGCCCGCTACAACATGGGCAACAGCCTGATGATCGGCTGCGCGAAGATGGGCCTGCATTTTGTGGCCTGCGCACCCAAAGCCTACTGGCCGAACCCCGAGCTGGTCGCCAAGTGCCGGGAGTTTGCCCGCCTGAGCGGCGGCAGCATCACACTTTCCGAGGATACCGACGCTGTGGCCGGGGCCGATGTGGTCTACACCGATGTGTGGGTCAGCATGGGTGAGCCGGTGGAAGTGTGGGAGGAGCGTATCAATGCCCTGGCCCCCTACCAAGTCAACGCGCAGCTGATGGCGAAGGCCAAGGGCACCGCCGTGTTCATGCACTGCCTGCCCGCCTACCACGACCACAAGACCGCCGTGGGCAAGGAAATGGGCGAGAAATTTGGCCGCGACGCCATGGAAGTGACCGACGAGGTATTCAACGGCCCGCAGTCCATTGTGTTCCAGGAGGCCGAGAACAGAATGCATACCATCAAGGCCGTGATGGCGGCAACGCTGGGGGCGTGAGCCAAGAAAAAAGGCACATCCTTTCGGATGTGCCTTAAATTTATTCCGTTATAAAGAATTACTCCTCAACATAACCATACTGCAGATACCAGTAGCCGTAGGGGCTGTGCCAGGTGCCCTTCAGAGAGGGGCTCTGCAGCCAGAAGTCGTTGTAGTAGGCAACGGGGATGCAGGCGGCGTCGGCCATCAGCATATCCTCGGCCTCGTGCAGCTTCTCGAAGTGGGTAGCCTTGTCGGCAACGCGGGACTCCTCGATGACCTTGTCGAAGTCGGGGTTGGCGTACTTGCCGTCGTTGTTGCCGTTGTTGGTGGTGAACAGCTCCAGCATGTTGGAGGGGTCGTTGTAGTCCATGGACCAGCCGTTGCGGCTGATGTCATAGTCACCGGCGCGGCGCATCGGCAGGAAGCTGGCCCACTCGACCTTGTTGATGTTGACGGTGATGCCCAGCTCGCCCCAGGCCTGCTGGACGTACTCAGCAACGGGGATGTGGTAGCCGGCGTCGTTGGCGCTGTACTCAACAACCGGGAAGCCCTCGCCGTCCGGGTAGCCGGCCTCGGCCATCAGCTGCTTGGCCTCCTCGAGGTTGGCCTCGTAGTCGTCGCCGATGTAGGGCTTGCCGCCGTTGGCATTGTCCATGAAGTAGCCCTCGTTGTCCACGATGCCGGGGCCAACCAGCGCAGTGGCGGGGGTGTAGATGCCCTGCATGATGGTGTTGGCAACGTAGTCGCGGTCAATGGCCAGAGACATAGCCTTACGGACATTGGGGTCGGTGAACGGCTCCTTCTGATCGTTCAGGGAGATGTAGTAGGTGCCCATGATCTCATCGAGATAGAAGTCGCCGCCGTCCTCGGCCCTGGTCAGGCTGGGGATCTCATCGGTGGGGACGTCCTTGACGAGCTGTGCCTCACCGCTGTTGTAGGCGGCGTAGGCAGCGCTGGAATCCTCGAGCAGAAGCAGGGTGATGGTGTCGGAAACGATCTTGGAGGAATCCCAGCCGCCGACGTAGTTCGGGTTCTTGGACAGAACGATGCGCTCGGAGGGAGTCCACTCGGTGATCATGTAGGGGCCGTTGCAGACGTAGGTGTCGGGCTCGGTGCACCAGGCGTCGCCGTTGGCCTCCACAGTGGCCTGCTGCACGGGTGAAGTGGCGACGAAAGCGGCCAGCTTGTCAAAGTAGGAGCAGGGATAGCTCAGGGTGATGGTCAGGTCCTTACCGTCCTCGCTGGCAACGACGTTCAGGGCGTCCCAGTCGGGATCGGTGGTGGTGTTGCCGTCCGCATCGGGGTTGCCGATGGCATCCTGATAGCCGTCGATCATGCCGACAACGGTCTCAGCATAGGGGGCGGCGGTGTCGGGGCAGGCCAGACGCTTGAAGCTGTACTCGAAGTCGGCGGCGGTCAAATCGGAACCGTCGCTCCACTTCAGGCCGTCGCGCAGATGGAAGGTCCAGACCAAGCCGTCATCGCTGACTTCGTAGCTCTCGGCCTGACCGGGCTGGATTTCGTTGTTCTCGTCGATGATGAGCAGGGGCTCCTCGATGGTGATGAGGGTGTTGCCGCCGTCGACGGCAGCGTTCAGGGCCGGGTCCAGGGTCTCGGGGTTGGGGCCGAGCTGGACGGTGAAGCCGGTGCCCTCGCCGGTGGCGGCGTCAGCAGCCTCGGTGGTGGCAGCATCAGCAGTACCGGTGGTGTCGGTCGTGCTTGCGGAACCGCCGCAGGCAGCCAGAGAAACTGCCATACCGGTAGCCATCGCCGCGGCGATGATTCTCTTGTTCTTCATGTTGCTTGTATCCTCCTGATGGATCTTTCTTACACTCGTTGTCTGTCCGTGACAGGCGAACATTGACTATTATAGTACGCGCAACACAGGATTGCAAGTTCGGCAACGATATGTTACTGTTTTGTAACGGTTTTGCTTTCCCCAAGGGGAAGCCTCACCAACAAAAAAAGGCACGGCCTTTTAACAGGTCGTGCCCTTTATAAAGGTTAGTTACTGCTCAACATAACCGTACTGCAGGTACCAGTAGCCGTAGGGGCTGTGCCAGGTGCCCTTCAGAGAGGGGCTCTGCAGCCAGAAGTCGTTGTAGTAGGCCACCGGGATGCAGGCGTAATCATTCATCAAGATGTCCTCAGCCTCATGCAGCTTCTGGAAGTGGACGCTCTTGTCAGCAACCTTGGAAGCCTCGACTGCGGCATCAAAGTCAGCGCTGGAGTACTTACCATCGTTGTTGCCGTTGCCGGTGGTGAACAGCTCGATCATGTTGGAGGGATCGTTGTAGTCCATGACCCAGCCGTTACGGGAAGCGTCATAGTCGCCGGCGCGGCGCAGCGGGGTGAAGCTGGCCCACTCGACCTTGTTGATGTTCACGGTGATGCCCAGCTCGCCCCAGGCCTGCTGCAGATACTCAGCAACGGGGGTGTGGTAACCGGCATCGTTGGTGCTGTACTCGATGACGGGGAAGCCTTCGCCGTTGGGATAGCCGGCATCGGCCAGAGCCTGCTTGGCAGCCTCAAGGTTGGCCTCGTAGTCTTCGCTGATGTAGGTCTTGCCGCCGTTGGCGTTGTCGTAGAACATGCCGTTCTCATCGACGATGCCGGGGCCGACCAGATTGTAAGCGGGGGTGTAGGTGCCCTGCATGATGGTGTTGGCAACATAGTCACGGTCGATGGCGAGGCTCAGAGCCTTACGGACATTGGGATCCGTGAACGGCTCGCGCTGGTCGTTCAGGGAGATGTAGTAGGTGCCCAGGATGGTGTCAACATAGAAGTCGCCGCCGTCCTCAGCCTTGGTCAGGCTGGGGATCTCATCGGTGGGAACATCCTTGATGAGCTGTGCCTCACCGCTGTTGTAAGCGGCGTAAGCAGCGCTGGAATCCTCCAGCAGGAGCAGGGTGATGGTGTCGGAAACGATCTTGGAGGAATCCCAGCCGCCGACATAGTTCGGGTTCTTGGACAGAACAATACGCTCGGAGGGGACCCAATCGGTGATCATGTAGGGGCCGTTGCAGACGTAGGTGTCGGGCTGCGTGCACCATGCATCGCCGTTGGCCTCAACAGTGGCCTGCTGCACAGGGCTCATGGCGGCAAAGGCAGCCAGCTTGTCAAAGTAAGCGCAGGGGTAGCTCAGGGTGACGGTCAGGGTCTTGCCATCCTCGCTGGCAACGACATTCAGGGCGTCGAAGTCAGGCTCGGTGGTCATGTTGCCGTCTGCATCGGGGTTGCCGACGGCATCCTCATAGCCGTCGATCATGCCGACAACGGTCTCAGCATAGGGGGCAGCGGTGTCGGGCGCGGCCAGACGCTTGAAGGAGTACTCAAAGTCCTTCGCGGTCAGGTCGGAGCCATCGCTCCACTTCAGGCCGTCACGCATCGTGAAGGTCCAGACCAGGCCGTCATCGCTGACAGTGTAGCTCTCAGCCTGGCCGGGAATGACCTCGTTGTTCTGATCGATGAGCAGCAGCGGCTCAAAGACAGTGATCAGCGTGTTGGCGCCGTCGATTGCGCTGTTCAGCGCGGGGTCCAGAGTCTCGGGGTTAGGTCCGTACTCGACAGTGAAACCGTTGGCAGTGCCAGTGCTCTCTTCGCCGGTGGCAGCTTCGGTGGATGCAGCGGTGCTGGTCTCGGTGGAGGCTGCGGTGCTGGCAGAGCCGCCGCAGGCAGCGAGAGAAGCAGCCATGCAGCCGGCCATAGCCACGGCAGCAACGTTCTTCATCTTCATGTGAAATACCCTCCAAATTCATTATACTTTATACCCAATCCCCCTCGGGGGCAGCGCCCCCAACGGAGTGAATATTTATACTTTACCACTCTAAAGCGGCATTTGCAAGTGTTCTGTAATTTTTGTAACTGTTTTGATAGAAAATCCGTTTGTATTTCTACCACGGACAATTCTGTGTGTCGCAGATAGATGTCTCTCTGTCGCATACAGTTTTGCTTAAAACGCAAGGCGGCCACGGCTGACCGCCTTGCATATGTATAAATTTCAGGCCGAGTGAAGTCAGTCGGCGGACAGAATCGTCCAAAGGCCCTCACGGCCGCCGTCCAGCAGGTTGCAGGGGCGTCGAGGACGCCGCCTCCTACTTATTTTACCTTATCCAGATGGTGGCAGGCTGCCCAATGGCCGCTGCTGACCTCCTTGAACTCCGGCACCTCGGCAGCGCAGCGCTCATCGGCGTAGGGGCAGCGGGTGCGGAAACGGCAGCCGCTCGGCGGGTTCAGCGGGCTGGGCACATCGCCCTGCAGCACAATGCGGTGGCTCTGGCGGGCCATCACGGGGTCAGCCACCGGAATGGCCGAGATCAGGCTGCGGGTGTAGGGGTGGACGCTGTGGGCGATCAGCTCAAAGCTGTCGGCCAGCTCGACCAGCTTGCCCAGATACATAACGCCGATGCGGTTGGAAATGTGCTTGACAACGCTCAGGTCGTGCGCAATAAAGAGGTAGGTCAGCCCCATCTCCTGCTGCAGATCCTCAAACATATTGACGACCTGTGCCTGAATTGAGACATCCAGCGCGGAGACAGGCTCGTCGCAGACGATGAACTCAGGGTCCACAGCCAGCGCACGGGCGATGCCGACACGCTGACGCTGACCGCCGGAGAACTCGTGCGGGTAGCGGTTGGCGTGCTCACTGTTCAGGCCGACACGCTCCAGCAGGGAGATGATCTTGTCGTGACGCTCCTTGGCGTTGGCGCACAGGTGGTGGATGTCGATGCCCTCACCGACGATATCACCGATGGTCATGCGGGGGTCCAGGCTCGCGTAGGGGTCCTGGAACACGATCTGCATACGGCGGCGGTAGGGCAGCATATCCACCGCGATCTTCTTTTTCTTGTCAAACAGCACCTTGCCGTCATAGATGATGGTGCCGTCCGTCGGTTCATACAAACGCAGCAGGGTGCGGCCGGTGGTGGTCTTGCCGCAGCCGGATTCGCCGACCAGACCCAGAGTCTCGCCCTTGCGGATGGCAAAGCTGACGTCATCGACAGCCTGCACATACTGCTTGTTCTTGCCCACGCCGCCGGCCGGGAAGTACTGCTGCAAATGCTTTACTTCAACAAGATTCTCGCTCATTCGGCTTTGCCCCCTTTCTCAAATTCTTCTTTCTGGCGCAGCCAGCAATAGGTGTAATGGGTGTCGCTCAATTCGGTTTTGGGCGGCATCTTATTCAGGCAGACCTTCATGCAGCTCTTGCAGCGCGGCGCGAAGGGGCAGCCCGCAGGCGGATTCAGCAGGTCGACCGGCTGGCCCTCGATGGGCACCAAGCGTTCCTTCTCCTCGGCGTTCAGCTTGGGGATGGAGTTGATCAGGCCCTTGGTGTACTCGTGCTGGGGGTTGTAGAAAATCTCGTCGGTGGTGCCGTACTCGACGATGTGACCGGCGTACATGACGGCGATCTTCTCGCACATCTGGGCGACAACACCCAGGTCATGGGTGATCATGATGATGGACATACCCAGCTTGTGGCGCAGGTCGTTCATCAGCTCAAGGATCTGCGCCTGGATCGTGACGTCCAGCGCGGTGGTCGGCTCGTCAGCGATCAGCAGCTTCGGCTCGCAGGCCAGCGCAATGGCGATCATAACACGCTGGCGCATACCGCCGGACAGCTCGTGGGGGTACTGCTTCAGGCGGCGGTCCGGCTCGTTGATGCCGACCAGCTCCAGCAGCTCCTTAGCGCGGGCCCAGGCTTCCTGCTTGGTCTTTTTGGTGTGCAGCAGGATGACCTCGACGATCTGGTTGCCGATGGTGTACACCGGGTTCAGACTCGTCATAGGGTCCTGGAAGATGATGGAGACCTCGTTGCCGCGGATCTTGCGGAACTCCTTCTCGGTCATTTTGTCGATCTGGTGGCCGTTGAACCACACCGTGCCGCCGACCAGACGGCCGGGGTAAGCGGTCAAGCCCATGATGGAATACGCCGTGACAGACTTGCCGGAGCCAGACTCGCCGACGATGCCCAGCACGTCGCCCTGGTTCATGCTGAAGGACACGCCGTTCAGCGCTTTGACTTCGCCCGCGGGGGTGAAGAAGGACAGGCGTTCGTCCTTGATTTCAAGAATTTTCTCGCTCATGTTTGCTTCTCCTCCCCTCTCAGCTCTTCAGTTTCGGGTCAAATGCGTCGCGCAGGCCATCGCCGAACAGGTTGAAAACCAGGATCATAACGCTGATCATCAGCGCGGGGGCAATCAGCAGCACCGGGTAGGTGTTCATGCCCTTGACGGCGTCGGTTGCCAGAGAGCCCAAGGACGGCATAGGCGCAGCAACGCCCAGGCCAAGGAAGCTCAGGTAGCTCTCGGTGAAGATGGAGGACGGGATCTGCAGGGTGGTGGTGACGATCAGGGTACCCATGCAGTTGGTCAGCAGGTGCTTTTTGATGATGCGGCCGCCGGATGCGCCCAGTGCGCGGGCAGCGGTGACATACTCGCTCTCTTTCAGCGTCAGGACCTGGGAGCGGACGATACGCGCCATGCCGACCCAATACAGCAGCGCGAAGATGATGAAGATCGACACCATGTTGGGGCCGAGCTTCTGCATCCAGCCGAAGCCGGGCTTGGTGGCCAGGCTCTCCAGCGGTTCCTTGATGGCCATAGCCAGCAGGATAATGAGCAGGATGTCGGGGATGGTGTAGAGAATATCGGTAATGCGCATCATGATGTTATCGACCCAGCCGCCCGCAAATGCGGAGATAGCGCCGTAAGTCGCACCGATGAGCAGGACCAGCACAGAGGCCAGCAGGCCGACGGACAGGGAGACGCGGGTGCCCATCATGACACGCACGGCAAAGTCACGGCCCATACGGTCGGTGCCCAGAATGTGGGGGAATACGTTCTCGCCCTGGTCGATGAGCTTCTGCTCCGCGGCAGAATACTCAAACGGAGCCAGGTTGTTGCTGCCCTTGATCTGCTGCTCGTAGCTGTACGGCCAGAGGCTGGGCAGAATGTAGGCCATGAAGGCAATCAGCAGGATGACCACCAGGCTGACCATGGCGATCTTGTTTTTCTTCAGGCGGCGCATGCCGTCCTTCCAGAAGTTGACGCTCTCACGCATGACAACGAGGCTCTTCTTCTCGTCGTTGGATGCGGGGGCGAAATCTTCCACGTTGAGTTGCAGGCTCAACGGATTCTTTTTCAGATTTTCCATTTTGTCTGCTCCTCCTTACTTCAGCTTGATGCGCGGGTCGATGATCTTATACAGGATGTCAACAACGACGTTCGCAACGATGACGAGGGTCGCCAGCAGGATCGTGGTGCCCATGATCATCATGTAGTCACGGTTGGTGATGGCAGACACGAAGTCACGGCCCAGGCCGGGGATGGAGAAGATCTTCTCGACAACAAAGGAACCGGTCATCAGACCTGCCAGCATGGGGCCGACATAGGTGACAACAGGCAGGATGGCGTTGCGCAGGGCGTGCTTGAACAGGATCTTCACGCTGGAAACGCCCTTGGCGCGGGCGGTGCGCATGTAATCCTGACCCATGACGTCCAGCAGACTGGAACGCATCAGGCGGGTGATGTAGGCGGTGGGGTAAATAGCCAGCGCCGTCACGGGCATGATGTAGGCCGCCGGCTCATTCAAACCGACGGTGGGCAAAATTTTCAGATTCATGCCGAAGGTGTAAAGCAGCACGACGCTGGAAATAAAGCTCGGGATAGCGATGCCGCAGGTGGCGAAGACAATAATAAGGTTGTCAGCCCATTTTCCTCGGTTATACGCAGACAGACAGCCCAGCGGAATGCCGACGCACAGGGCGACCAGAACGGCCAGACCGGCGGTGCGGGCAGACACAGGCAGCTTGGAGAAGATGATCTGGTTGACGGTACGGCCGCGCTGTTTCAGGCTCAGGCCCATATCGCCGTGGACAAGGCTGTTCATGTAGTTGAGGTACTGCACACCCAGGGGCTTGTCCAGGCCGTATTTTTCGGCCAGAGCCTGCTGGGCTGCTTTACTGATGGACTTTTCCGCCACGAACGGGCCGCCGGGGACCAGGTTCATGATGAAAAAGGTAAGGGTCGCGACGATGAACACGCTGAAAATGCCCATTGCCACGCGCTTGACGATGTACTTCGCCATGGTTTAGTGCCACTCCGTTTCTTAATGGAATACAAATTGGGGTCGATTCTGGTTTATCTGTTTAATGTTCTGTACTGTGCACGCGCATTTGTGCGTACACTGTGGACACGAAAGAGAATAAAAAAGCCGATGGCGGCTGCGATTGCAAACACCATCGTTCGTAATCCAAAATCTATGAATATTATAAAATGTTGCAAAGTATTTGTCAATTCTCTGTCGCGCTCCCAGCAACGACAAACAGCCGAAAAGCCGCGCGTTTAGCTGCGAATTTTCGGTAAAGATGCCCATTTGCAGATTTTTTTGAGTTTTTTTGAAAAACCGCTTGACTTTCCCCACCGCCGGCGCTATAATAAAACACGTTCTCCGGCGAGAACGCCAAGAGAATATGCGCCGGTAGCTCAGCTGGATAGAGTGTCTGACTACGAATCAGAAGGTCGGGGGTTCGAGTCCCTTCCGGCGCACCAAGGTCACTTGCATTTGCAAGTGACCTTTTTTGTTTATTATAGTCAGGTTTCCCCTGCAAATCAAGTGCCCCGGCAGCTGCAAACTGCCGGGGCCTTCCTTATTACATACTATCTGCGTTTGTTCCAGGCTGTGCCAAAGCCCACTACGCCCGCGCAGAGCAGCGCGGCCAGTGCCTCCAGCGGGAAAGCATCCCCGGTCCGGGGCAGGGCCCCCACCGGGCGGGCCGTGTTT
>OIFE01001461.1_pt1 | contig 10600 bp, 10 predicted proteins | sample 1581921 | NCBI WGS metagenome assembly OIFE01 (sample SAMN04414075, study PRJEB24778) | human gut metagenome | material: faecal | host: Homo sapiens | reverse complement strand
CGGAATCTTTACGATCGTTGGCTTTTCCGCCACCGGAAAACATATCCGCAACATCGCTCCGATCATGTTCGGTGTACTTTTCGCAAGCTTTACAAAGCATTGGACCATCAATTCTCCGTCACCGATCCTTGCACTTTTATTTTCGACGACACTGGCGCCGATTGCCGGGGAATTCGGAGTCTTCATGGGACTTCTCGCAGGTTTTCTTCACTCCTCTGTCGCCCTGAATGTCGGAATTGTATATGGTGGCATGAATTTATATAATAATGGATTTGCAGGTGGAATTGTAGCAATTTTCATGGTTCCGGTGATCCACTCGATCCGTGACCGGAGAGCGAGAGCGAAAGGGGAGATTTCGCTGTAATGCATGCGATATCTGAAAAAGGAAATATGAATCATAAAAAGGATTATCCCGCTGCCGTAAAGCTGCTTTCCTGGCTCCCGGCGCTTTGTGTCGCCGTCACCATTTTCTGGTTCTCCGCCCAGCCGGCGGCGGAGTCCACAGAGATGAGCGACACCGTGAGCCGTCTGATCCTCATACTCGGCACAAAGCTCGGCTTTTTCCACGGAAATCCGGCGCAGTACGCCGATCTCATCGAGCTCATGAGCTTTCCCGTCCGAAAAGCCGCTCATATGACCGAATATCTTGTATTTTACTGCACCGTCCGGTTTGGACTCCGCTTTACGTACCGAACCTCCAACGTGAAACGCCGTCTTCTCGCGGCTCTCGCCATCGTCTTCCTCTACGCCTGCACCGACGAATTCCATCAGCTCTTTGTCCCGGGCCGCGCAGGGCGGTTTACGGACGTGCTGATCGACTGCTTTGGCGTCACAGTCGTGACGCTTATTTGTACAATAAAAAAGTTTTCTTCCCAGCGATGACCATTTTGCTGACGTCAGCAAAATGGTCATCTGTTTTAATTTCATTATTTTCTCATCGCATAAAAGCGGGAGTCCCACATTTCAGAGACTCCCGCACCCAACATTCTTATTTCATTTTCATTCGCTTCTCTACATCTGCAAGCAACGGCATCGATGGAATTCCACCGAAATTTTCTACACATAGTGATGCCGCTGCATTTGCAAATCCGGCATATTCTGCTGCCATATCTAATGTAATTTTTTCGATGGATTCATTTGACTGGCTGAGTTTATAAAGAAATGTTCCCCAAAATGCATCTCCGGCTCCGGTCGTATCTACCACATTGCTTTCAAATCCGGGAACTCTCTTTCCGCCTTCTGCATTTGCTATATATGCGCCGTCTTTTCCAAGGGTAACTGCTACAAGTTTTACTCCCTTCTCCAGCAGCACTTTTGCAGCCTGTTCCGGTTCCTTCTCATCTGTTAGAAGTTCTGTTTCCTCATCTGAAATTTTCATTATATCCACAAATGGAATCAAACTTTTCATCTCGCGTTTTGCTGTTTCCACATTCTCCCACAACGTTGCTCTGTAGTTCGGATCATAAGAGATGACTGCGCCTGCTGACTTGGCTGCCTTTATTGCTGCAAACGTAGTGCTGCGTGCCGGTTCCGACGTCAAAGACAGAGAACCAACATGGAATATCTTCGTGTTCCCAAGAATTTCCATATCCAGTTCTTTCTCTGTGATCTGCGTATCTGCCCCTGGCTTTCTCGCAAATGAGAAGGTACGTTCTCCTTCCGGTGACAGATCCACGAACGCGAGCGTTGTAAAATATCTTTCATCCAGGATAAAGCCTCTCGTATCGATCTGTTCCTTCTCTAAAATCTCCTTTAAAAACCGTCCATGCATATCCGTTCCGGCTTTTCCCAGAAATGCGGTTTTTGCCCCAAAACGAGCCGCTGATGTCAACGCATTCGCCGGCGCTCCACCTGGATTCTGTGCAAATAGTTTTTGTCCGTTTCTGCTGATTCCCTGATACGTAAAATCAATCAGGATTTCACCCAGTGCTGTTATATCGTACATGCCTTCTCCTCCATAAATTTTACTCTCTCCAGAGCTGTCCCGGACAAGTAGTCATTTCCTCCGAGAATAAGCCTCTCAATTACCGGATGTCTCTGAACAGAAAGTTCCGGTAAATCATGAAATTTATAAATCTCAATTACCGTCTCACCGGCAGCAACCATGCAGCAAAGAATCGTATGTCCGTCCACATGATTTACAACCGGATCAAAGCACGCGGTGAATCCCAGATTCTCATAAAATTGAATTGCAGCAGACAGGTCTGAAACCTGTAGTCCCACATGTTCAAGACCACAGATCGGTGTCCTGTTCGGCGGAATCTTTTTGTGCAGCTTCTGGCTGACCTCTATCGTAAATCCATATCCCGATATAATGTTGAAATAATTCATTCCTGTTCCATATACTTTTCCACTATACCGCGGTCCTCCGTTTTCTCCGAGCTGCAGATTTAATCCCCGGCTTTCGCAATATGCAATCGACGCCTCGATGTCATGTGTCTCCAACGCAATATGTCGGAATCCCAGACACATATCATCCGGCCCATATTTGTCTGCGAGATGTTCCCTGTCTTCTCTTAAAACTAACCGGAAATTTCCATTACGCAGACAAATCATCCCTTTATGTTCTTCTTCCACAAAAAACAAATTTTCACAAAGCCATTTTTTCGCACCGGGCACATCTTCTACCAGAAGCTGCACTCCCCAAATGTACCTGTCACCCATCCACTTTCACCTCTATATTCTCTGTCAGCCTGCCTTCTCTGTTATTTTTCTGTTTCAGCCGTCATAGCGGATACTTCCGTCTTCATTTCTGCGGAAATGGCACATAAAGTGATCCCACGTAAGCTGCGCCATTTCTGCTGTGTAGGTATGCGGGCAGCTTCGAATGACTGTAAAGCACACCATCGGAGCATGATTTTGATCATACATTACCAATGTATGATATTTTCCATTATCGTACCAATTCTCAAACCTCGGTTCTACTCCGTTGCTGTGGCAGTAATTTTCAAGTGTTGCTCTCGCAATTGTGCCCGGATCCAGCGATACGGAAGCGATGTCATATTCTCCAAGCATAAACCATACCGGTCTCTGTGCGCAGCCTTCCAATGGCCGTACCTGTGGATCCCAACCGTCCATTGCTCCGGTTGGTGCAAAAGCTGCAAACCGTTCCGGGATCCTCCGCGCCAGTTCCTGCGTCATATGTGAACCGTTAGAATGTCCTGTCACATAGATCCTGGATGGATCAATCGAATATGTCTTTTCCATGTAATTCAGCATTTTCTCAAAATAAGGCACCTCATCATGAAGCGGAACTCCCATTGATTCCAACGCCCAGTGCGGAACCGGAAATTTTGCCAGTCCGTCATTATAAGGATATGCTGACGCAAAGCATACAAAGAAACCTCTCTCTTCTGCAAGGCGATACCAGTCACTGGTACGTTCAAAATATTCTGCATTGCAGGACATGCCATGAATCGCCACAACGAGAGGATACTTTTTTCCATCTCCAGATCGATATCCGGACGGAACATAGATATCCCAATATCTTGGCAGACCTTCTACAATTTGTTCTACTCGTACAACCCCAATCTCCTCCTGCGTTCTCATAGGCCTTAAACAGTTATTTCCAAAACTGCCCCAGCGTGAAAACCGCAGGACAAATTTTATCATTTCTTCATTAAGTGTTTCCCGTGATACCTCACTCACACTCTCGGAATTTCCAAGCCATGCCTGTGCAACAGGCTGTGCATTAACATAATACTGTCCGCGCTCCGGCTGCTCCAGATAAACTTCTCCATATGCATTTGCCAGACCTTCTTCTTTAGCCCGAAGAATCGTCTTCATATATTCGAATGTTTCCTTTGCTTTTCCACTTCGGTCAATCAGAAATCCAGGAATCGCAACATCTGTTTTCTTTAATGTCAAATCTCCATCTGAAGGAAGTTTTCCAAGTATCTCCAGCAATTCAGGATCTACCGCACAGTTTCCATCAGCCGCAAATGCTGCAAACGTCGCACTGTACGTCAGTGCAAATGCCGCGGCAATTTCCGCACCAGCGCCAAATCCCATAACATACATATAGGATTCACAGATATCGACTGTCAGCCGCTGCACAAACTCTAATGTGATGATCTCCCACGCATAATCAAATTCTTTATCAATCTGTTCTCTGTCCCATTGGCTGCTTTCAAATACTACCAAAGCTGTATGATATTTTTCCGCCAGTGCGATCCAGTTTTCAGAATGAATAAATGCTTCCGCGTTCGTCCCATTTTCCGGGAATACAAAAATCCCTGCTCCCTTTGAGATCATTCCATCCGGCACATAGATTGCATATTTCCGCTCCTGGCCATTTATCACGATCGTTTTTTCTGTAATTCCAAGATTACACTGATAATACGGGCTGCTATGATTTAATTTATCTTCCGGGATCGGCGGAAACAATTCTCTGTGTCTGTTCCGTTTCGGCGGGTGATATTCTGTTCCTCTTGGCGCCCGTGGCATTAAGATCGATCGGTTATTTTCCGGGCTAAAATGAAAGCTCTCATATTTTCCCATAATCTTTACCTCTTCCTGCATTGCAGCAGTCATTATCCATGATATTGAATACTTCCGTCAGCCTCTCTTGTAAAATGGCATAAGAATGTATCCCAGGTAAGCTGTGCCATCTCTCCGGTATAGGTATGCGGGCAGCCTTTCATGATCGTATATCGGATCATAGGAACATGATCCTTATCATACATCACCAACGTATGATAAATTCCATTATCATACCAGTTTTCAAATTGCGGCGTCATATGGTTTGCACGGCAGTATGCTTTCAAAGTCTCTCGGGCAATACTTCCTTCCTCCACTGACGGAGAAGCCATATCATACTCGCCCATCATAAACGCAATTGGGCATTTCATATGATCATCGATCGGTTCGATTGCGTCCGCCGACTTGCCGCCCAGTGCACCCGTCGGCCCAAATGCCGCAAATCGTTCCGGCATTGTCCTTGAAAGCCTCTGTGTCATCCGGCCGCCATTAGAATGTCCGACCGCATAAATCCGTTTCTTATCGATCGGATACTTTTCTTCCATATCATCCAGCATTACCTTGAAATATTCGGATTCGTCCACACCTTCCTGATCGATCGGCCAAACACACCAGCCTGGAAGTGGAAATCTGCTTCTCCCTACATTTCTCGGATACGCGGCTGGATAAACTACAAAAAATCCACGTTCCTCGGCAAGCCGGTGCCAGTCACTTGTCTGTTCAAAATATTCCGGGCTGCAGGAAAATCCATGAATTGCTACAACAAGCGGATATTCCTTTTTGTCATCCGGCCTATAGCAGGAAGGTACATAGATATCCCAGTACCTTGGCAGTCCTGCGATTTCTTTCTCTACTCTTATTACTCCGATTTCCTCCCAGCTTCTCTTCGGCCGCAGATGGTTATTTCCAGATCCGCCCCACAGGGAAAAACGAAGGACAAACCGAAGCATTGCTTCATTTATTTCATTCTGGTCAAATTTCTTTGTACTATTTTCATCCGCAAGCCATACCTGCGAAATCGGCTGCTCGTTCACATAATAAGCTCCGCGTCTCGGCTGCTCCAGATATACGCTTCCATACTGATTGATCAGATTTTCTTCTTTCACGCGGTTGATCTCTTTTATATACTCGAATACAGCTTCAGCATTTCCCTTCTTATCAATGAGAAATCCCGGCATTGCAATTTCTGTTTTCTTCCATGTATCAATTCCATCGGACGGTAATTTTCTCAACACATTAAGGAGTTCTGGATCCACGCTGCAGTCTCCGCATACCGCAAATGCCGGAAATGTCGCACTATATGTAAGCGCAAACGCGGCAGCTATACCAGCGGCGTCCCCCAAACCGATCGGATAGAAAAACGACTCACAGATATCGACCGTTGGTCTCTTACTGAATTCGTGATAAACAGTCGTCCATGCATAGTCAAATTCTCTTTCAATCTGTTCTTTTTCCCACTTCGGGCTCTCCAGGATCAGCAGAGAGACAAGATATTTATCTGCTAGTTGTTTCCAGTTTCCTGTCTTTATAAATTCTTCTGCTGTAACACCACTTTCCGCAAAGATCACTGCGCAGGCACCTTTTGACCAAAGATTCTGCGGTGCATAAAGTCCATACGGCCGTTTTACGCCTTCCAGTTCTATCTCCTTCTTGAAAAATCCGGAATTCAACAGGCTATATGGAGCTCTTCCCTTCAGTACTTCCTCCGGAATCGGTTCAAACGGGTTTACAAGCCTGCTGCTGCCCACATGATACTCTGTTCCTTTTGGAATTCTGGGCATCAGCATCGAACGGTTATTAAGCGGACTGAAATGAAAGCTCTGATATTTTTCCATGATGACCTCCCTGTTTATCCAACTCACAACTTTTAAAGAGAATTGATCTCACGTACTCTGCAGCAGGATACAAAATGTCCTGGTTTGATCTCCTCAAGTTTCTGTGGCTTTCTGCAGTTTTCTGTCGCATAAACGCAGCGATCTGCAAACCGGCAGCCCGGCGGCGGATCGATCGGTGATGTGATCTCTCCCTTTAATACGATTCTTTCCTTTGGATGCAGAATATCTGTTGTCGGAATTGCGGACAAAAGAGCTTTTGTATACGGGTGAAGCGGCTCCGCAAACAATTCTTTCGTCGGACTTGTCTCTACCAGCTGCCCCAGATACATAACAGAAATATTATGTGAAATATGGCGTACTACAGACATATTATGCGTAATAAACATATACGCAAGTCCATGTTCTTCCTGCAGATCCATCAAAAGATTCAAAATTTGTGCCTGAATGGAAACATCCAGTGCAGATACCGGCTCATCACATACGATGAACTTTGGATCCAGAGCCAGCGCTCTCGCAATTCCTACTCTCTGTCTTCTTCCGCCATCCAGTTCGTGTGGGTAGCTCATCTTGATTCGTCTCGCAATACCCACCATATCCATCAGACGTTCTGTCTCTGCATCTACATTCTGCTTGTCGCATTTTCCACTAATTAAGAGCGGTTCCTTAATCGTATCCTCGACTGTCATTCGAGGATTCAGGGATGAATACGGATCCTGGAAAATGATCTGAACATCACTTCTCAATTTTTTCAGTTCCTGCGGTGTCGGATTTGTAATATCTTTTCCATTAAAATGAACAGATCCCCCCGTACTCTTCTGAAGATGGATGATCGTTCTTCCAAGGGTTGACTTTCCACAGCCGGATTCTCCTACAACACCCATTGTCTCTCCGGCATCAATATTCATCGTTACGTCGTCTACCGCATGAACAGCACCTTTGGGACCATAGAAATATTTTTTTAAGTTTTTTACCTCTACAAGTGCCATACTAATCCTCCTTTTCTGCTGCTTCACAATATGGGCAGCTGCAGAAATGCCCCGGTCTTACTTCTGTCAGCGGGAATTTTATCGTTCTGCATTTATCCGTCGCATGCGGACATCTCGGATTAAAACAGCATCCTGTCGGAAGATCTGTCGGATCCGGTGGAAGTCCTTCAATATTGGCAAGTCTCCGCGTATCTACAGAAAGATCCGGAATAGCTCCGAAAAGACCGATGGTGTATGGATGCTGCGGGTGAAGGAATATCTCCTCTTTTGAACCATATTCCAAAACTTCACCGGCATAGATCACTGCCACATTGTCGCACATTCTTCCAACAACACCGAGATCATGGGTGATCAGGATCATGGCTGTATTGTATTTCTTCTTCAGGTCATCCATCATATCGAGAACCTGAGCCTGAATCGTTACATCCAACGCGGTCGTCGGTTCATCAGCCAGAAGAAGATGTGGATTGCAGGCCAGTGCCATTGCGATAACAACTCGCTGCTTCATTCCACCTGAAAACTGATGCGGGTATTCTCCATAACGTTCTCTCGGAATACCAACCATAGCAAGCATATCTTCTGCCATCTCTCTTGCGGTTTTATCTTCTCTTGTCTGATGTTTTCGAATTACTTCCGCAATCTGCTCTCCAACCTTCATGATTGGGTTTAACGCTGTCATCGGATCCTGAAATACCATCGTGACCTGTCCGCCGCGGACCTTTCTCATTGCTGCCTCGCTGAGAGATAAAAGATCCACACCATCCAGAATGACCTTTCCACTCTTGACTTTCGCCTGAGCGTCCGGAAGAACACGAAGAATCGTTTTCGCAATGGTTGTCTTTCCTGCGCCGGTCTCGCCCACAAGTCCTAAAGTTTTTCCTCTTTCCAATTCAAAGGAAACATTGTTGACCGCTTGTACAACTTTTCCACCTGTACGATACTCAACAACGAGATCCTCCACCTTTAAAAATTTTTCGCTCATAACATGTCCCCCTCTTTAGTCCTTTAACTTCGGATCAAGTGCATCGCGCAGTCCATCACCAAACATGTTCAGGCAGAGAACTGAAATTGCGATAAATAATCCAGGGAAAATCAGCATGTACGGATAATCACGAAGGAATCCTCTTGCGCCTGCCAGCATTGCTCCCCATTCAGGAGTCGGCGGCTGTACGCCAAGACCTATGTAACTCAAAGCTGCCAGTTCCAGGATCGCTTTTGCAACGCCCATTGTCGCAGAGACAATCAACGGAGACCAGCTGTTGGGAATAACATACTTCATAATTCTTCTTGCGGTACTGCATCCGATTGCTTCTGCAGCTTCCAGATACTGGTTTTCACGTGTCTGCATAACCGTTCCTCTTAAGAGGCGGACATTGCCAGGAATCGTTCCGACTGCAATCGCAATAATTGTTTTATCAATTCCAACACCGAGAGCCGCGGAAATAATGATCGTTAAAAGCATCGACGGAATTGCCTGGATAACATCCAGAAGTCTCATAATAACCGTATCGGCTGCACCACCGAAATATCCTGCGATCGCTCCAACGATTGTACCGATAGCGGTTGAAAATAATACTGCCGCAATACTGATACTTAAGGAATATCTTCCGCCGTAAAAGACTCTGGTAAAAATATCTCTTCCGAGATCATCTGTGCCGAACAGGTGCGCAGATGACGGTCCCTGCTTGATTGCCATGACGTCCATCTTATCATACTGATACGGAGAAACGATCGGGACAATGATAATCGCCAGAACCAGGATCACAAATAATGTCAGACCAAACATTGCGTTTTTATTTCTGGACATCCGTTTTGCGAGGACCAGAAACGCATTTTCTTTTTTATATGTATTGTCCTTCGCCATCATTTTCCCTCCTTGCTCGGTTTCTTCTTTTTGCCCTGATTCTCGTAACGCGCCTTAATTCGCGGATCATTAAACGCGTAACAGAGATCAACTAACAGCATAATTACCGCGAATACTACTGCAAGCATGACAACGCATCCACGAACGATCGGATAGTCACGCTGATTGATCGCCGTAATCATATACTGGCCGATTCCCGGAAATGAGAATACGTTTTCGATAACAATGGAACCGCCGAAAATAACCGCAAGGTTTGTTCCTGCCAGTGTAATGATCGGGCTCAATGCATTCGGAAGTGCATGTTTTAAGATAACTTCTCACTGGGTCAGTCCCTTTGAACGCGCTGTGACAACATAATCCGCACGGATGACCTCAAGCATACTTGATCTCGCCTGTCGTGCCTGAGTGGCAAGACCACCGAAACAAAGTGAAACTGTCGGAAGTACATAATACTCCCAACCGCCGATTCCGCTTGCCGGGAACCAGCCAAGTTTTAATGAAAATAAGAGTACAAACAGCATTGCAAGCCAGAATGTCGGAATCGAAACGCCGAGAAGTGCAATGATCATGCTGATTCTGTCTCCCCAGCCATTCTGGTGAACTGCTGCCGTTACGCCAAGCGGGATTCCGATACCAAACGCTAATACCATTGAGGCAATTCCCAGAATCAATGTTCTCGGAAGTCTCTGCATAATTTCTCCCGCAACCGGAGCACCTGTCAGATAAGATTCACCCAAATCAAAATGAAGAAATACATCCGATAAAAATTCTCCAAGCTGCACGATAAATGGTCTGTTTAAGCCAAGCTGTTCTCTCATCTCCGCAAGTTCATATTCCGACGCTGTACTCCCCAGCATGATCTGCGCCGGATCACCGGGAACCAGGTACAGAATACCGAAGATCAATGTCGCAACGAGCAGCACTACAGGTATCATCTGCAGAATTCGTTTGCCAATAAATCTGATCATTCTTCTTCCTCCCAAATACCTCTGTTTTTAGGAATCGGCGTGCTGAATCCAAATATATGGTTCCTGCACGCCGATGCTTGTTGTCATGTAACTATAAAAACTGCATTGCAATTTTTATTGATTTTTATTCCATAAGCTTAGTTCCAAACGTAAGTAGATGCGCCCGGAAGGAAGTTGGAACGGATGCTGTATTTTGCACCTGTAATCTTATTCTTGTTTGTAATATAGTAGTTGTCTTTATGGAAGAGACCATAATGATAAGCTTCTTCAACCATGTACTGCTTTGCAGCATCAATGTCCGCAGCATCCTGAGAAGCAGCCGCTGTCATCAGGAGATTGTCCAGTTTGTCATCTCTTACCATTGCCATGTTATGCTCTGCGTAACGTGTGCTGTTTAACTGGTTCCAGATACGGGTAATATAACCGTATGCGGAGTTATAAGAAATATTAAGATCGAACTTAGTCGGG
>OIFE01001458.1_pt1 | contig 10632 bp, 7 predicted proteins | sample 1581921 | NCBI WGS metagenome assembly OIFE01 (sample SAMN04414075, study PRJEB24778) | human gut metagenome | material: faecal | host: Homo sapiens | reverse complement strand
AGAAAATTGAAGAGCAAGCTAAACAAGCGGCAGCACAAAATATTGTGGTGAATAACGATAAAAATGTGACGCTTGCCTTAGTACTCGAAAAAGGTGAACTCAAACTTAATGGTCAAGTGATTCCTGAAGAGCAGGTGCAAGGCGTGCTATTTATGTTAATCATGAGCGCGGCAATGCAGGGTAAATAATTAACAAATAGGTAAACAAAAGGAGATAAAGTGATTTATCTCCTTTTTATTTGGTTAATTTAAACGCGCTTTTAAATATCCTTCATAATCGGGGATATCAATATTGATTTCTTGATCAAATAAGCTTGATGTTAAAAGGAAATCGGCCGAGCTTTGATTAATTGCTACCGGAATATTCCAGACGGTTGCAATACGCATAAGGGCTTTTACATCGGGATCATGTGGTGCCGCGTTCATTGGATCCCAAAAGAAAATCATCATATCAATTTTTTTCTCAGCAATTAGTCCACCAAGTTGTTGATCGCCACCCATAGGGCCACTTAATAGCGAGGCTATTTTGAGTCCCGTTTCTCTTTCTAATAGATGGCCAGTTGTACCAGTCGCATAAAGTTGATGGGGAGCGAGTGCTTCTTTGTGTTTCTTTACCCAATTGAGCAGACTTTGTTTGCAGCTGTCATGTGCAACGAGCGCTATTCGTTTATGAGAAAAGATTGGGCGAGTTGTCGTGTTCATATTTTGTCCTCTAAAAAGCTCAAAAGCATGCGAACACTTTAGATCAAAGCGGGTAAGGAATGCAATATATAAAGTATGGTTTAATTTAAACTCAAAAATCCTTTAAAAATGACCGCACTTTTAGTGAAGAGTATTGCAATAACACGAAGAAATGCGTGAGAACAGTGAAAATCTACTATCTTTCTTACAAAAAATCTTCTAAAATTTACAAGATTTGTTAAATGTTTGTAACATTGATTAACAAGCTTGATTTTCGTGTTTGGTCATGACCAAACTTCATTTTCACTCAGTAAAATAAGGAAAGACTATGTCAGATACCTTAGTAAACGATATTGACCCAATTGAAACACAGGATTGGTTGTCAGCTGTTGATTCATTAATTCGTGCAGAAGGCGCAGAGCGTGCGCATTACATCATCAATCAAGTGATTGATCAGGCACGTAATGGTGGTGTGAACATTGCAAAAGGTGGCGTAACAACCCCTTATGTTAATACCATCCCACTTTCTGAACAGCCAGCATACCCAGGTGATAAAGCTATTGAGCGTCGTATTCGTAGTGCTGTACGTTGGAATGCGATCATGGCGGTATTACGTGGCCAGAAAAAAGATCTTGAATTAGGTGGTCATATTTCAACTTATCAATCTGCAGCAAGCATGTATGAAGTCTGTTTTAACCACTTCTTCAAAGCTGCTACAGATAAAAACGGCGGTGACTTAGTCTTCTTCCAAGGCCACGCAGCACCAGGTATGTATGCTCGTGCATTTGTTGAAGGTCGTATTACTGAAGATCAAATGAATAATTTCCGTCAGGAATGTGAACCAGGTAAAGGTCTTTCTTCTTACCCACACCCGAAATTAATGCCTGAATTCTGGCAATTCTCTACTGTATCTATGGGTTTAGGTCCAGTAAATGCAATCCGTACTGCTCGTTTCTTAAAATACTTAGATAACCGTGGTTTAAAAGACACCAAAGATCAAAAAGTGTATGCTTTCCTTGGTGACGGTGAGATGGATGAAATCGAAGCAAAAGGTGATTTAACATTTGCAGCACGTGAAGGCTTAGATAACTTAATCTTTGTCGTAAGCTGTAACTTGCAACGTTTAGATGGTCCTGTAACGGGTAACGGCAAAATCGTTCAAGAATTAGAAGGTTTATTTGCTGGCGCAGGTTGGGAAGTGATCAAAGTCATGTGGGGTAGTAGCTGGGATAAATTATTTGCAAAAGATACTACCGGCAAATTAACCCAATTAATGATGGAAGTAGTTGACGGTGACTATTTAACCTTCAAATCTAAGAATGGTGCATACGTTCGTGAACACTTCTTCGGTCGTTATCCAGAAACCGCTGCATTAGTGGCTGATATGACAGATGATGAAATCTGGGCATTAAGACGTGGTGGTCACGATTCAGAAAAACTTTATGCCGCATTCCATAAAGCGCAAACTGCAGGTAAACCTGTTGTGATCTTAGCGCACATGGTTAAAGGTTATAAAATTCCTGAAGCAGAAAGTAAAAACACTGCGCACCAATCTAAAAAAATGTCTCTCGAAAGCTTAAAATCTTTCCGTGATCATTTCCAATTAGATATTAAAGATGAAGATATTCCTAACTATCCATACATTACCTTCCCAGAAGGTTCGGAAGAGTACAATTATCTTCACGGCAGACGTAAAGCGTTAAACGGTTACTTACCAAAACGTTTACCAAAATTCACCACTGAATTTAAAGTGCCATCATTGGAAGAATTTGCTCCATTATTGGAAGAACAAGCTCGTCCAATTTCAACCACAATGGCATTTGTACGTTTCTTAAATACCTTATTGAAAGATAAAAATATTGGTAAACAAATTGTGCCAATTATCGCTGACGAAGCACGTACTTTTGGTATGGAAGGTTTATTCCGTCAAATCGGTATTTACAACCCACATGGTCAAAACTATGTACCTTCTGACCGTGACTTAGTGGCTTACTACCGTGAAGCGAAAGATGGTCAAGTATTACAAGAAGGTATCAATGAATTAGGTGCTGCATCATCTTGGTTAGCGGCAGCGAACTCATACTCTGTAAATAACCTACCGATGATTCCATTCTTCATCTACTACTCAATGTTTGGTTTCCAACGTGTAGGTGACTTAATGTGGGCAGCGGGTGACCAATTAGCACGTGGTTTCATGATCGGTGGTACTTCTGGCCGTACAACATTAAATGGTGAAGGTTTACAACACGAAGATGGTCATAGCCATATTCAATCTCTTGTTATTCCTAACTGTGTGTCTTATGACCCAGCTTACGTTTATGAAGTGGCAGTTATCCTACAAGACGGTATCAATCGTATGTACGGTGAAAAACAAGAAGATGTGTTCTACTACATCACCACATTAAATGAAACTTACGAACAACCAGCAATGCCAAAAGGTGCAGAAGAAGGTATTCGTAAAGGTCTTTATAAATTTGAAACCGTTGAAGCGAAAGGCAACAAAGGTCATGTTCAATTATTAGGTTCTGGCGCGATCTTCCGTCACGTTCGTGAAGCAGCACAAATCCTTGCAAATGAATATGGTGTAAGCTCAGATGTATATAGTGTGCCTTCATTCACTGAAGTGGCTCGTGAAGGTGCGGATGCCGTACGTTGGAATATGTTACATCCAACTGAGACACCACGCGTACCTTACATTGCACAAGTAATGAACGATGCACCAGCTGTTGCGGCTACTGACTACATGAAATTGTTCGCAGAACAAGTTCGTGCATTCATTCCAGCACAAAGCTATCACGTATTAGGTACTGATGGTTTCGGTCGTTCAGACAGCCGTGAAAACTTACGTGAACACTTCGAAGTGGATGCGCGTTATGTTGTGGTTGCTGCATTACATGAGCTTGCAAAACAAGGCAAATTTGATGCGAAAGTGGTGGCTGATGCAATCGCGAAATTTGGTTTAAAAACTGAAATTTTAAATCCGCTTTACGCTTAATAAACAATATCCTGTGCGCTAAAACGCACAGGAGCATCTACAAATAAAGTGCGGTTGATTTTAACTGCGTTTTTTAAAGGTAAGATAACATGTCAAAACAAATTCAAATTCCTGATATCGGTAGTGATGAAGTTACCGTAACAGAAGTGATGGTGAAAGTAGGTGATACCATTACCGCTGATCAAAGTATTATTAATGTTGAAGGTGATAAAGCTTCAATGGAAGTACCTGCACCAGAAGCCGGTGTGGTAAAAGAAGTATTAGTAAAAGTGGGTGATAAAGTCACAACTGGCACACCAATGCTTGTTTTAGAGTCAGCGGATGCGGCAGCGCCTGCTCCAGCTGCAGCAGCACCTGCGCCGGCAGCCGCACCAGCAGCTGCAAGTGTAGTTGAAGTCAATGTACCCGATATCGGTTCAGACGAAGTAAACGTGACAGATATTATGGTGAAAGTCGGTGATACTGTTGAAGTTGACCAATCAATCATCAATGTTGAAGGTGATAAAGCGTCAATGGAAGTGCCTGCTCCTGTTGCTGGTGTAGTAAAAGAAATTTTAATCAATGTGGGCGATAAAGTTGTTACTGGCAAATTAATCATGAAATTTGAAGTGGCAGGTGCAGCACCAGCCGCAGCGCCAGCTCAACAAGCTTCGGCACCTGCAGCAGCGCCAACAGCTTCAGCGATCAAAGAAGTGAATGTACCAGATATCGGTGGCGATGAAGTTAACGTAACTGAAATCATGGTTGCCGTTGGTGACAGCGTTTCTGAAGAGCAATCTTTAATCACCGTTGAAGGCGATAAAGCCTCAATGGAAGTGCCAGCTCCATTCGCGGGTGTGGTAAAAGAAATTTTAGTGAAATCAGGTGATAAAGTTTCAACTGGTTCATTAATTATGAAATTTGAAGTGGCGGGTGCAGCACCTGCTCCAGCTGCGGCTCCAGCGGCAGCAGCTCCTGCTCCTCAAGCAGCACCTGCAGCAGCGCCGGTAGCACAATCAGGTAATGTATCTGGCTTAAGCCAAGAACAAGTTGTCGCAAGCGCAGGCTATGCACATGCAACTCCAGTGATTCGTCGTTTAGCGCGTGAATACGGTATTAACCTTGATCGCGTAAAAGGTACGGGTCGTAAAGGTCGTGTTGTGAAAGAAGATATCCAAGCTTACGTGAAAACCGCTGTTAAAGCGTTTGAAACAGGCACTGTATCTTCTGCAGCAGCGGGTAATGGTGTGGCAAACGGTGCGGGCTTAGGTTTATTACCATGGCCGAAAGTTGACTTCAGCAAATTTGGTGAAGTAGAAGAAGTTGAATTAAGCCGTATCAACAAAATCTCTGGTGCGAACTTACATCGTAACTGGGTAATGATTCCACATGTTACTCACTTCGATCGCACAGATATCACTGATTTAGAAGCATTCCGTAAAGAACAGAACAAGATTGTTGAAAAACAAAAATTGGATGTGAAAATTACACCAGTTGTGTTCATTATGAAAGCAGTAGCGAAAGCATTAGAAGCGTTCCCACGTTTCAATAGCTCTATTTCTGAAGACGGTCAAAAATTAACACTTAAAAAATACATCAACATTGGCGTAGCGGTAGATACACCAAACGGCCTTGTTGTACCTGTATTTAAAAACGTAAACAAAAAAGGTATTATCGAACTCTCTCGTGAATTAATGGAAATCTCCAAAAAAGCACGTGACGGTAAACTTTCAGGTTCTGATATGCAAGGTGGTTGTTTCACCATTTCAAGCTTAGGCGGTATTGGTACAACTCACTTTACACCAATCGTAAATGCACCAGAAGTGGCAATTTTAGGTGTGTCTAAATCAGAAATGCAACCGGTTTGGAATGGTAAAGAATTTGAGCCACGCTTAATGCTTCCATTATCATTATCTTTCGACCACCGTGTGATCGATGGTGCTGATGGTGCTCGTTTCTTAAGCTATATCAATGGCGTATTAGCTGACTTACGTCGCTTAGTGATGTAATTAACACGGTAAGATGTGAGTGATTAGGCTCACATCTTACAGAAAGGACCGCAAGTGCGGTCAAAAATTTGAACGTTTTTACGAGGTAAAAATGAGTAAAGAAATTAAAACCCAAGTTGTGGTACTTGGTGCTGGTCCTGCAGGTTATTCAGCGGCATTCCGTTGTGCGGACTTAGGTTTAGAAACAGTACTTGTTGAACGTTATTCAACATTAGGTGGGGTATGTTTAAACGTAGGTTGTATCCCTTCTAAAGCATTACTTCACGTTGCTAAAGTAATTGAAGAAGCAAAACACGCAAGCAAAAATGGTGTGTATTTCGCTGAGCCTCGCATTGATTTAGATGAAGTGCGCGCAGGTAAAGAAGCGGTTGTGGCTAAATTAACTGGTGGTCTTGCAGGCATGGCTAAACAACGTAAAGTCATCGTTGTTGAAGGTTTAGCGGCATTTACCGATCCACATACATTAGTAGCACGTGATCGTGATGGTAAACCAACCACAATTAAATTTGATAATGCGATTATCGCAGCGGGTTCTCGCCCAATTCAATTACCATTCATTCCACATGAAGATCCACGCGTTTGGGATTCAACAGATGCACTTAAATTAAAAGAAGTACCGAAAAAACTTTTAATTATGGGGGGGGGTATCATCGGTTTAGAGATGGGTACCGTATATCATGCATTAGGTTCTGAAGTTGAAGTGGTTGAAATGTTTGACCAAGTGATTCCAGCGGCAGATAAAGATGTTGTTGCAATCTACACCAAACAAGTTGAGAAAAAATTCAAGTTAATGCTTCAAACTAAAGTGACAGCAGTTGAAGCAAAAGATGATGGTATCTATGTTTCAATGGAAGGTAAAGCATGTAATGATACTAAACGTTATGATGCAGTATTAGTGGCAATCGGTCGTACACCAAACGGTAAATTGATCGATGCAGGTAAAGCAGGTGTTGAAGTGGATGAACGTGGTTTCATTCATGTTGATAAACAAATGCGTACCAATGTGCCTCATATCTTTGCAATCGGTGATATCGTTGGTCAACCAATGTTGGCCCACAAAGGTGTTCACGAAGGTCACGTTGCGGCAGAAGTGATTGCAGGACAAAAACATTACTTCGATCCAAAAGTCATTCCTTCAATTGCTTATACTGAACCAGAAGTGGCTTGGGTAGGTAAAACTGAGAAAGAATGTAAACAAGAAGGTTTAAACTACGAAGTCGCTAAATTCCCTTGGGCAGCTTCAGGTCGTGCGATTGCTTCAGAATGTGCTGAAGGTATGACCAAATTAATCTTCGATAAAGATACTCATCGTATACTTGGTGGGGCTATCGTGGGGGCTAACGGTGGTGAATTGTTAGGTGAAATCGGTCTTGCGATTGAAATGGGTTGTGATGCGGAAGATATCGCATTAACGATTCATGCTCACCCAACACTTCATGAATCTGTAGGTCTTGCGGCTGAAGTATTTGAAGGTTCAATTACCGATCTTCCAAATGCAAAAGCGAAGAAAAAATAATCAATTCTAATCCTTTTAAGGGCTATTCATTGAGTAGTCCTTATTTTTTTTTGAGATCTCACTCACAAAATTGCATAAAAATTCAATAAAAACTGGCGAGCATAATGACTTTTTGATAAAATCCGACCAGTTTTGTTTTTATATTTTTTTATTATTTAAAAGCTATGTTAAAGAAGATTTTGATTATTGTAGGTTTGGCTGTTTTGACAACAGCCTGCTCTAACAACTCGGGGCAGGCACAAAACGGCATGATTAGTGAAAGTGATGATGCTGAGTTAACGGGTTTGATTGCTGGTTTAGATGGGAAAAAAGGGGGCGTTTACCCTAAATTAAGAACTAACCGTCCTAAATCAGGTTTAATTGGTGATAAAGCGCTTGCTCAAGTTTATAACGAATGGGTTGGTACTCGTTACAGAATGGGTGGCACTTCAAAACATGGTATTGATTGCTCTGCATTTATGCAAACTGCTTTTCTCGATGCTTATGGCATGGAACTTCCACGTTCAACCTCAGAACAACGCTATTTAGGTCGCCAAATCCAAAAACATGAATTACGTAAAGGTGATTTAGTGTTCTTCCGTCGCAACAATCATGTTGGCGTTTATATTGGTAATAACCAATTTATGCATGCAAGTACAAGCCAAGGTGTAACAATTAGTTCATTGGATGAAGATTATTGGTCAAGAACTTATACACAATCTCGTCGTGTGATGTAATGACAATTTTATTTCAATAAAAAAGTGCGGTTAATTTTAACCGCACTTTTTCTTTATTTAGATTATCTGATTATTGGCTTAAGCCGCAAATTTCATTAAGTCTCTTCTTGGTTTCATTTGATGGATGGTATTCGTCACCGTGCCAACTAATGGTAGGTTTGTCCATTGTGTTGTTTTAATATTTTCCACTTTAGAATCTAATGCCATGAATACAAATTCATTACCGCTTACACCAGCAAATTCATAAATATGGAATTCGTCTTGTTTTTCCAATACGACAAGATCACCAATGAAAAGGCTATCATTTTTTTCAACCACTAACATATCGCCCATTTCAATTCCCCAAGCAAGCATATTCGGATTGGTAACACGAATAAAACAAGTTTGTTGTGGACGTTTGATGCAATAAAGGTTGAGATCTAATTTTTTATTAAATGTCGATTTGCTTTCAACATCATTGAAAAATGGCATAGGATGATAAGAAAACGTCATATCATTTTGTGCAACTGTATTTGCGTAGTTCATCATCTTGTGTTCCTTTTAGTTTGTGTGTTTTTAATTAGTGGTTGTTTATACAGTTGTAATATACTGGTATTAGATACAGTATGTCAATAGGGCATAGAAAAAATTTTTTTATAGGCGAAAATTTTAGAAAAAATTCATTCCTTACTGAAAAAGTTCAATTTTTTAACAAAATAATAAAGAAAAAATTTTCTTTTAAATAAAATTTGAGCTATCTTTATCTTGTTTCGGTGGATCGTAACGATCTGAAGTTCAACTTAATCTTCATTTAAAACTATTATGAATACAACACGTTTATTTCATTTTTTGTTCCAAGGTAATTTGGTAAAACGAATTGCCGTTGGTTTGGTACTCGGGATCCTTGTTGCCTTGGTGAATGAGAGTGTAAAAAATTCAGCAGGTATTGATCTTGCATCTAGCTTTGGCGTGCTGGGTCAAATTTTCGTTAAAGCATTGCGTGCAGTTGCACCAATTTTGATTTTCTTCCTTGTTATGGCTGCGCTCGCTAATAAGAAAGTGGGCTCTAAAAGTAACATGAAAGAAATTGTCGTGCTTTATCTTTTGGGTACGTTCTTAGCAGCTGTGGCTGCAGTAATTGCAAGTATGGCATTCCCATCAGATGTGGCTCTTGCAGTAAAAGAGGATGCGAGTTCAGCACCTCAATCTGTTGGTCAAGTCATGTTAACGTTAGTATTGAATGTGGTGGATAACCCATTAAATGCAATTTTCAAAGCAAACTTTATCGGTGTTTTAGCGTGGTCTATCGGTTTAGGTTTAGCCCTTCGTCATGCATCAGATGCAACTAAACAAGTTGTGGCTGATTTTGCAGAAGGCATTTCTAAAATTGTTCACGTGATTATTTCATTTGCACCTTTCGGTGTATTCGGTTTAGTGGCTGAAACATTATCTGACAAAGGCTTATCTGCGTTAGGTGGATATGTTCACTTATTATTCGTGTTAATCGGTACAATGCTATTTACTGCCTTTGTACTTAATCCAATTCTCGTTTATTGGAAAATTCGTCGTAATCCATATCCATTAGTGTGGACTTGTGTGCGCGAAAGTGGTGTAACCGCATTCTTTACACGTAGCTCTGCAGCAAACATTCCTGTAAACATTGAATTAGCAAAACGCTTAAATCTTGATGAAGAAACCTATTCTGTGGCAATTCCATTAGGTGCAAATATCAATATGGCGGGTGCGGCAATTACCATTACTGTATTAACGCTAGCAGCTGTTCATACATTAGGCATCGAAGTATCTTTCATCAGTGCGGTGTTATTAAGTATTGTTGCGGCGCTTTGTGCATGTGGTGCTTCTGGTGTGGCTGGTGGTTCATTATTGTTAATTCCATTAGCTTGTAGCTTATTTGGTATTAATGATGACATTGCAGCTCAAATGATCGGTGTAGGTTTCGTGATTGGTATCTTACAAGATTCAACAGAAACCGCGCTAAACTCTTCAACTGACGTATTATTTACTGCGGCAGTATGTATGGAAGAAGAGCGTAAAAACGGTTAATTAAATTAATCTGACAAGGCGGGCAAATTGCTCGCCTTTTGTTTTTAAAGGAAAGAGAATGACACTTTTAATTCAGCAGGCAAAATTTGAGCTTCATCAAAAACAAACCTTAAACTTACCGCACTTTGCGATTGAACCACAACAATATTGGGTTGTGGTCGGCAGTAATGGAAGTGGAAAATCGGCGTTTGCTTTAGCATTGCAAAATGAGTTGCCTCTACAGGAAGGGGTGTATCATAATTCTTTCAAACGTGTTCAATCTTTTTCTTTTGAAAAACAACGTGAAATTCTTGAAGCAACATTAAAGAATTTAAATAATGATGATACCGATCCAGATTTTTTTGGTAAAACCGCAAGGGAAATGATCTTAAATGGCAGTTCATCGCTAGATTTTTGCGAAGAGATTGCAGAAAAATTAGGGATTACTTATCTCTTAGATCGTTTCTTTATCAAACTTTCCACTGGCGAAACTCGAAAAGTCTTATTGGCACAAGCATTATTACAAAAGCCCGATCTATTAATTTTAGATGAGCCTTTTGAAGGGCTAGATCAGCAATCTGGGCAAGATTGGATGGCGATGCTGAACGAACTGAAAAAAGAATGTGCAATCGTTCTAATCGTTAATCGTCTAGCGGATATTCCAGCACAAGCCACTCATTTAGCCATGTTGGAAAATTTAGAAGTAGTACTAGAA
>OIFE01001448.1_pt1 | contig 10685 bp, 7 predicted proteins | sample 1581921 | NCBI WGS metagenome assembly OIFE01 (sample SAMN04414075, study PRJEB24778) | human gut metagenome | material: faecal | host: Homo sapiens | reverse complement strand
ATTGAAAGAATAATATAAGCAAGAGAAAGAAATAAAAGCTGTATATTGACAAGTTATTGTCAGCAGTAGTATCTTGGGATCATTTCCGTATAAAAACGAACTGTTTGGGGCATAGTTGTTCTACCTCCAAACTCTCAAACTGAGCCATTCTTTTCTTACCTTCTACTACTTACCAAACCAAACTCCCCAATATATACTATAATGCAAAAAGCTAGCCGTAATATACCATAAATCAAATTTCTATACTTTTATAAAAATATAATAAACACCGGTTGATATCCGCTCAAACAAAAGCACACATTTTAGACACAAATATTATCATTTTTCTTGTTTATATCAGCTAATAATAATACATTTGCATTTATTCAAACCAAATTATTACAATTATGAATAAAATTCCCATTTTTTCATTAACACTACTTTTTATTCTAATTTTACCATTATTTGCAAATGCACAGGTAACAGTAAAGGGTATTGTAACTGACGAAAGTGGGGTACCATTAGTTGGCGTCTCCGTCCGCTATAAGGAAGTCCCCCAAGTTGGTGTTACTACAGATATTGATGGTAAGTTTTCCATCAAGGAAGTAAATGAAGGGAAAACGCTTGTTTTTTCCTATATCGGTATGAAAAATACAGAGCGTTTACTAAAAGGGACAACCTCTTTCATCAAAATACAGATGGAGGCAGAAACAAGTGAACTCGATCAGGTTGTTATCACCGGCTATACCCAGACTACATTTAAAAAGATGACTGGTTCAGTGGGAGTCATCACTGCCGATCAGCTAAAAGATCAGGCTCAACCTACTGTCGATGCCTTAATGCAAGGTAAAATTGCAGGTGTAGCTGTATCAGCTGTAACCGGACAGCCCGGTAGTACACAAAAAATACGAATCAGAGGTACCAATACAATCACCGGAGACGGGCAGCCTCTATGGGTTATCGATGGAGTACCCATGCAAGAAAGTGTAGCTGATATGCCAAGTAGTTCGGAGATCAAATCAGGGCAATTCGATGATATGTTTATGAATGGTATAGCTGGTATCAACCCAAGTGATATCGAGAGCATCACTATTCTAAAGGATGCTTCCGCTACAGCTATTTATGGCTCTCGTGCAGCAGGAGGTGTTATTGTGGTGACTACCAAGAAAGGTAAACAGGGAAAAGCAAGGATCAACTATTCCGGTAATGTTTCTGTCACACTACAACCACAAAGGAATTATTCTTTAATGAATTCTCAGGAGAAGATTGCTTACGAACAAGGATTATGGGATGAATTCTCCGCCCCTTATTTCGGAGAAGGTAAGACAGATTATCCAACGATAGGTATAGTTGGCATCGTTCGTTCCGGAAAAGATCGTTTCAAAGGTTGGACAAAAGACCAACAGGATACCTATCTTAATGAATTAAGCCAGAACGACACGAACTGGTATGATGAGCTTTTCCGAAATGGAGTATCAACAACACACAACTTATCCATCAGTGGCGGAGGCGAGAAATACACCTATTACACATCATTAGCGTATACACGCAACGCTGGTTTGTTAAAGAATAATGATTATGACCGTTATAATGTAACAGCCAATCTCACTATGACTCCCAATCAAAAAGTAAGATTGGATTTTAGTGCAACAATGGCTTACCAATATTCTAAATCCCCAGCACTGAGTACGTTTGATCCGTTCAAATATGCATATTTTGCCAATCCTTACGAGAAGCCATATAATGCAGATGGTAGTTATTGCACTGATGAAACATACTACACATTAGGTAAATATAACTATGAAAAAACAAGTAGAAAGAAAGTGCCCGACAGTGGTTATAATATTATGCGGGAAATGAATGAAACTTCATCACGTACAAAGAACATAAATACAACCGTACGGGCCGGCATTGACTATAGTATTATCAGCAAACTACGTTTTGTGGGACTTGCTTCATATACCTACTCCACCAATCGCCTGAAAGAAATATATGGCAACGGAACTAAAGCCGCACTAGACAACCGTATGACGGTAGACGGGCTATCAAAAAAGGAATATGCTTCTCTTTTGCAACGTAATATTGATAACGATAGCTATATGGTACGGGGTCATTTCGCTTATGACGATCAATTCAGAAATGACCATTCTATCTCCTTGATTGCAGGAGCCGAACTACGTGGAAGCAAGTCAAATGGTCTTTTTAGTAAACGATACGGCTACGATTCTCTTACAGGCAATACTATTACTCCGCTACCTTCTACTCCAGAAGGAGTCAACTATGACAAACTTAAAGAGTACCTTGCCGCACTGGATGCTTCTTCCGGTGAAACATGGAATGAACAAAAATTTGCTTCTTTCTACGCTTCTGCCGACTATTATTATAAAACGAAGTATGTATTGAATGCGTCTTTCCGTACAGATGGTAGTTCCAACTTCGGTAGCGATCAACAATTCAATCCGAACTGGGCAGCAGGTGCCGCATGGAACATCAGTGAGGAGAACTTTATGCAATCCATCAAACCTGTATTGAACAGACTAACTCTTCGTCTGGCAACCGGATTCACTGGTAATATCAGCCGTGCTGTAAGTCCGCAACTTATCATTGATCTCTTTAATGATTATCGCAATGTGGCCAACAATGCCTATCATATCGGAAGCATCAGTTCTCCTCCAAATCCGAGCTTACGCTGGGAAAAGACAAAAGATATGAAAATAGCCCTAGATTTTGGACTTTTCAACGATCGGTTGAATGGTATTGTTGAGGGATATTATCGCAAAACCACCGATATGGTTACCAGTGTAAGAGTTCTGACAACAACCGGATACAGTAACCAGAAATACAACACAGCAGATGTAGAAAATAAAGGAATTGAAGCTACATTGAATGGAACTCCTATAAAAAATAAGGACTTCAATTTATATTTATCTGGAAATTTAGCTTATAACGTGAGTAAAATAACTAAATATAAAGCACCTAATAACCAACTTTCCTACAACGGATATTGGGAAGGCTATCCAATAGGTGCCATCTATAGTGGTATATACACAGGGATTGATCCAGATACAGGCCTTTATACTTTTCAATTACGTCCGGATGCAGAGATACATACGGCTACCGATTTAAATAATCTGAATAATTATCAATACTATCTAGGAACTAAAGAAGCCCCTATTACGGGAGGTTTTAATGTTACAGCTGACTATAAAGGTATCAGACTAAGCATTAACGGAACTTTTGCAACTGGTGCCAAAGCATTTGAGCGTATTGTTCCTCCTGCTTCTTACCAAAATACTGATTATGGAACTTATCAAGAAACAACGCAAGTGTTTGAAAACGATTTGTATGCTCATCATCTAAATGTTCCCAAAATAGCAGCTGACCGCTGGACACCCAATAACATAGATGGTACTTATCCGCGCGTTTGGAATGTGTTCAAAGATACATATAACTTCAGTTATTACAATCCAATGGAAAAAGAGATCACATATGGAGCATACCTCACCAATTTATCATATGTACGCATTAAAAGTATTATCTTAGGCTATACACTGCCCAAAAAGCTGTTAAATCGGACGGCACTTTCAAACGTAGATTTCTCAATGGCGCTCAATAATTTCATAACCTTTACAAGCTATGAGGGCATGGACCCGGAAACTCCGGGGGCAACTTATCCCGTTAGCAGATCAGTGATGTTCAGCGTAAATGTAGGATTCTAAAAATGTAAAAACAATGAAAATAAAACAACTTATATTCGTATGTTGCAGTCTAGTTTTACTACTAACCTCATGTAACAATTATCTGGATGTAAAACCGAAAGGGAAAATCATCCCGAAGACAGCAGAAGAATATTCTACTCTTCTCCACTATTGGCTGGACGAGATAGAAAAAGGAGTCAATAGCACAATTGTACCCGATCCCGAGCATACTAGCTTTCTTGAATTATCTGCAGAAGATCTGGATGGAACATTATCAACCTTTTACACAGCTATACGCCGGAAGTTTTATCAACATTAATCAAAAGCGTTATTTGGAGCTATATTCTGTCATTAAAGATTGCAATGTCATTATTGGTGACATGGAAGATGATGAATCAGAAACTGCAAAAACAGTATTAGGAACTGCATGGAGCCTCCGTTCCATCTGCTATTACAATCTATTACAAAGTTTTTGTGAGCCATATCAGTCGGAAACTGCTACTGAGACTTTAGGCTTACCCCTTGTAGATGAATTTGATATGGAAGCAAAGCCTGGACGTTCCAACCAAAAAGAAACTATAGAATTTATACAAAAAGGATTTCGTAATGCACTTTCCTACAATGTAACCAACAAAGATTACCTTTTCACGGCTCAAGTGACCAAAGCTTATATGGCTCGCTTCTTGTTTTGGACACAAGACTGGGAAAGTGCCATCACTTATGCAAAAGAGGTGCTTGAACAATATCCTATGTTGGAAGCTGAAGAATATTCCGAAAGTATAAATCAGAAATTTTCTAAAGGAAAAAATATTATCATGGCCTCTTACACCACTGAAGATGATATGGGAGTTCTAAATTATACTTCCGCCCAAAGTACTGTTAGTAAACGTCCTGTATGCAAGAATTTAGTGGAATTATTAAACAATACACCAAACGATGTACGTAAGACGAATGCATTTAATGCACAACGAATACCAACCAAGAAAGTCACGACCAAATTCCGAAGTGAAGAGTTGTGCCTCATCATTGCTGAATCATACGCACATCTGAATAATACAACAGAGGCTTTGAAGTACCTTAATTTACTTCGCTCCAAAAGAATTACACAAAATTATATAGCTTATACTATGGATAATCTGCCCGAAGTATTTAAACAAACTATCACGACAGATGCCACAGGTGCTCCTCTCAGTAAGTTGATTTCCGCAATTCTTTGCGAACGTAGAAAAGAACTTTTTCTCGAAGGTGATCGCTGGTTTGAACTAAAGCGCAACGGACGTCCGGAGTTCTGGATTGCCGCTATGGGGAAAAAATATGTTACAGAGAAATATCTCTATACATATCCGATTCCAAAAGTCGATATCGATTTATTTCCTGGTCTTATCATACAAAATCCCGGATATACCAATTAGTACATTAACCTGAATTAAACAGAGAAGAAATATGAAATACATTATATATATTGTAATTATCGTTAGTTCCATATTATGTTTATCCTGTGACAAACCTGAGGAATTAACCCCAAAAACAGCAACTGTGACAACAAGTTTCCTTATTCCTACAGGAACGATTCTAACTGCAGAGGACCGCGCAGAAGTACAAGCACGGTGGGATGAGTACAACGAAGCAATTAACCAATAAAACAGATTGAATAAGATGAAAATAACGATTAGAAACATAAATATTCTGCTGATATTGGCAATGGTAATTCCCATAATAACCATTTCATGCAGTGATGATGATTCTTCGGCTGCCAATCTTTCGTTCAGTCGATCTATTTACATTCTCCCTTCTACAGGAAGCTTGGAAGTAGAACTTAGAGCATCCGTAGCACCGGAAATAGATCTAATAGTCCCTGTCAACATCGAAGGAACTGCCGAACTAAATGAAGATTATGAGATCTCTGCTAAAGAATTCATCATAAAAGCTGGTGAAACAAGTGGGACATTAACATTAACACCTAAAAATAATTTGATCAGTGGACGTGAAATCCGCCTTTCTATTAATCCGGTGAGTGGCTATGGACTAGGAGATAAAAAAATAGCAATCATTCCTATAGAAACTAAGGAACGTATTATGTATTCATTTATATCGTCCTACTCCAGGGTATTAAGTAACGTTGAAATATGGGTAGAACTTCAAGGTGAAATTAGTGGAAAAAGCTTTAAAGCTCCTTACGATATTGTGCTGCCTCTAGAAGTAAGCTCATCAAGTACAGCAGAATTAGGTACTGACTTTACAATGCCAACTTCCATAACCATACCGAAAGGTGGACGTCAAGCATATATCACTCTAGCAATCCAAGAAGACGCAGAAGATTATGCAGGTAAGACGGCTATTGTTAACTTAAAAGTGCCTACTGGAGATGACCCCGACCTTTACTATGCAGGTTCCTTCATTACTTACTCTTTAAAACTTGACCAAGTGAGGTTTATAGATATGTTAGGTAAATGGAAACCTGTAAAAATAGTTAGTGAAGATAATTATATAGCCTATGAAGTACCAGATGAAGACATGATAAACTTACCAAAGAATAATGGTGAAAATGATTATCTCGAATTTGTTCATATAGAGGGAAATGATATAATTATACCACATCTCAATGGTGATCTAAAAAATTTCTTTTCAAATTCGAATGGACATAAAGTTGTATTCGATCACATAAAAAAAGGACTCATAGATTGGGGAGAAGGCGTAGAATATGATGCCCCTTATTATAAGATATTCGGAGTGAATACATTATTCTCATCCAGCCAAACCAAAATAGGAGACGTAATGATGGGAATTGATAAAATAGATGATAATAACATCATTATTTATTTCCATGAATATATTCCTACTGATTTCTTTATAGATACCTATGATCTTTGGGGATTTGATGCAGAAATAGTTGGTATTAACTATACTTTCACTCGTATAGTCGAATAAAACAGCTCCATTATATACAATAGGATGTTATAGTGAAGAACATCCTATTGTATATATAGATGTCCTTTAATCAAAAGATATAAGCATTTCACAATGAATCAGTTGCTTATAAGTTTTCTTTCACAGTAACAAGAGATATTCATAAAATAAAAAATATAGAGCAACTAACTCGCAATGAATTAGTTGCCTTTTTTGTATCTTTAAGCAGGGATATTAAATATCCCTACATAATGAAATTGTCCAAAATATTATCTCATATTACTTATACTACTTTAATTCAATTTCCGCTCCTACCTGTTCAAATTCCCATTTCATTTGATAAGCATTATGTATAGGTGTTATAGCCAAAGTTGATGGAGCACTATCTACCAAAGCTTTTGCTTCTTTTAAACCTGTATAAATTGTTAATTCTCTCACTAACTTTATTACACTCAATTTATAAGGACCTGGTGATCTAAGAACTACTATCATTAAATAGGGATCTATAGTCTTATCTAAAGACTCTTTACTATTCTCAATAGAACTCCTATCATAATTATCAATAAAATCTTCATTCGAACAAGAAGATAATACTGCCAAAAAGAAAGATAGAATAACTGAGATTTTAAATAATTTGATTTTCATAATTCATCATTTTAGATTAACAAATATTTTAAGTAAAACAAAATTAAATTCTAAAACTAGTGAATTAATACATATAAAACAAATTTTACAGGACTTTTTATTTCTTCAACGCCTTCTCAATCATAAACAACCGATAATCATAATCCGTTCTCAATTTTTTCGTCGGTGCTATTGCTTTAGCTTTTGTATATTCCTGTTTCAAATCCATCAGACATCCATACCAAAAATGAGCTCTTGCCGGAACAGACAGATATGAAATGCTTTCAATTGGCTCCATTCCCCAATGAGAATTAGTTTCTCCAATCGCAAAGCTAGAAGAACCGGATGATGAACCTTTTTCTTTCACCGGGCTTACATCCGACCATGAAATAACAGCATTCAAGAATTGTCCTTGCATAAAACGCTTAAATTCAGCAGAACTCTTACCCATTCTGGCTTCTTTGAACAAGAAGCTTATCAAATCTGAAATAGCCTGCTGTTGCGTGTAAGGATCATTCGATTTACTTTCACTAAGCCAAATATTACTCAACTGCACTAATACCAAGTTTCCCAGGAATTTTTGAGAATAATCGGCAACACTCCCTGTTAAGGCACAATGATTCAGCAATTCCTTATCATCCATCCATGTCATCTTTTCAATCGCATCCAGCATCCACAAAAAAGATTGGCGCTGAACCTCTTTTGGCACTGATTGAAAAGAAGGATAAACATCTCCATAGTAACTATCATTCAAATAAATACCACCCACTTGTTGCAGTACATGCTTCATATATTCATTCACCTGCTTGATGATATGACCATATAAAACAGCACGCAGCTCATAGTCCACATCCTCGTTGTCCAACCACTGGTTGGCATTCTTTATTACTTTCGCTATATTCTCACAAGCTATTGTTGCCGAACGGATAGCATCATTCCCTAAATCCCTTTCCATTCCACGAGGGTCATAATACGCTTTCCTGTTCTGCGGCCCTTTAAACAACAATAACGGATTGTGGTTACGTTCAGATATCAACGATTGCAAACCGGGTAATTCCTCCTGCGGCGTAGTCTTTTTCATAGGTTGATACAAATAACGAATTACCCAATCATCATATACCCCTAACACCGATTGCACCAAAGGCATCCCTTCACTATAACTATCATCAGAAAGCAAATAGTTCATGGGGAGCTTATCCATAACGGAAGCAGATAACCCATGCTGCTTAACAAACTCCTTCGACCGAAGCGAATCAACAGGATAAGCAATAGATCCTGCCATATTATCACTCAACCCCAAACAATGTCCCCAATGCCTCAATAATAAAGACGTTAATGCTTCCTCTACCAAGCCCTCATCGGGCAGCAACGTACGAGCCTTCCCATTAAAAGAAGATGTTTGCAGGAAATAATCCAACTGTATTTTCGATGCCAAGTTGTGCGGAATGTAAATATTGGCACTTATAATCTCTCCTGTCAACGGATCACTCCAACAGTTGTCTGTAATCTGGTTAGACGGTGAAATGACATAACGAATACAGGATTTAGTAATATTATTGGCATCAAACACCGTACCATCTTTAGGATAAGGCTTCACTACCAGCGCATTGGGAAAACCAATCTTCTGAAAAGACTTGTTCCATATATCAGCACTACGATACACACAGCGCTGCCAGCTTTCGGGCAACAGAGTATCTACATAAAAAACAATAGGTTTTTCCTCTGTCAAATTCCAACGATTCACCCAATACTGCACTTCACTTCCTTGCGCTTCATCCGAAAAGCTAACCTTGTCACTCCATAGAGTACCAACACGAGGATCTGCCAAACGGGGAAGATAATCTTCATCCTCCGGTAATAACATAAATGTACGCTTCACAACCGCACTGAAAGGAATATCGTCTGCTATCGGGAAAAGCCCGAACAACGACATGGAAAGACTATAACTCATATTGCATGAAATAGATACATTATCCGAGTAAGAGGCAATCCCGGATATCATCGACCGGTCTTGTTTAAAAGTAGCCTTCCTTTTCACCCAGCCATCCATTGTATTATATGCTTTCGGATCTATCGGATTCATGTATTCGTCATCTTTAAACACATAAGAAGTGACATCAATCACCAAAGCACTATCAGGAGAATAAGCCTTGATTGGAAACTGCTCCAGAACAATATCACTAAAGCTCTTTTTCAATGCATCGCCGATACGAGAGTCATCACCGGTAATCGGACGATTGGCAACCCGATAAAGTCTGACCAACGAATCAGATTGGCAAAATCTTACCTGCAAAGAAGTGGCAGGGCGAAATCCCACAGACGATTCCTGCGGATTACTGACTTTATCAACCACCCCTCCCATCAACAGACGTTTACCTAAAACAGCCTTAGGTATTTCCATATATATCTTATTCTCAATCCAATAAAGATTCATTAATCCCTTGGACTCCATGCAATTGGATTTACCTTTCAATAGCTTTTCATAATCACTCTTCGATTTTACCTGCTCTGTTTTTTTCTTTTTCTTAGCTGCCCCTTCCAAAGGATAAGAAACGGACAGACCAAAGACCGACAAAAAAAGTAAAAGGATATATTTATTCTTCATAATCATCTGTTTAACGCATTATTCATTTGATGAAGCAATAATTGATAGTGAAGTCGAGTATCTTTATCGACATGTTGCTTTTGATTATTCAATAAGTCGCGCACCCGCAAGAAATAACCATAACACATACTCTCCTGATTTCTGGGGACAAAGTACTCGGCCATTGGTTCTTCAAATCCGGCTACAGGATTAAACATACGTTCCAAGTCCGACACACAACATCCTTTGTGTCCTTCCTCTATTTTATGATGAAGTGTGGTTAACGATTCCCAAACATCCTCGTCTGCCAATGATTTCGAATCTTTATTCCAATTAATCTTTGCCGTTGAAGCTAACTGTTTAATAAATAAATTCTGCAACTTCATTTGAGTAGAGGTTAGTTTACGCCCTTTCAAAGTAGGACTCCAGATGTATTCATAAATGTCATTCATACATTCGTCAACATCATATTTATCGCCTTCAGCTTTCAGTGCCGAGAATTCCACACGGGCAGGAGCCGCCATCAATAATTTCATCAGCACATTACGCAAAGCATCAGAAGGTTTACCAACCATAGGCAACTTATCCAATACATCGCTGTTATCTAACCAATCCATCGTTTCCAGCTGTTCCAGAAAATAACTCATTGCCTCTTTTTGCTTCTCCTTCGGTTCACTTTCCAGAGCTTCCACTTTATCACCGACCAGTTTTTCATGCAGATAAATGCCACCGATATTATGATAAACATGCAACATATAAGTCAAATACTGCATTATAATACCATCATAAATAGCAGATCGGTGTTTATAATCATTATCTTCCTTATCCAGCCATTGGTTCAGATTAGCCAGAATATACTTCAGGTTTTTCACACCATATTGAGTTGCTTTTAC
>OIFE01001442.1_pt1 | contig 10732 bp, 9 predicted proteins | sample 1581921 | NCBI WGS metagenome assembly OIFE01 (sample SAMN04414075, study PRJEB24778) | human gut metagenome | material: faecal | host: Homo sapiens | reverse complement strand
AAAATCCTTTTTCCCGATGCAGCAGATGCACTGCTCTGTCATTTCCCATACATTTTTCTGCGTTCCTTGCCGGTTCTGGCCAAGACGTGCGCCGTCGATTCCTGCGGCTCCATATTCATTTTCCAGTATGGCAAACCGCTGATCGACGTTCCTGGCCAGCCGTTTGATAAATGTTGTTTTTCCCGCGCCCAAAAAGCCGGATACGATCAATATTTTCATACGTTTCCTTTTTCAGTCAAATTTTCAAATCATCAGTCAGCCAATTTAACGACTGGTTTGATTAAATCCTTCGGTTTATCTCTCATGAGGAACAGTGCTTCTTCCAGATGATCCCATCCATCAAACACATGTGTGGACAGCGGGCTGACATCCAGCTTGCCTGCCGAAACAAGAGCTCCCAGTTTTTCCATGCGGAGTCTTCCGCCAGGCATCAGGCCTCCGTTAATCTGTTTGTGACCCATTCCAACGCCCCACTCTACACGCGGAATATCAATGTTGTCACCGGATCCAAGATAGTTTACATTTCCGATCTTTCCGCCCGGTTTCAGGCATTTTACTGCTTCTGCAAAGGTTTCTACACCACCGCCGGCGATGACTACTTTATCAACACCTTTTCCATCTGTCATATCAAGTACCTGCTGGAAAATCGGTCCGTTCTTGTAGCTGACAAAATCCGTTGCGCCGTATTTTTTTGCCGTTTCTACGCAGACCGGTCTCGTTCCGACAGCAATGATTCTCGATGCGCCGCGCATATTCGTTCCGGCTACCGACATCAGACCAACTGGTCCGATTCCGATGACAAGAACTGTATCACCAAACTGTACATCGGCAAGCTCTACGCCGTGGAATCCGGTCGGCACCATATCGGAAAGCATGCACGCGTCGACAACATTGATGTTTTTCGGAAGCAGCGCAAGGTTTCCATCGGCATCATTTACATGAAAGAATTCAGAAAAGACACCATCTTTGAAGTTGGAGAATTTCCAGCCCGCTAACATACCGCCGGAGTGCATGGAGAAACCAGCCTGAGCCTCTAAGGAGTTCCAGTCAGGAGTGATAGCAGGAACCAATACACGGTCGCCTGGCTTGAAATCTTTTACCATAGAACCAACTTCAACAACCTCTGCACAGCACTCATGGCCCAGAATCATGTTATGACGGTCACCGATGGCCCCTTCCCATAAAGTGTGGACATCTGATGTGCAGATGGCAACTGCCAGTGGACGGCAAATGGCATCCATCGGCCCGCATTTCGGGCGTTCTTTCTCGATCCATCCGGATTCACCGATTTTCAGCATTGCATAACCTTTCATATCTTTTGCTCTCCTTTCAGATTGTTAATGATTTATCGATTCCTATGATTCGAATATATCACTAATAGGTTACTAATTCAACAGAAAAGTCACGGAATATCGTAGAATATTCCGTGACTTTTTTATAGCTTTTGCACAATAGATTACTTATAGATACTTTTTATCAAATTCTGTACCGACCGCATTCCCATACCGAAACGGCTACAGCCGGCTTTCTGCATTTCCTGTATAGTTTCCAGACTGCGGATTCCACCGGCGGCCTTGATCTGAATGCGACCGGCGGCTTCACGGCTCATGATTCGAACCTGCTCCACGGTGGAAGGACAGCCGGGATACCATCCGGTGCTCGTCTTTACATAATCCGCACGGCCTTCCACACACAGATCCACTGCCTGGCAGATTTCCTGCTCCGTCAGCTGCGGTGCCTCGATGATCACCTTAAAAATCGCCGAAGGCACCTGCTCCCGGATGGCCAGAAGTTCTTCTTTTACATAAGAAAATTCGTGGCTTCTGAATGCCGTAAGATTCATCACCATGTCGATTTCCCGGCAGCCAGCCTCCCACAGTTCTTTTGCCTGCCGCTTCTTCTGTCCGGTCGTATCTCCGCCGCCCGGAAAGCTTACCACGCCTCCCGCATGGATTTCTCTGGTGTCCTGCAGCCGTTCTGCCACATGGGCGCTGAACGCCGGCAAGGTAAACACAGCAGCCAGACGATATTTCTTTGCCAGCTCCACCATCGCATCAATTTCATCCATTGTATGAAATGCCTGTACACAGCTGATATCAATCTGCCGCATCAGTTTCTTCTGTTCTTCTGTCTCATCGCTCATTTACTCCGTCCTTTTCCCGAAATCTCCACCTCGTACTTGCTTCCGATGATCCGCACGTGGTCAATGCTCACCGGCCGGTTCTGCCAGTAGGTGACTCTGTGCACCACAAGAAGCGCATCCTTCGGCTCCGTTTTCAGAACCTGGGCTTCCATAAAGGTCGCGGATTTCGCTGAAATTCTGTCTCGTGTCTCATCAATCTGCAAGCCGAATTTCTCCTCCAGAAACTGATACAGCGCTACAAACTGATTCTCATACGCCTCGATGCCAGGGACTTTCGCATATTCGATATAATTTTCCATCAGCGTAACAGGCTCTTCATCCGCAAGCTGCAGCCGCTGAATCCTCGCCACGCTGGTTCCCTCCGGAATTTCCAGTTCATCGGCGAGCTGTTTGTCCGCCGAAATGATGTCGATCATCATATCTGACGTCGTTACCCGATATCCTTTTTTCATCAGGGATTCCGTGACCGATGTGACCTTGTTATAATTCTGAATTGCCTTATGATTCAGCACCCTCGTTCCAGAACCCTGGCGAACCTCAACCAGTCCCTCCTGCACCAGCATCTTTACTGCATTCCGTACCGTAGTACGGCTGACCTGATAGATTTTCTCCAGTTCACACTCCTTCGGCAGAAATCCCCCGACAGGATATGTTCCCTTATTGATCTCGTTTTTCAGTCTGCTGTAAACCTTCACATAAGCCGGTGCATTTTTCATCTTCTTCCCCTCCCGTGAAATATCAATATCCGCTTTTTGATCCTTTTTGCAGTATACCATATTTTGACGGCACAATCGAGTCCCAAAGAAGAGTTCCTGTTTTCTGCTTTGTCACCGACACATACTCTGCCAGACGCACAGAAAAAAGGCAGACGCATGTCATTTCTTTATGACTCACATCTGCTCTGCATGAATCTTCTTTTTTCTGCTGTCTGCGAAATACTTCCATTCTCCAGAAGCAAATCTCTCTTTCTGCGGTGTAAATTTTTGTTACAAATTTTTTATTGTTCTTTTCTATTTTTTCGTATCAAACCGCATCACCGCCATGTGCACCACGTACGGCACCAAGATGACCGGGATTGCCAGGTATGCCAGGATGCTGTACACCTTCTGGATCAGCGTCAGCAGACCAAACTGTGCGATGAGGAAGTCTGCGATGCAGCAAGCGAGGGCGGCGAGGATCTGGGTGCGGCTGATTTTGCCTGCGGTTTCTGTTCTGCTGCTTCGTTCAGCGAGACCGGCGTGGATTCGTTTGACCATGGCGGCAACCATGTTGACGGCTGTGGATACGGCACCGAGGATGATCAGTACGGAAATCAGCGGTGTCATGAATTTACTGCCGACGCCCTGCTGAACCATAAATAATGTCGGGACGCTCTGCTGGATCATTTCCGGGTTCTGGTATACGGTCATGATTCCGAGGACGACCATGATCATCAGAAGGGCATTTAATACGGCACCGACTGCCATGCTCTTTCCGGCATCCTGCGGTTTTTCGAAGGATTTGGCATGCTGGACGAAGACTGCGACATTGGCAAGCTGGAAGGTTCCGTAGAGGAATGCGGCGTACAGGGCTTTGCCGAATGGGAGGTCTGCGGTTTTCATGGCGTTTACAGTATCGCCGATCTTTCCGGCTCCGGCGATGATGTTCGGGACGTAGACGATCAGCAGACCGGCGATAATGCAGATGGACAGCACTGATGCTACTTTCCGCACCAGATCCGTTCCGAATACCGAAACGACGAAAATAATTTTCCAGTTTCATAACGATTCTCCCTTCTTCCTAACAAGCAAAAGGGCGTACTGACCTTCTGTTGGTCAATACGCCCTTGTATCTCCGATGTGCTTTAGTATATCACAGTTTTAACGCGAATGCACTCAATTTTAAGCAAAACGCAAAAGATCCCGGGATTTTTCTCTCCCGGGATCTGAAAATTCTTACTATGTAATTCCTTTTTAAACCACACGTCTTACCGCAAGAATTGTGGTATACGCTGCGTTGCTGCTGATCTTGATACCGTCGCGCTCATTGCTTGCGTGTACGATTGCACCGCCGCCGATGTAGATGGCTACGTGGCCGCTGTAGCAGATAATATCGCCCGGCTGAGCCTCGGCATAAGATACACCGCGTCCTACACCACGCAGTGCACTGGAGGAATGCGGAAGGTCGTATCCGAAGTGTGCGTAAACGCTCATGATAAAACCAGAGCAGTCAGCTCCGTTGGTAAGGCTTGTGCCGCCCCATACGTATGGATTTCCAATAAACTGTGTTGCATAGGATACGATGGCACTTCCGGTTGCGCTTCCGGTGCTGCTGGAGCTGCTGGAATCATCCGAACTGCTGGTATCGCTGGACGAAGAATCATCGTAAGAGCTTCCTCCGTTAGACGGTGTTGTTGTCGTGGTGGAGCTTCCTGTGCTGGACGGTGTGTTGTCTGCCGTTGTTGCATTATTTGCAGCACTGCTTGCGGCTGCTTCTGCCTGTCTTGCAGCTTCTGCCTGGCGCGCTGCCTCGGCTGCTTCTGCTGCCTGACGTGCCTCTTCTGCTTTTCTTGCTTCCTCAGCGGCTTTCGCTGCTTCTTCGGCTGCAATCTCTTCCTGAATCTGCTGGATCTTTGCGTTCTGTTCTGCCAGGACTGCGTTGTACTGTGCAGCCATGTCATTCAGGTCTGCAATCTGGTTCTCGTAGTCATCGGAAACGGCTTTCTTCTGCTCGAGCATTTCCTCGAGGGACTGCTGCTGTGCTTCCTGCTCTGCCTCGCTGGCTTCCAGGTCTGCTTTCTCGTCTGCGAGCTGATTGCTGTAATCCGTTACCTGCTGTACCAGATCCATGTACTCCTGCAGGCACTCTCTGTCGTATTTGTATAATTTCTGGGTGTACTCAGCCTGGTTCAGGATGCTGCTTAAATCTTTTCCTTCCAGAATCAGTGCTGCCCAGCCGTTGTCTCCGCCGCTTTCATAGAGGAATTTGATACGTTTTTTCATCTGCTCGTACTGCTCGTCCTCTTCTGCCTGTGCGTCACTTAATTTTTTCTGAGTATCTTCAATCTCAGTCTGTTTCTCTGCAATTTCATTTTTCAGATTTTCAACGGATGCCATGGTTACGACAAGCTGTGCGTCCAGGTCATCAATCTCGCCGGTAATCTGATTCTTTTTGGTTTCCAGATCGTCGATTTCTGCTTTTGCGTTGTCAAGCTGTGCGCTGGTCTCGGCCTGTGCTGCCTGCTGCTGCTGTAACTTCTCCTGTTTGGAGGCGCTTACTGTCATTACCTGAGCTGCACTTACGATTACTGCTAAACTTAAGGCAAGAAATTTTTTTCTCATTCTTTCACTCCCAAATTGATTCGTTGTATGTAGGATTTCTGTTTCCAGTTTTACCTGTTTCTTAGAAATTCAATTATTCTGTAACAATTTTGAAATATTTTTCCCAATTCTTTTACATAATATCACAATTCACAAATGGATGCAAGGAAAAATATCCCGCCTTTTTGTAAACAATTCGTGAACAGTAACGATACATGTTATTTTACCTTCTGTACACTCACACAACTCAATTTGTATTGATCCGGCGAGGAAAGCGCATCGCCGTCGGGGATTGAAAAGTCCTCTGCGGAGAATTTCGCACAGAGTGCCCGGTACTGATCCTCTGTAAAAGACGGCACCGCATCCTGATTCCATTCCAGACTGATTTCCTGATCGGTCACGCCGCGCGTTACAATTTTCCCGCCTTCAAAATCCTTTTGTTTCATTTCTTTTAACGCATTGTAAACTGCAGTTCCATAATCCAGACGTACTTTCAACACGGCATTGGCGTACTCCTCCACGCCGCCGTTTGCGATCAGTGCTCCGCCTGCCGCAGATGCTGCTGCGCCAAGTACATTCTGATACGATGCACCGTCCGAGAAGAGAATCTGTCCGCTCTCACCGTACCAGCTTTTGATTTTTTCCAAATACGACGGTGATACGCTGCTGCTTTTCCGATACGTATAATCCAGCGTGATGCTGTTTTCTCCAAGTCCCAGATCCGCAGCGGCCGCCTCTGCACCGAGTGCATAACCTGTCCCGTACTTTGTTCCGTTCTCTTCGTTTTTCTGTCCGATATAGCCCAGGTGCGTGTAGCCGGCCTGTACTGCCGCATAGCCTGCCAGGTAGCCGGCCTCTGATGCATCAATTTCCAGGCTTTCTGTATTTCCGCGGAGACGGCTGCGGCCGCTCTCACTGACCGGTTCTGCCTCCAGCAGCAGAAAACGGACATCCTTCCAGTCGCGCTGTGCATCGTAAACGGCGCGGCTCATGCTCGTTCCGGCACAGACGATAACGGATGCTCCCTTCTGCGCCGCCTCTTTGATGGTGTTTTCATAGTCCTCTGTTGTCCGTCCTGCCGGAACACTTGCTTCATATTTCAGACCGCTCTCGTCTCCATACTGCGCAAGACCGTTCCATGCTGACTGATACACGGCATCGGAAGCTACCTCACTGCCGTCGGTTACCAGCACCAGATCCACTGGTTCCGTCTTTTCTTTTCCGCAGCCGCCCAGCAGCAGCAACGACACTGCGCCAAGACAGAGCGCCCATTTCCAGCTCTTTCGCATGTTTACTCCCCTTGTATTTTTATTTTCCAGATTTTTTCTTTTGTATTTCTGATCTGCGTCTTTCACGCACCTTCTAGTATAGACAATTCCAGCGCAAAAAGAAAGAGAGAATACACGAACTACAAAGTTTTTTTGTATTCTCTCTTATTTTTTATAGAAGATATTTTACTGGAACAGATCGTTCAGGATTTCTGCCGGTTTCTTCCTGCGGTAGCCTTCACTGTCACTTAAGATACTGCTGCTCCAGGTGAAATGATTCACACCGGTCAGATAGGACCGGTCAAGAACTTTTACACCATACCGCTCATACGCAACCGGATAATACATTTTCATGTATTCATTTGCCAGCTCAATAGCTTCACTGTTAATGCTTCCTGTTGAAGAAACGGTTCCGCCAAGCTGAATATACGGCGGTGTCGCATGAATGACAACCACGCTGCCGTCCGAGCACTGGCCAATCCAGACATGACCGCTCTTGCTGACCACATCACCCGGCGTAAATTTCTGGGACGTATCGCCTGTCACGCAGGTTCCCCAGCCTTTTCTTGCAAAGTAGGCCGGCATTCCAGTGGAGGTTGTCGTTGCATACTCTTTCGTCACCTGATGTGCGGTCCATCCGACATAGCCGGAACAGTCAAGACCTTTTCCGTACTCATACAGATGATCGGAATAGTTGTAGGTGGAATTCTGTGTATTGAAGAATTGTTTCCACTGCGCATTGACGCCGTAACTCTCTGCCTCTGCGTCTGTGTGGCCGCCTCCCCAGATATACAGGGTATTTCCAAGCGGAAGCAGTGCATTTTTCAGAAAGTTCCGTACGGTGCGGACACCGATCTGCGCGGACGGTTCAAATCCGTCCGGACTCTGTACCAGCTTGCCGTCCTCATCGAACACATACGTTTTTCCGTCGATCACCTGTTTTCCGGTTATCATGCCGCCCCAGTTTCGGAAATAGTATGTATTTCCGCCAATCGACTGCCAGCCGATTGCCATTTTCGAGTCAGATCCAAGGTAATAGAGGTTATTATCATAGGTAATAAACGCATTCTTGTACATGCCGCCCCAGCTTCTCGGATAATAATAGTTATAATCCCAGTATACCCAGCCGCTTGTCGCCATAACGCCGTTTTTGTCTACATAATAATAGTTTCCGTCGTACTGAAACAGCTCGTCATCTCTTCTGGTTCCATTGGCGTTGATCCAGTAATACGTTCCGTTGGTCAGATACCAGCCCTCTTTTGTAATCTGCTCGCCGTCTTCCAGGAAATAGTATTTCTTTCCATTGATATCGCAGACACCTGTATAGAAGGTTCCGTCATCTTTTGCCCAGTATTTCTTTCCCTGCCAGGTAAAAGATTCGTTACGGTAAACGCCGCCCCAGCTGTGGAAATAATATCTTGTTCCGTCAACCTCTTTCATTCCGGTGTACATCACACCGTCACCGTCGAAATAGTATCGGTTGTTGTCATACGTGATCCATTCAGATGCAGCACGTGTGCCGTCCGCTTTCAGCCAGTACCATTTGCCTTCCAGCTTCAGCCAGCCGGTCTGAACAGAACCATCCTGATTGATCCAGTAAGTCTGATCTCCCAGCTGAACCCAGCCGGTCTGGCTGGCATGATAGATCGATCCGTCATTCTGCGCTATGTAGGTTTTTCCTTTTACGGTAAAGAAGGTGTTTCGATATACACCACCCCAGCTCCGGAAATAATACTCGTTTCCTCCGATGCTCTGGAAACCGTTTTTATAAATGCCGCCCCAGCTCCGGAAGTAATACAGATTGTTGTTGATTTCTTTCCAGCCGGATGCCATCATGACACCATTATCATCAAACCAGTACCAGTTATCATCGTACAGCAGCCAGCCGGTCTGCAGGACGCCGTCTTCTCTTACCCAATAATATGATGTGCCTTTTTTCAGAAAGCCTTTTTGTGTGATCTGCGCTCCCGTAGTATCATCAAATGCGCAGAGATCACCATGTCCATTCATTGTTCTGACTATTCCACGGGCAACGATACCATTTTCCTGTACATAGTACATTTTTCCACTGATGCTGAGATACACATTTCTCTGAATGCCGCCCCAGCTCTGGAAATAATAAAGGTTTCCATCTACTTCCTGAAAACCATTTTTATAGATTGCTCCGTCTCCCTTGGCATAATAAAAATTATTATCGTATGTGAACCAGCTGTTTTCTGCCATGCGGCCGTTCCGGTCCGGATCCAGCCAGTACCAGTTTCCATTCCGGTAAAGCCATCCTGTTTTCAGCTGTCCGTTCTCATAAAAATACCAGCCGCTGTCGCCTGCCTTAACCCAGCCATTCTGACTGGCCCGCACAGCAGCACCGCTGTCCTGTGAAGCCTGTGTCTGCGTTTCACTCTGTATCCCGCTCTGCTGATCCTCTGTCTCCACAGACTGGTCCATCACCGTGCTGCTCCCCACAGCACTCGCGGAAACAGTCGTCGGATGTACGCTGAGCATCAGCACCATAAAAAGTGTACCGCCCAGAAGACTTCTCAATTTTTTCTTCGATGTCATTGGTAAGTAACTCCCTTACTATATTATATCTGCTTTTCTCTCCATGTTATCATTAGAAATTATATTATCTTTTGTAATATTTTGCAATAAAAACGTAAAAAAAGAGACATTCACGAAGGAATGTCTCTTTTTTCTGTGTTTTATTTCATGCTCTATTCTGTCTTTTCAAGACAATATCCTGTGTTATTAGAACAGTCCTGTAATCTTTCCAGTAGCGTCTACATCGATACGCTCTGCTGCCGGAACTTTCGGCAGACCTGGCATGGTCATGATGTCACCGGTCAGGGCTACGATGAAGCCTGCACCTGCGGAGATTTTCAGGTTACGTACGGTAACTTCGAATCCGGTCGGTGCGCCGAGTTTGGTCTGATCATCGGTCAGGCTGTACTGGGTTTTTGCCATACAGATCGGGCAGTTGCCAAATCCGAGAGCCTCTAACTGTTTTGCCTGTTTCTGTGCATTTGCGGTCAGGACAACTCTGCTTCCGCCGTAGATCTTCTGAACGATGGCGTTCAGTTTCTCTTCGATTGAGCCTTCCAGATCGTATGCATAGGTGAAATCGTTCGGCTGCTCGCAAAGACGGACAACTTCTTCTGCCAGGGCTACGCCGCCCTCGCCGCCTTTTGCCCATACCTCGGACAGAACAACGTTGACACCGAGCTCTTTGCATTTCTCCTCAACCAGCTTCAGCTCTGCTTCGGTATCGGTCGGGAATGCGTTGATGGCAACGACACATGGCAGTTTGTATACGTTTGTGATGTTGCTTACGTGTTTCAGAAGGTTCGGCATACCTTTCTCCAGTGCTTCCAGGTTCTCGCCGTTCAGTTCTGCTTTCGGAACGCCGCCGTTGTATTTCAGGGCACGAACAGTTGCTACGACTACAACTGCATTCGGTTTCAGGCCTGCCATACGGCATTTGATGTCGAGGAATTTCTCAGCACCAAGGTCAGCACCGAAGCCTGCCTCTGTGATAGTGTAATCTGCTAATTTCAGGCACATTTTGGTTGCTGTTACAGAGTTGCAGCCGTGTGCGATGTTTGCGAATGGTCCGCCGTGAACGATAGCCGGAGTTCCTTCCAGAGTCTGTACCAGGTTTGGTTTCAGAGCATCTTTTAACAGGGCTGTCATAGCGCCTTCTGCGTGAAGGTCACCTGCTGTTACAGGTTTCTGCTCGGAAACTTTTCCGTATGTATATCCGATGATGATCTTGGATAATCTTTCTTTCAGGTCTTTGATGTCGCTTGCAAGACAGAGAACTGCCATGATTTCAGATGCAACTGTGATGTCGTATCCGTCTTCACGAGGCATACCGTTTGTCTTTCCGCCAAGACCATCTACTACGTTACGAAGCTGACGGTCGTTCATATCTACACATCTTCTCCATGTGATCTTACGTGGGTCGATGTTTAATGCATTGCCCTGGAAGATATGGTTATCGATCATAGCTGCCAGTAAGTTGTTAG
>OIFE01001430.1_pt1 | contig 10843 bp, 6 predicted proteins | sample 1581921 | NCBI WGS metagenome assembly OIFE01 (sample SAMN04414075, study PRJEB24778) | human gut metagenome | material: faecal | host: Homo sapiens | reverse complement strand
TGTTAAGGTATTTACTAGAGAAAATGGTGACGAACTTGCTCCTGGCGTAAATCAGAATGTAAGAGTATATATTGCTCAGAAGAGAAAGATTTCCGTTGGCGATAAGATGGCCGGTCGTCATGGTAACAAGGGTGTAGTTTCAAGAGTTTTACCTGTTGAAGATATGCCATACTTACCAAATGGTCGTCCACTTGACATCGTTCTTAACCCATTGGGTGTACCTTCTCGAATGAACATTGGTCAGGTACTTGAAATCCACTTAGGTCTTGCAAGTAATGCCCTTGGCTGGAAGGTTTCTACTCCAGTATTCGAAGGTGCAAACGAAGAAGATATTATGCAGTCCCTTGATATGGCAAACGATTATGCTAACAAGTCTTGGGAAGAATTTAAGGACAAGTGGGCTGAAACACTCAAGCCAGAAGTTCTTGAATACTTAGGTAACCACCTTGACCACAGAGATGAATGGAGAGGCGTTCCTATTGACCATACAGGTAGAGTTAAACTTCGTGACGGTCGTACAGGCGAAGAATTTGATAACCCAACAACTATTGGTTTCATGCACTACCTCAAGCTCCACCACCTTGTAGACGATAAGATTCACGCTCGTTCAACTGGTCCTTACTCACTTGTAACTCAGCAGCCACTTGGTGGTAAAGCTCAGTTCGGTGGTCAGAGATTTGGTGAAATGGAAGTTTGGGCATTAGAGGCATATGGTGCATCTTACACATTACAGGAAATATTAACAGTTAAGTCTGATGATATTGTAGGTCGTGTTAAGACATATGAAGCTATTGTTAAAGACGAAAATATACCTGAACCTGGTGTTCCAGAATCTTTCAAGGTTCTCTTAAAGGAATTACAGGCATTAGGTCTTGATATTAAGATTTTAAGAGAAGATAATACTGAAGTTGAAATTCAGGAAAGCATTGACGATGTAGACGATTTCAATATTAATGTAAATATTGAAGGTGTTGAAAGTGATGTTGAAGAAGAAAACAAGAATGACGGTAAGGTTTCTCTTGAAAATGTACTCGGCGACATTGATTTAGATGATATTGATGTAGACGAAGAAGATAGTGATGATGATTTTGTTATCAGCGATGAAGATGTCCTTGAAGAAGCAGATATGCTCAAGGAATTTGAAGATTTAAACAAATTTTTAGATGCTGATGATAGTGATAAGTAAGAAAGGAGAAATATCCAATGAGTGATAATACTGAACAGGGTATAGTTTTTGATTCAATAAAAATCGGTTTAGCTTCTCCTGAAAAAATTCTTCAGTGGTCTCATGGCGAAGTAAAAAAGCCTGAAACTATTAACTACAGAACTTTAAAGCCTGAAAGAGATGGTTTATTCTGTGAAAGAATTTTCGGACCAACAAAGGACTGGGAATGTCATTGTGGTAAATATAAGAGAATTAGACACAAGGGCATTGTTTGTGAGCGTTGTGGCGTTGAAGTAACTAAGAGCAAGGTAAGACGCGAGAGAATGGGTCACATTACTCTCGCGGCTCCTGTGAGCCATATATGGTATTTCAAGGGTATCCCAAGTAGAATGGGTATCATTCTTGGTATTAGTCCAAAGGCCCTTGAAAAGGTTCTTTACTTTGCAAATTACATCGTTCTTGATAGTGGTGAATCAAATCTTGTTTATAAGCAGATTATTTCTGAACAGGAATACAGAGAAGCTTACGATACTTACGGCAACAACTTTAGAGTAGGTATGGGTGCTGAAGCTATTAAGGAACTTTTACAGGCTATTGACCTTGACAAAGAAGCAGAAGATTTAAAGAAAGAACTTTTAACTGCTGCTGGTCAGAAAAAGGTTAAGGCTATTAAGAAGTTAGAAGTTGTTGAAGCTTTCAGAAATAGTGGCAACAGACCTGAATGGATGATTTTAGATGTACTTCCTGTACTTCCACCTGAATTAAGACCAATGGTTCAGTTAGACGGTGGTAGATTTGCTACATCTGACTTAAATGACCTCTATAGAAGAGTAATCAACAGAAATAATAGACTTTTCAAGCTTCTTGAAATGGGTACTCCAGACATTATCATCAGAAATGAAAAGAGAATGTTACAGGAGGCTGTTGATGCCCTTATTGATAACGGTAGACGCGGTAGACCAGTTACTGGTCCTGGTAACCGTTCACTCAAGTCACTTTCTGACTTATTAAAGGGTAAGCAAGGTAGATTCCGTCAGAACCTCCTTGGTAAGCGTGTTGACTATTCAGGCCGTTCTGTTATCGTAGTAGGCCCTACACTCAAGATTTACCAGTGTGGTCTTCCTAAGGAAATGGCTATTGAACTTTTCAAGCCTTTCGTTATGAAGAACCTTGTAAAAGACGGTTTAGCTCACAACATTAAGTCAGCTAAGAGAATGGTAGAAAGATTACAGCCAGAAGTTTGGGATGTCCTTGAAGATGTTATTAAGGAGCATCCGGTTATGCTTAACAGAGCCCCTACTCTTCATAGACTTGGTATTCAGGCATTCGAACCTGTACTTGTAGAAGGTAGAGCTATTAAGCTTCACCCACTTGTTTGTACAGCTTACAACGCCGACTTCGATGGTGACCAGATGGCGGTTCATGTTCCTTTAAGTGTTGAAGCACAGGCAGAATGTAGATTCTTACTCCTTGCTCCAAACAACCTTTTAAAGCCTTCTGATGGTGAACCTGTAACAGTTCCTACACAGGATATGATTCTTGGTATTTACTATCTTACACTTGAAAAAGATGGCGAACCAGGTGAAGGTAAGATTTTCATGGACGAAAACGAAGCAAGACTTGCTTACGATAACCATGTAATCACTTTACATTCAAAGATTAAGGTCAGAAAGACTCTTACAAATGCTGACGGTACTACTGAAAGCCAGATTGTTGACACAACAGCTGGTAGAATTATCTTTAACGAGATTATTCCTCAGGACTTAGGCTTTGTAGATAGAAAAGACCCAGAAAATAGATTTAAGTATGAAATTGACTTCCTTGTAACAAAGAAGGAACTTGGTAAGATTATTAACAAGTGTATCCATAAGCACCCTTCTACAGAAACTTGTGTTGTATTAGATAACATCAAATCTCTTGGTTACAAGTATTCTACAATCGCTGCTCTTACAGTTTCTGTATCAGATATGGTTATCCCACCTGAAAAGGAAACATACATTGAAGAAGCTGAAGCAGAAGTTGCTAAGATTAATAAGATGTTCCGTAGAGGTCTTATGACAGACGAAGAAAGACATAACAAGGTTATTTCTGTTTGGGAACAGGCCGATGGTAAGATTACTGATGCCCTTCTTGCAGGTCTTGGTACTTACAACGAAATCTACATGATGGCTCACTCTGGTGCCAGAGGTTCTAACAGACAGATTAAACAGCTTGGTGGTATGCGTGGTTTGATGGCATCTCCTAGTGGTGAAACTATCGAACTTCCAATCAAGGCTAACTTCCGTGAAGGTCTTTCAGTTCAGGAATACTTCATTTCTGCCCATGGTGCCAGAAAGGGTCTTTCTGATACAGCCCTCAGAACAGCCGATTCAGGTTACTTAACTAGACGACTTGTAGATGTATCACAGGATATTATTGTTCGTGAATATGACTGTTCTGAACATAATAATGGCGAAATTCCATATATGGAAGTTGAGGCATTTATGGACGGACAGGAAACTATCGAACCATTAGTAGATAGAATTAGAGGCAGATATTCTGCTGAAGATATTGTAAACCCAGAAACAGGCGAAGTTATTGTTCCTGTTAACACACTTATTACTCCAGATATGGCTGATGCTGTAGTTGGTGCTGGTATCACAAAGGTTAAGATTAGAACTATTATCACTTGTAAGAGCCACAACGGTGTTTGCTCTAAGTGCTACGGTTCTAACATGGCAAGTGGTAGACAGGTTAGAATTGGTGAAGCAGTAGGTATTATCGCTGCTCAGTCAATCGGTGAACCTGGTACACAGCTTACAATGAGAACATTCCATACCGGTGGTGTATCTGGTAATGACCTTACACAAGGTTTGCCTAGAGTAGAAGAACTTTTCGAGGCAAGAAAGCCAAAGGGTCTTGCAATTATTGCAGAATTTGGTGGTAGAGTAAGCGTTACAGATACAAAGAAGAAGAGAGAAGTAGTAGTTACAGCTCTCAATGGTGAATCTAAGGAATATCTTATCCCTTACGGTTCAAGAATTAAGGTTATGAACGGCGATGAAATTCTTGCCGGTGACCCTATTACAGAAGGTTCAATCAACCCTCACGATATTCTCAGAATTCAGGGCGTAAGAGGCGTTCAGGACTATGTTCTTAAAGAAGTTCAGAGAGTATACCGTTTACAGGGTGTTGATATCAACGATAAGCACATCGAAGTTATTGTTCGTCAGATGCTCAAGAGAGTTAAGGTAGAAAATAACGGCGATACTGATATGCTTCCAGGCTCACTTGTAGACTGGCTTGATTTTGAAGACAAGAATAAGGCTGCTATTGAAAACGGTGGCGAACCAGCAGAAGGCTCAAGAACTCTTATGGGTATCACAAAGGCTTCTCTTGCTACTGATAGCTTCCTTTCAGCTGCATCATTCCAGGAAACAACTAGAGTATTAACTGAAGCTGCTATTAAGGGTAAGGTTGACCCACTTATCGGCTTAAAGGAAAATGTTATCATTGGTAAACTTATTCCAGCTGGTACTGGTATGAACCTTTACAGAAATATTGACTTAAAGCTCTCTAAGGGCGAGGCTATTGTAGATAAAGATGCTGTAATCGAAGATGACGATACAACAGAAGAAAACAATAGTACAGAAGAATAATATATAATAGCTAAGGCGAGGGATTTTCCCTCGCCTTTTTATGTTTTTATGACTTCTAATGCCAAGCTACAATAATAAAGATAGATTCGGCGGTATAACGCCATTATTTTAGCTATTTTACATAAAGAACATTAAAATATACCTGTTGATTTAAAAACATCAAAAATTATCGGTTTAATAAATTGTTTTGTGAGTGTATAAGGCTATCCTACAGCTATATAAGTTATTTTATCGTTAATAAATAAATTCCCCTATCCCAAATTTCTATATATGGAATTTAATGTGCATAACTCCCAAAATAATAAAATCTAAATATCAATAGTGGAAAAATCCAAAATAAAAAATATTTCTAAAGTTATCCACAATGCACTTCAAAAAACTAAAAAATCAGACTTATCCACCACTTTTCTAAATTATAGGGGCATAAGTCTAAAATCTCAAAATCCTATATTTCCACTAACATTATAGTTACCACTATAAACAAAACCACTAAAACTGCTTAAATGCCCTGTTTTTGCCCTATTTTGTGGATAAATCCATATAGACAATTATTTATCCACATAAACTCCAATTATGGATTTTAAGGGTAAAAACGGAGGCAAAAATGAATAAAGGTATTTTACAATATGGAAAACTAAAACATAGCTGAAACAGGCTTATTTACATAGTTATAATATTTTACTTATATATATCTGTCTTTGGTAGAAAAACAAAAATCGACAGAACAGATATATCAATATACATTATTTTGCATAAATATAAATGTATATACAAATATTGAATATTGCATAAATGGAAAAACTTGTTAAAAAATAATACAAAATTTATAGTATTTTTAATATCGAATTTTGCAATTTTTATAATTAAAAAATTCAAAAAATGGAGTTTTAAATTTGGCGTAATGAAAATTTGGGTATACACTACGAAACCCTGTATATAGCCTATGTTTCACGTGAAACAGTATATATGCCCTATACAGGCTGTATAATACAGTTTTTTTGTTTAATGTATATGTTTCCTTTGCTAGGGAGAAATGACTGAAAAATGAATTATACAATGATATATCTTGCAAAATTTAGAGTAGATGCAAAAATCTATAATTATGGAGGGAAATAATGAATATGAATAAGCTAAATATATATTGTATAAGAATTAAGGGCTAATTTTAATAAAAATGTCTTTTAGAAAATGCTAAGGACTTTCCCTTCTCCCAAATTTTAGACTAATAATGTAATAATAATGCTTTTAAGATATAAAAAATAAAAAATATGCCTAATTTTATATAAAAATAGCAAAAATTAAGAAAAATATTATATTGTTCGAACCTTTGTTCATTCTGGAAGTTTCCCTCCTCCCAAATTTTTAAAATGCACTTATTTATATAGTAGAAAGTAGATATTTAACATAAAATAGCCCTAAAAAGGCACAAAAATGTTTCACGTGAAACATTTTTATTACCAAAAAATCAAAAATTATAAATATGTACAAAAATATACCTATAATTTTGTCAAAATCTTTATAATATTAAGGTTTCTAGTGAAAGGAATTTGTGTTATACTTATCTAAACAAATGAATTATAGACACAGGAGGACAAATAATGGGTAAAGTTATAGCCATTGCTAATCAAAAAGGTGGAGTTGGTAAAACTACTACAGCCATTAATCTTGCTGCATATTTAGCTGAAAAAGGCAAAAAAGTATTAGTTATAGATTCTGACCCTCAGGGAAATGCCACTACAGGACTTGGTATAGATAAAAGAGATGTAAAAAACACATTTTATACTGTACTTATTGGCGAAGCAGACATAAATGACTCAAAAGAAAGCACAATGTTTGATACATTACAGGTAGTTCCTACAGATATTCAGCTATCTGGAGCAGAAATTGAGCTTATAAATTTTGATAATAGAGAATATATTTTAAGAGATATACTAGAAAAAGGTAGCGTGAGAGAGCAGTATGATTTTACAATTATTGACTGCCCACCATCTCTCAATATACTTACATTAAATGCTCTTACAGCAGCTGATAGTGTGCTTATTCCACTTCAATGTGAGTTCCTTGCTCTTGAAGGTTTAAGCCAGTTCTTACATACTTATAACCTAGTTAAGGATAGACTTAATAGCAAAATTGAGCTTGAAGGTGTAGTATTTACTATGTTTGACGCCAGAACTAACCTTTCTATGCAGGTTGTAGAGGAAGTTACAAAGTTCTTAGGTGCAGACTTATTTAAGTGCATTATTCCAAGAAATGTACGCCTTAGTGAAGCTCCAAGTTATGGCGAACCTATTAATGTTTATGACCCTAAATCAAAGGGTGCAGAAGCCTATGAACTTCTTGCTGATGGTATTATCGAAAGGAGTGAAGATTAATGGCTTTGAAAAAAAGAGGAGGTTTAGGTTCAGGTATGAGCTCCCTTTTTTCTTCTAATGAAATAGAGGAAAAACATAGCGGTGGAGTGTTAGAGGTTGACATAAATAAAATTACACCTAATCCAAAACAGCCAAGAAATAAATTTGATGATGCTACACTTATGGAATTGGCTGATTCTATTAAGGAAGTAGGCGTTTTACAGCCTATAACTGTTAAAAAGAACGGGGATTTCTACATTATAATTGCTGGCGAAAGAAGATGGAGAGCTGCTAGAATTGCAGGTTTAGAGAAAATTCCAGCTATTGAAAAGGATTTAGACGAATTAAAAATACTTGAAGCTGCTCTTATTGAAAATGTTCAGAGAGAAGACTTAAACCCTATGGAAGAAGCCTATACATATAAAAGACTTTCAGAGGAATATAGCCTTAGTCAGGAACAGATTGCTAAAAAAGTAGGCAAAAGTAGAACAGTTGTAGCAAATGCTATTAGACTTTTAAACCTTGATGAAAGAGTTCAGACATTTATAAAGGAAAATAGAATATCAAATGGTCATGGTAGAGCTTTAATTCCTTTAGATAAAGAACAGCAGTTTGAATTGGCAGAAAGAATAATTGATGAAGGTCTTTCTGTAAGACAAATTGAAGAATTAGTAAAAGAAATACAAAATCCTCAGCCAGAGGAAGAAAAAAAGACAGAAAAGACCATTGCTCCTAACCCAGAGCTTGCCAGAGCTTGTGTAGAGATAGCAAAGGATTTAAAGTCCATTTTTGGCACTAAAGTTACTATTAAAAATGGTAAGAAAAAAGGCAAAATTGAAATTGAATACTATTCTCCAGATGAATTAGACAGAATTGTAGGTTTAATGAAGAAAAATATGTAAATGTTTCACGTGAAACATTGGAGGAAATTATGTATAAAATTATTTTTTGTGACTTAGACGGAACACTTTTAAAAGATGATAAAACACTACCGGAAGAAAATGCAAAAGCAATTTCCTATGCTCTTTCCAAAGGCGTAAAGTTTGTTCTCTGTAGTGGTCGTTCAAATATGAGCCTTGATGTTTTAAATGAACAACTGGGACTTGTAAAGGAAAATAACTATACTGTTGCCTTTAACGGCAGTACAATATATGAAAATGTATCTAAAAAGAAACTGATAAATCATTTGCTAAAAGGCGAATATGGTAGTGAAGTTTTGGACATATTAAGACAGTATCCAGTAAATGTATTGGCCTATGAAAATGAAAAATTGTGGTGCGATAAGCCTACGGATAGAATAAAAAGATATGCCAAAAATTCTTTTATCCCCTATTATGTTACAGAGGATTTAAGAGAATTGGTTTCACAGGATTTTAGTAAAATCATAGCTATATCTGATAATGAAAAACTTTCACAAATACAACAGGCTTGTAATTCCTGCGGGCTTACAGAAAAAGTTGGTGTATTTTTCTCTGGAGAAGATATATTGGAATTTAATCCTTATAATATAGATAAAGGCACAGGAGTAAAAGATTTATTGGAAAAGATAAATATTGACCCTAGTGAGGCTATAGCCATTGGAGATAACTTTAATGACGTTCCTATGATTGAAAATGTAGGTATGGGAGTGGCAGTAAAAAATGGTGTTGATGAAATAAAAAGTGTGGCAAACTATGTTACGGAAAATGACAATAACCATAATGCAGTAGCAGAGGTTATACAAAAATTTATTTAAAATGTCAGGTCTTTTTTAACAGTTTTCTTTTTTGTAAAATATGAAAATTATTCTGTAAAATTTTCAAAAAAGCCTTGAAATTCTTGGTTTTTGTGATATACTATATACCATAAGTTAAGCGTATGAGAAAGACTAAGCTATGTAGCACTTTCAGAGAGCTGTCGGTGGGTGAAAGACAGTAGTGTGAAATGGTGTTCCACCTTTCCAGCTTTCGGTGATGAATCGAGGGGTAGCCCCTTACAGCAAAACAGAGTGGCATTTTTATAATGCAATTTGGGTGGCAACACGGGTGTTCAACTCGTCCCTTTTTGGGGACGAGTTTTTTTATTGTTTTGATAGTACCTGTTTGCCAGCTATTTAAAATTTTGGAGGTAATGAAATGTTAGATGTAAAGAGATTTAGAGAAGATTTTGATGGGGTAAAGGCAGCTTTAGCAAAGCGTCATAAGGATTATCATCTTGAAAAGTTCACAGAACTTGATGAAAAAAGAAGAGCTTTAATTAAGGAAATTGAAGAATTAAAGGCAAAGCAGAATTCAGAAACTAAGCAGATTCCTGTTTTCAAAAAGGAAGGCAAAGATGTTGCACCTCTTATGGCAGAAATGAAACAGCTTTCTGAAAAGATTAAGGCTTTAGACCCAGAATTAAAGGCTCTTGACGAAGAAATTAGACAGTTTCTTTTATCAGTACCTAACACACCTAACCCACTTGTAGCAGACGGTGTTGATGATTCTGAAAATGTAGAAATCAGACGCGTTGGCGAACCTACTAAGTTTGATTTTGAACCAAAGGCTCATTGGGATATTGGTAAGGATTTAGATTTATTTGATGCAGAAGTTGCAGCTAAAATTTCTGGTACTAGATTTACAGTTTACAAGGGCCTTGGTGCTAGACTTGAAAGAGCTATTACACAGTTTATGCTCGATACTCATGTTGAAAAGCATGGCTATACTGAAATTTTCCCACCATTTATGGTAAACAGAGCATCTATGACTGGTACTGGTCAGCTTCCTAAGTTTGAAGAAGATGCTTTCAGAGTAGCTAACAATGATATGTTCCTTGTACCTACAGCAGAAGTACCTGTAACAAATCTTCACAGAGATGACATTCTCGAAGGTGCAAAACTTCCTATTAAGTATTGTGCATACACTGCTTGCTTTAGAGCAGAAGCTGGTTCAGCAGGTAGAGATACAAGAGGTTTAATTAGACAGCACCAGTTCAATAAGGTAGAACTTGTTAAGTTTACTAGACCAGAAAACAGCTACGAAGAACTTGAAAAGCTTACTAACGATGCAGAAGATATTCTTAAAATGTTAGGTCTTCCATACAGAGTTGTTAGACTTTGTAGTGGTGACTTAGGTTTCAGTTCTGCTATGACTTACGATATTGAAGTTTGGATGCCAAGCTACGGTAGATATGTAGAAATTTCAAGTTGTTCTGACTTCGAATCTTATCAGGCAAGAAGAGCTAACATTAAGTTCAAGGATAACATTAAGGACAAGGCTCAGTTCGTTCACACATTAAATGGTAGTGGTCTTGCTGTTGGTAGAACAACTGCTGCTATTCTTGAAAACTTCCAGAATGCAGACGGTACTGTAACTATTCCAGAAGTTCTCCTTCCATATATGGGTGGTCACAAAGTAATTAAGTAATTAAACTTTTTTAACATTGTTGCGTATATAATATAGTAAGTAATAATTTACTCCCTTCCCTACTTTTGGAAAGGGAGTAAATGCTTTATAAGAAAGGAGATTGTACAAAATGGCTTTTGAAAAGGAATTAGAAAAAAAGGCTGTAGAAATAGCTGAAAAGGTTGGCGAAGAAATCCGCAAACTCTACAGCTGGAACGGCGAAGACAAACTGATCAACAACTAAGCAAAAAAGAGAGCCGCAAGGCTCTCTTTTTTGCGCTACTTCTAAATTCTGCAAGGAATTTAGAAGGTTCCATGTGTAAG
>OIFE01001426.1_pt1 | contig 10879 bp, 3 predicted proteins | sample 1581921 | NCBI WGS metagenome assembly OIFE01 (sample SAMN04414075, study PRJEB24778) | human gut metagenome | material: faecal | host: Homo sapiens | reverse complement strand
ACTGTGGAAACTCCCGGCACGGAAGATTCCACTGCGGGCGAAGCCCCCGATAAAAGTGTCAGCGATAGTGATGCCAGCACGCAGGATACCTCGGCAGACGATGAGAAGAAGGCAGCAGTGCAGAAGGTACAGGCACTCATCGATGCTCTGCCGGACGAAGTGACGGTGGAAAATGCAGAAAGTGTCGGTGCGCAGCTGGAAGCCATCGACGAGGCTATGGAGTCACTGACCAAGGAGCAGATCGCAGAACTGGATATGACACGACTTCATGCTATTTCTGAAGCGTTGAATACACCGATGACGGTTCCGATGACGGTGGCGGAAGGTCAGCATGTTGACCATCCCATCTGCGGCGCGACATGCACAGATAAGTATAAGCATAGCATTGTGACAGAGTGGAAGTCCATAGACAGTGAAGCAGCACTGCAAGCTGCAACGGAAGGATATTACTACCTGACTCAGGATATCGTGACAATGGAAACATGGAAACCGAACAATAACGTGGTGCTTTGTCTGAATGGTCACAGCATTGCGGCAAACGGGGATTTTGTTGTCATTGAGATAGATAAGGGACAATTTACTCTCTGTGACTGCAATAGTAGTGAGAGTATGCACTATTTCACCACAAGCAAGGAAGGTCTGTTCACTCGATGGGTGCCGTGCGAGGAAAATACGGAGAACCGCATCTCCGTTACAGGTGGAGTTATCACTCACAGCGTGGGAAGGTCGGATTTAGGTGTGAAAGTGGATAATAACGCCACTTTTACCATGTACGGTGGAACTATTTGTGGTAATAAGCTCCAAGGCAGTTATAATGGAGCCGGTGTGTATGTGCATAATAGCACATTTAATATGTATGGCGGTGCAATCAGAGGCAATGCTGCAAGTTGGGGTGGTGGCGTCGCTGCGCTCGGTAGCACATTTAACATGTATGGTGGTGTAATCAGCGACAACATGGTCTCTGCTTCTGCTGGCGGTGTACTGTTGTCGGACAAAAGCGTCATGAACATGTCCGGCAATGCACAGATTAGTAACAACATTGCTCCCACCAAATGGACGACATCAGGTGGCGGAGTGTATATATTTGCCAGCACTGACGGAGAAGTCGGTAACTGCTTATATATGTCCGATAATGCGAAAATCAGCGGCAATACAGCCACCCAAGGAGGTGCTGTGTATGTACGTAAAAACGGTCAGGTTACCATGAGCGGCAATGCGCAGATTAGCAATAACACGGCAACCGAGAATGGTGGCGGCGTCTATGTAGAAAATAGTACTTTTAAAATTGCCGGCGGTGCTCCTCGGGTCTGTGACAACTTGTGTCAAGATGTTCAGAACAATGTCTATCTGGCTACCGGCAATGCAATTCGGATTAGTAAATTATCCACATTCGCCGGAAAAATCGGCGTATCCACCCAGGATACACCCACCGAGAGCAACCTCGTAACGGTTGCCGCGGTAGCTGTGGAGGCTGGGGGTGGCGGTCACCTGACCGAAGAAGATTTGGATCATATTTGCAGTGATAAAGAGAACCTCTATCCAGTTCTTGTGGGTGGCGAGGTGAAATTGTCGGCGACCGAACCGCATCGGCATCCCGTTTGTGGCGCAACCTGTGGTGACAGCGAGAATCATGGAAATCAGACCTGGATAGGCGTTTCCAATCTGACTGACATCAAGAGTGGGGGCTATTATTATCTGACAGACAATGTTAAATTGAATGATACATGGATCTGCACTTATGATGTAGCACTCTGTTTAAATGGAAAAACAATCACCTGTGCAGCAGAAGTTGATGCCATTCAGGTTGCGAAAGGAACGAAGCTGATTATCACCGACTGTCAGAAAGTGGTCGGCAAGATTACCCATGCACAGGATAATATAGGACGAGGTATAATGTCCTTGGGTACCTTGATACTGTATAACGGCGAAATTACCAAAAACCAGATTGCCAAAGGTAGTGGTGCCGGTGTATACGTAGATGGTGGTAATTTTTACATGTATAAGGGCAGTATCTCTGATAACAAAGTAACCATAAACGGTAACGGCGGCGGTGTGTATGCAAAAGATAGCACCAACTTCGTTATATCCGGTGGTAGTATTGACAGCAACCATGCACCGTCTAGCGGTGGTGGTATATACTATGAATCTACAATTAGTAAGTCAGTAAAATTCAATATATCTGGTGGTAATATCGTTAGAAACACAGCCGTTACTGGTAACGGTGGTGGTATATGGCTGAAGAGTGCATATGGAAATATGAGGTTTACCATGTCCGGTGGTAGGATTTCAAACAACGTCGCTAGCAAAAACGGCGGTGGTGTATATATTTCTGAGCCCTATTACGGCAAGTTTACTGTGTCCAGTACGGCACAAATCACCGACAACGCGGGTAATGGAAACGATAACAATGTCTATTTGCCCAGCGGCAAGACCATTCTCATCGGTGCGAACGGGTTGAGCAGCTCCGCCAAGATTGGCGTGACCATGGGACAGCAGCTCGCCGAGGGTGTGCGAGTTGCCATCGCCAAGGGTACAAGCGATGATTACACACTGACCGCGGATGACCTGAATGCTTTCAACAGCGATACCGGCTATTACAAGTATGCGTTAGACAACGCTGTCAACTTTTCAAGCGGCGAATTACATGTGCATGGTCTCTGTGGCACGGCGAACTGCACTGAGAGTAAGAATCACAAAAATGTGCTGTGGACTGCGATCAGGACGGAAGAGGATCTGCGCAACATCAAGGGTGGAAGTAGTAGCTCACACAGACAGTATTACTATTTAACGACTAATATTGCTCTGAATAATACGAGCTGGAATCCGACAGGCTACATCTCACTTTGTTTGAATGGTTACAGCATCACAGCTAACGGCAATTTTGACACCATTACCGTAGGTGAAGGAAAAGATACGGATTCACTTACACTTTGTGACTGTAACGGCAGCGGTAACAACACAGGAGAGATTACCCATGTTGACGGTATGAAAGGGCGTGGCGTATATTTAAAACCCTTCAGTGACCTTAGCCTGTATAGTGGAAACATCACCGGCAACAACACTGATGACCACGGTGGCGGTGTGTATTTGGACGGCAGTTTCTTCTACATGTACGGCGGCAGCATCACAGACAACAGCGCAAACAATGGCGGTGGCGTGGCTGGACGTGTAAGTAATTATAAAGTGAACGGGGGGTATGTCGTTGGCAGACTCTTGATGTTAGGTGGAACGATTACCGGCAACAAGGCAGCCGCCAACGGTGGCGGCGTTGACATGGATTGCGCCTTTGAGATGTGTGGTGGCAGCATCACCAGTAACGAAGCCGATGCCAACGGCGGCGGTGTTGCCGTGAAAGGTGATCATAGCGTCGAATGGAGTGGTGGCAGTGTCACCGGTAACACGGCGAAGAACAACGGTAGTGGTGTGTATGTAGCTGAGAGTGTTGAAGCCATGGAAGTCAACGGGGATGTGAACATTACCGGCAACACCAATGGCAATGTTTATTTGCCTGGCGGCAAGACTATCACCGTCGGCTCGACTAGGGGCAGCGGCACAAGTTTGACGGATGGTGCAAACATTGGTGTGACGCTGGAAAAGCTGCCTGCGGAGGGAGATTTTATGAAGTTCGCCGAGGCAGCCACGGGTATTACCCTGACGGATGAAATTGCGGGCAAATTCACCATCGACAATAATAGCAGCAACACATACAGCGTGCAGAACATCGACAACAGTCTGTATGTGGTAAGTGGCGAGCTGCATGAGCATGCAATCTGTGGCGCAAGTTGCAGCCACGAGACTAAACATGACGATGTTCTGTGGACTCCACTGACCTATAATGCAGATACACAGAAGATGATGTGTGGTGGAACGATAGTAAGCAGTAGTAATGGCACAAAAGGGATGGAATATGTGCTTCCTACTGGAAACTACTACTTACTGGACAATATTACGTTTACCGGTACGATTAAAATCTCCGGTGACGTAAATCTCTGTCTGAACGGAAAGTGCATCACCAATTTAGCACAGAATTATGCTTCGACGATTGCTGTTCTCGCGAGGGGCAATCTGACACTATGTGACCACGAGGACGGTACTATCACCTCAAAAGATCAGAAGTCTTATGGTGTGCAGTTCAAGGCTTACAATGGCATTCCTAAATTCACCATGTATGGCGGCACCATCACCGGAACTGATGCTGGTGTGTGTCAGGACGCCAGTGCCGGTGTGTTCAATATGTATGGTGGCGCTATCACCGGCAATAGAGTAGGAGCAGATATTCCTGCGGAGATTACAATGACGGTCGGTGGGACGGCAAGGATTATAGGCAACACCAAAAAGGATGTTTTCCTGTACGAAAAGGATGAAAACTCAAAATCAATTATCCACATTGATCCAAGTCTGACGAATGCTGCAAGTATTGGTGTGGCTACTACCAATAGCCCCAGGCCAAAGGCTCCGGTTCAGATTGCTACCGGAGCAACCGGCTTGGTGGACTATACTAAGATTTTCAAGCCGGACAATACAGATAGGGGCTATATGGTTATAAAGGATGAGCAGGGTAATCTGTACCTTAGCACCCACCAGCACAGTTGGAAATACAAGCCGGGCGCAGACGGCAAGTCGATTACCGCCACCTGCGTTAATACAACGAACTGTCCCAACATTGACGGCGGCAGCGTGACCATCAAGGCACCTGAGGAGAATACTCTGATCTACGATGGCAGCAACAAAACGGCAATACTTGAGAACAAACTGCTCACCGGTGAGAAGGATCCCACAATCAGCTACACGGTTGGAAACGGACAGGGTGCTACACTCCCTGACGGTTCCTATCCCACCAATGTCGGTGCTTATACCGCAAGCATCACAGTGGGTGGTGTGACAGCCAGTGTGACTTATGAGATTCAAAAGGCAGATCCCGCAGCGAAAAATTTTGTCTTTACCGCACCGGGCAGCTTGACATATGACGGCACGGCAAAGACTGCAGACATCAAGACTGCGACGAACATCACCGGCATGGGCGATGTTATGGTGAAATACTATCAGGGCGAGACGGAAGTGCAGCCCATGAATGCGGGTGAATACAAGGTTAAAATTAGTGTGACGGACGGCACGAATTTTAACGCAGCAAGTGACCTGACGGATGAAAACTGGGCGTTTACGATTACTCCCATTATTACCGAACCGACTGTGGAACTGAGCGGTAACACAACTTATACTTATACCGGCGAACGGATTACGCCGGATGTTACCGTAACCATCGATGGCAGACCGCTGACGAAGGGTACGGACTACACCATTATTTACGGTGATAACGTAAACGCCGGTACGAATGCCGGTTCCGTAACCGTTAAAGCAAAGGGAAATTATGGATTTGCAGATGTTGTTAAGAAATTTGCCATTGAGAAGGCGGATCCGAAGCTGAACTTCGAGAAGCCTGCTGTGACGACCTCCTATGGAACGAATCCTGCTAACAATGAGCTCACCAATAAGGGTGACGGCGCGGTGAATTACCAAAGCAGCGACAATTCCGTCGTAACTGTGAATGAAAAAGGTGAGGTTACCGTTGTCGGAGTGGGCGAGACCACCATTACCGCGACAGCCGCCGAGACAACGAACTACAAGGTAGGCACGGCAAGCTATAAATTGACGGTGAATAAGGCACGTGTCCATATTGTACAGGCTACCGTTGCTAACAAGGATTACGATGGAAACGTGAATGCTGACGTCACAGGGGTAGTTTTTGCCAACGAGGCAGACGTGAGAATAGACGGTCGGGTAGCGGGTACGGACTACACGGTGACCGGTGCTTTCCAAAGTGAAAACGCCGGGAAACAGGATGCAGAGGTAACGGTAAAACTTCTTGGTGAGTTTGCCTCTCACTATGAACTGACCGGCGGAATATATAAGACCAGGGCAACTATTACTGCAAAGCCTATCAGCATTGCAATCGCGCTCACGCAAGACCGCAGCTACGAGCGGAATAATACCTCCGTGACCATTTTAGAAGTGACCTTCAAAGACAGCACAAACACACTTGTTGCAACGCTGACAAGTTCCGATTATACCGCGACCGGCAAGATGGTTAATGCGAATGTCGGCACAGACAAAAAAGTTACCGTTACGGTGACCCTGCAGGGAAAAGCGGCAGACAACTATAAGCTTGTTTCCAACATGACCACCGCAAAGGTAGCGATTACGCAGGCTAAGGGCGGTGTATTGCAGGAGGAGAACTTAAAGCAGAAATTCTCCGACCGGAAGCAGAAGACCTTCACACCCGATTACACAGGACTTCCTGCCGGGGAGACATGGACATACAGCATTTCCGAGGCACAAACTTCGGGATCTGCAAAGGTGGAACCGGCTATGATTAATACAGCCGGAAAGATCACCTACAGGCTGACAGCCGGTGCGGAAAATGACACCATCTGTTGGACGGTAACGATTTCCAATCCAAATTATGAAAAATTTACCAAGGATTTAGTACTGACCCTGACGGCGAAAGAACCTCAGGAGACACTGCGCATCACCGGTGACAACACTGTGGCCTATGGACAGAAGCTGCTACTGAGCACGGTCGGCGGTTCCGGCACAGGTGAGATTACTTACAGAGTGGATGCAGGCAGCACAGGCAATGCAACGATTAATCAGAATGGCGTTCTGACTCCGGTTAAGGTCGGAAGCGTTGTTATCACAGCAACCAAGGCAGGTGATATCGATTACAGTGAGATCACCAGTGCACCTTTTGTCATTATGATTACCCGGGCTGCTACAAGCGGTGAACCGAAGTACCATAAGATTACCACAGGCGGTATGACCCTGGCAGACGCAGGACTGACGTTGGCAGGCAGCACCATTCATCCGGCAGACGGTACACTGGAGTGGATAGATGATGCAGGTGTACTTCCCAATGACACGGCAGTCGAGATGAACAAGACTTACAAGTGGCGCTTCATCCCTGCGGATACCAATTATGAGATTCTGACCGGTGAAATCGAACTTTACCATGTGGACGCTCCGGCAGTCACTGCACAGCCCAAGAGTGTATCTGTGACAGTAGGAGACACAGCAACGTTTGAAGTTACTGCAACCGGTACGGACGTAACCTATCAGTGGCAGATCGACAGAAACGACGGTAATGGATTTGTGAACATCACCGGAGCTACCGGTGCAACCTACACCATAGGAGTAACGGATAGAGACTGCAACGGATTTAAGTACCGGTGTGTTCTCAGCAATGCGGCCGGTTCAGTTACCACCGATACCGTAGTATTGACGGTACAGTATCAGATCATTGAAGGCGCGAACGGCTCCTGGAACCAGAATACGGACGGAAGAAGTCTCAAAATCAGAGGAAACGGTGAATATTCCAAGTTCCAGAATGTAAAGGTAGATGGGAATATCATTGATTCCAAGAACTATACCGTGAGTGAGGGCTCCACGATCATCGAATTACATGCAGATTACCTGAAGACTCTGTCCGAGGGCAGTCACACCTTTGAGATCGTATGGACAGACGGCGCCGCAGGCACCAGCTTTACGGTAGCAAGGAACACCTCCGGCAGCAATAATACCGGCAGCAATAACACCGGCAATAACGATAATAATGACAGTACGGACAACTCAGCTGCCGCAGCTCCCACCGCTGCTGCTACTGCGCAGGAACTGGACAAGGTTCCGGCTACCGGAGATCCTCTCGGTATCTGGCTGATGCTCTTTGCGATATCCCTGACCGGACTCGCAGGAATGCTGGCGAGAAGAAAGAAGAACTAAGAATAACGTAAATAATATAGAAACCTCGCTACAGAGATGATACCTGTAGCGAGGCTTTTTGTCTTGCAATCTTATTTTTCATTTATTATTGACACTATACTTACCTTTTATTATAATATCCTGTTTTTGACAGTTTCAAAAAATAAAATCGCTGCAACGCCAGAAAATATAGGCGTTGTAGCGATTTTGACTGTTGTTTTAAACTATAGTATTTTATTCCCTTCCTTTACTTTTTTTCTGGATGGTTTTCATCTGGCTTTTGGTGATAAATTTGAAATCTGTATCAAAACCACAGATCTTATGTAAGGAATCTGTCAGTCTATCGCGTGTATAAAGTGGGATAAATCCCTGATCCTGTATATTTGCGAAATTCATGGACTTCAACTTATCCAGGATCATCTCGCAGGTAAAATCCTGTCCCAGATCTTTTTCAAGATACCGGTATATCACCAGGGAAAGAAAACAGATGAGAAAATGTGCTCTTATGCGTGCGTCAGCATGGACAAATACAGGTCTTGCTTCAAAATCCGTTTTCATGATGCGGAAACATTCTTCAATTTCCCAACGCCCTTCACTGACTTTTAGGATGTCTTTTACATCATCATCCAACAGATCAGTAGTAACTGCATACATTCCATCATAAAGTGCTTCATCTTCGATTTTGTCTGTGTCCAGATAATGGCGGATGTCTGCGGCTTCACCGTCTTCCGTTACGGCTGTCTTTCCTATGAAACGTGCCGGATCGTTTGGATTTCTCCGTTCTTTTTTTATGTTTCCTGACTGCAGCATTTTTTTGGCACGTTCAACCTGAAGATCACGTATTGTTTTTTGATATCTTGCAAATTTAGGCGAATAGGTTACGATCAGACGCTGGTGCAGCGTGTGGGGTGTATAAGGCTCATCCTTATAATACAATCCGTTATCGTCTTCCGGGATTTCTGAAAGTTCAACAGGCATATCATCTGATACGCGTTTGAAGCCGGTCTTGTCCAGAGCCCATTTTTTATCATCTTTATTCAGCTTTTTAATGGACTGGGTGACAATAAAAGCACGTTCACCGGCATGGTTTATCTTTTTGATGGCTTCGGAACCAAGTCCGGCATCACTGCAGTAAATAAATTTTGTACAGCCAAAGTCCTGGAGGACTTTTCCTTCCAGCGGTTTCAGGGAAGTCTGTTCATTTGCGTTTCCGGGGAAAAGTGAAAAAGCAAGAGGTATCCCATCACCGTCCATAAACATCCCCATCTGGATGATCGGGTTAGGACGGTGTTCTTTGCCTTTGCCGTATTTTCTGTCCCCATCTTCCTGCTCAATCTCAAAGAAATAGTTTGTACAGTCATAATACAGGATAGTATCGTTTCGCTTTCCGAGAAGATGACTGTTTTTATAAACTTCCGACTGGATAAAATCACATTCATTTCCAAGAACGTCGAGTGCCCGGTAGATGTCATGCAGCTGGTAGGATGGTTTTTCCAGAAATTCAGAAGCTGTTTTATAGGAAGACCGTTTACTGGCAGGTTCTAAGATCCTGACATAGATGAGATCAGATAGGATCGCGTTGATATCATACTTAAATTTATATTTATCGCGGAGTTTCCGGCAGATATTATCAAGCTTGAGGCGGTAATAAAAAGTCTGTGGGAAAAGATAACCGCCACGGTAGAGAACCTGCTGGCCATAATCTAACTTATGATCAGAATGGAAGGTTATCTGGACAGCTTTTGTCTGCTGATCTTTTTTATATTTTTCGGTTTCAAGCTTAACTTCATTTTTTGCCCATGCAAGAACGTCGTCCCTGGTTGGTCCATGTTCGACAATGAGCTGGTTCAAAGTGCCGAGTTTACGGACAATGACAGAGGATGTTTTGCCATTGGCTTTGGTATAAGATTTTGCAATATAAAAGGATTCTGCATTTTTGGATTTTGTTATATGTAGATTCATAAGCACCACTCCAATGCTTATTATAACACACAATAACATAAAATAACAGCATATAAAACATAAAAATTGACATAAAAAATGCAGGTTTTATAAGACCTGCAAGTACTTTTCTTGATATTCAACTGTCAAACTCCCGCTTATATAAGTCTCATAACAACTGCCAACATTCTCTTACAACATTAAACAACCTTTCATGTCTCTAGAAAATATTTTTTTAGCATTGTGATATATTGTTTTAGCAAATAACCTCTGAGTCGTTTCCATAAAGTTCTTATCGCTACTCATAATATCCCCAATTACACTCTTTGCAATTCCTGCTGTGTATTTCGGTTCTTCACGCATTTCTAAAAATCTTTTTTGTGCTTTCTCCATCATGGATACCGCAGTATCTATATATTCTTTTTGTTCTGCTGTATTCTTCTTCACATTAGTTGTTTGAAAGAATTTAGAACCGTCATTTGTCTGCTGACATACAATATATCCCGCCAGATTTGCTAATCGCTTATTATATGCCCTGTCTAAACCTGCCAAGTCTTCATCAAGTGTTAATGAATTTTCTCCTGTGAGATCATAAGAAATCCGACGTTCTCCATTCTCATGTTCTTTCACAATATAATTGTAACGCGTTTCATAAGCATCCATCATAGACTTCATCACATCTTCTAGATTGTATTTTCCGTCTTTTAACGTCAGTCCACTATATTCTCTCATAGAAGTATAATGTTCCCATTCAACCTCATTTGTATCTTGTATTGTTAATTCATATCCTATCGGTTCCTCAACCTTTGGCTTTACTTCTCTTAATTTTTCCCGCAATGCCCGCCTTCCTTCATTCGATATTTCTACATTGTCTATCTGCTTATTTTTATAAGCAACATTGTCATCCATACCTCTGAAATCTTTACTCTTTCTTTCCATTTCGAATAAACAAAACCTATCGTAAGAAGGTGTTTGAAATATTTTCATATCCGCTCCTTTCACATTTCGCAATCGCCTATTCACTTTCATGTTTACTAATTAGTGATATACATTTGCTCAAATTAGTCACTCATACAATATTCCTATACTTCCTTATCTATCTTACTTGACGTTAGAGAGGAATCCTTTTTAGAATATGTACCATTGTTTGTATAAGTCGCACTTGCGCGGTTCGCAGCATTTGATA
>OIFE01001422.1_pt1 | contig 10933 bp, 8 predicted proteins | sample 1581921 | NCBI WGS metagenome assembly OIFE01 (sample SAMN04414075, study PRJEB24778) | human gut metagenome | material: faecal | host: Homo sapiens | reverse complement strand
CCGATGGAAAAGCACTGATGGTCAATAATGCGGATTGGCTTCTGAAGCTGAATTATGTAGAGCTGCTCAGAGAGGTCGGCGCATGCTTTTCCGTTAACAACATGCTGCGTGCAGAGTGCTATAAACAGCGTATGGCAAAGGGACTGAGCTTCCTGGAATTCAACTACATGATCATGCAGAGCTACGACTTCTACATGCTGTACCAGAAATATGGCTGTAACATGCAGTTCGGCGGCGACGACCAGTGGTCGAATATGCTGGGCGGCACGGAGCTGATCCGCAGAAAGCTCGGAAAAGACGCATATGCGATGACCATTACCCTGCTGTTAAACTCCGAGGGTAAGAAGATGGGCAAGACCCAGAAGGGTGCAGTATGGCTGGATCCCAATAAAACCTCCCCGTTCGAGTTCTACCAGTACTGGAGAAATGTTTCCGATGCAGATGTTATGAAGTGCTTAAAGATGCTGACCTTCCTGCCGATCGAGCAGATCCTGGAGATGGAGCATTGGGAAGGCAGCCAGTTAAACACTGCAAAGGAAATCCTGGCTCACGAGCTGACCGAGCTGGTACACGGTAAGGAAGAGGCTGACAAGGCAGAAGCCGGTGCAAAGGCACTGTTTGCAGGCGGCGCAGACGCAGATATCCCGACCACAACACTGACGGAGGCAGATTTACAGGACGGCAGCATCGATATTTTAGGACTGCTGGTAAAATCCGGTCTGTCCGCATCCCGTTCCGAAGCACGCCGCAGCGTAGAACAGGGCGGCGTATCTGTAAACGGCGAAAAGGTAACAGACGTAAAGACCCAGTATGCGGGAGAAGATCTGCAGGGCGAAGGCATCACCTTAAAGCGCGGCAAAAAGAGCTTTAAGAAGATCGTAATGGCGTAAAACTGACTGTTTTGGCGTTCCGATAATTAAAAAAGGAAATGAATGAAATCCCCTTCCGGTGCATATCATGTAACAGCACAGACGGAAGGGGATTTTTTATATGGAAAATCTGCAGTCGGATCATTTGGATACACAAAATCTATACCGCGATATGCAAAAGCGGACAGGCGGGGAGATTTACATAGGAGTGGTAGGGCCGGTGCGTACCGGGAAATCGACTTTTATTAAACGGTTTATGGATCTTATGGTGCTTCCGTTTATGGAGGATGAGCATGCGCGGGAGCGCACTATAGACGAGTTGCCACAATCCGCGGCAGGGAAAACGATCATGACAACGGAACCGAAATTTATCCCGCAGGAGGCGGCAGAGATCATTTTGCCGGAACTGCCGGGGAGCAGTGCCGGCATGCCACAGCCGGCACTTTCGCAGTCTGTACTGCCGGGGACTGCAATACAGGGATCTGCCGCACAGCCGAAGATAAAGGTGCGTCTGATCGATTGTGTCGGGTTTATGGTGGAGGGAGCATCCGGTCATATGGAAGGAAATGAAAGCCGCATGGTAAAAACACCATGGTCGGAGCAGGAAATTCCATTTACGACAGCTGCGTCGATCGGTACTCAGAAAGTGATCCGGGATCATGCAACGATCGGAATCGTTGTGACGACCGATGGCACGATCGGGGAACTGCCGCGAAATGCATATGTAAAAGCGGAAGAACAGACGGTGGAGGAACTGAATGCGATCGCAAAACCATATGTCATTCTGTTAAATTCACAGAAACCGTACAGTGATGAGACGATGGAACTTGCAGCCGAACTGAAAGAAAAATATCAGACTGCCGTTTTGCCGGTCAACTGTGAGCAGCTGCGGAAAGATGATATTGTCCGCATTTTAGAGAATATCCTCTGTGAATTTCCAGTGACGCGTGTCGAATTTTTTATTCCAAAATGGACGGAAATGCTAAAGCCGGAGCATCCGATGAAAGCGGAAATCATTAAAACTGCATCCGGGATTTTAGACAGTATGCATAAAACGGGAGATGTAAGAGCACTTTCCTTTACACCGGAGCAGTATGTTTCGCAGATCAAGATCGACGAGACGGATCTTGCGACCGGGCGCGTGGTGGTGCGGATGGATTTAGACGATAAATATTATTATGAAAATATAAGTGAACTGACTGGTGTGCCGATCGCAGGTGAATATGAGCTGATCTCCATGATAAAAGAGATGGCAGGGCAGAAAGAGGCTTATGAAAAAGTGTCAGATGCTTTTGAAGCGGTTCAGGTAAAAGGTTATGGCGTTGTGAGTCCGGGACTTTCCGATATCAAAATGGAAGAGCCGGTGCTGATCCGGCATGGCAATAAATTTGGCGTCAAAATGAAAGCGGTATCGCCGTCGATCCATATGATCCGTGCAAATATTGAGACCGAGATCGCTCCAATTGTCGGCAGCGAGGAGCAGGCAAATGATCTGATCTCTTACATCAAACAGGGACAGCAGAGCGAAGAGGGTGCATGGGAAACAAATATTTTCGGCAAATCGGTTGGAGAACTGATGGAGGATGGAATCCGTAACAAGATCGCAATGATGGATGATGAATGTCAGATGAAATTGCAGGATACAATGCAGAAAATTGTAAATGATAATACTGGTGGTATGGTATGCATTATCATTTGATGCGGTAGTATTGCGAAAACAAACGTAAAATCAAAAATAAGTAACCTTAAAAAGAAAAGAGAAAAACAGATGAAAAAATTTATTCAGGGAATGTATCAGAAAAAGAATTTTGGGGTAAGGCTGACTGCTGTGATCCTGTCCGTAATTGTGATGGGATTTGCACTGTCGTTGCTGGTGCTTGTGGATCTTGGAACAGATCCCTGTACCAGCATGAATCTTGCTATTTCGGAAAAAATTGGAATGGGAATCGGAAACTGGCAGGCACTGCTCAATACGATCATATTTGTCTTTGTCATTTTGCTTGGCAGGGAAAATATCGGATTTGGAACACTTGCCAATATGTTTTTAGTTGGATATTCACTGCAGTTTTTTTCCTGGGTATGGGATAAGATCTTACCGGCAGGACTGTTTGATTCGATGGCAGTGCGTATTCTGGTGCTGATTCCGGCACTGGCGATATTTGTTGTATCAGCAGCTGTATATATGGATGTGAAATTAGGAACAGCACCTTATGACGCGATTGCATTTATCATTGCAAAATGGATGCCGAAGGTACCGTTCCGTCTGATCCGTATGGCATTTGATTTTACCGTTATTGTGATCGCATTTTTATTCGGTGGCAAGATCGGAATCGTAACGATCCTGATGGGATTTACGCTCGGACCGGTGATCGGTGCTGTCGGTGAGAAAATCGGTCGTTTTATCGAGTGCGACTAAAGAATCAGATTTATTATCATCTGATGATTTTTGCGGGAGATGCTGGTATTTCCCGCTTTTTTGAAATTCGTTGTAGGCATCCTGATAAGCGGCGACAATGTATTCTTTCATGGGATCTTTGTCGCTTACCATCGACATGGTGTCCGAAAATACTTTGGCAGCTTCTTCCTTGCTTTTGCAGTGTTCTAACTGCTGTTCGAGAGAGTCGCGCATCGCCTGGATTCTGGCTGCCTGCATATAGAGCTGGGGATCTACTGCCTGAAGAAAACGCATTTCTTCTTCGGTCAGTTTTTTCCCACTTTTTAATTTTGCCTGAATTCTGGCTAATTCTGCCTGCTTTTCTTCTTCGGTCATACCGCAGGCGGGGCTTAAAAGCTCGGAGATGTTCTGCGTCAGGTCAAAGGCATCTATGCCGGAAAAACTGACTGCATTTAAAGTATCATCACCGGAAGAAAGACCGATGGAAGATTTGGATAAACGGTCTGTAATCTGATCGACCACATTCCTTTTGCCGGAAGATGGGTTTAAAATCTTTTTTAAACCGGAAAGATTGAACTGAGTCATAAAATTCTCCATTCCTGCACTGTGTTTCCGTGCATATGAAAAGTATAGCCTGTGATGTATTCTTACAAAATATATCGGGGAAAATCAGCTTTTGTTTAGGATGGAGATTGGATTTTATGATTTCTTCTGTTATAATCGAAAATGACAGTGTTGTAAAGAATTTTCAATTATGAAAAAATGAAGTAAGGAAGCATCAGCTGTTTTTGAAAGACAAGAAGGGAGAAGTTCCGGAGAAGCCGGAATTGACAGAATATAGGACAAGGAGAAGAATGGAGGATGATTATGAATCCGGCATACGAAAAATTATTAAAATGCTATGACAGCTATAAAGCAAAGATTGATTTTACTCCTAAGGTGGCATTGATTTTAGGCTCTGGTCTTGGCGACTATGCGGATGATATCCGCGTGGTGGATACGTTAGATTACCATGACATTGAAGGATTTCCAGTGTCGACGGTTCCGGGACATAAGGGCAGATTTATCTTCGGATATGTGGATGATGTCCCGGTCGTGTGCATGCAGGGGCGTGTGCATTATTATGAGGGATATGAGATGAGCGATGTTGTTTTGCCGACGAGGCTGATGAAAATGATGGGCGCAGAAGTTCTGTTTCTCACCAATGCAGCAGGTGGCATCCAGCTTGGCATGCATGCCGGGGATTTCATGCTGATCAAAGACCAGATTGCAAGTTTTGTGCCATCACCGCTCCGTGGAGCCAACATTGAGGAACTTGGTGTGCGTTTCCCGGATATGAGCCAGATCTATGACTTAGATCTGCAGGATATTGTAAAACGTGCAGCATCAGCACTTGAGATCCGCATCAAAGAGGGCACTTACATCCAACTCTCCGGACCGCAGTTTGAGACACCGCATGAAGTCGCCATGTGCCGCACTTTAGGTGCTGACGCCGTCGGCATGAGTACTGCCTGTGAGGCGATCGCTGCAAAACACATGGGAATGAAAGTGCTTGGAATCTCCTGTATCTCCAACCTTGCGAGCGGCATCTCATCAATTCCGCTCTCACACGCAGAAGTTCAGGAGACGGCTGACGCCGTTGCCCCGAAATTTAAGGCGCTCGTAACTGAAACGATCAAAGCGATCGGAGCACAGCAGAATTAAAGTTACTACAACTCAGTAGATCAAAAACGGCGGTCACACTTTTTGATCCACTGAACGAAAAACACAAAAAGAAAAGAGGAAAAACAATGAACATACGTTTCTACAACGCAAAAATATTAGTTCCGGCAGAAAACCACAAATTCCAGATCACCGAAGGCGAACTCTGGGTAAAAGGAAAAGAAATCTGCTACATCGGGGACGGTAAGACAGGCGTGGATGCTGTCTGCAAAAACGGTGAAGTTTTGGTATGGGAGCGCGAGATTGACGCAAAAGGCAACCTTTTAATGCCGGGATTTAAAGATGCGCACACCCACACGGCAATGACATTTTTGCGTTCCTATGCGGACGACCTTCCACTGCAGGACTGGCTGAACAAACAGGTATTCCCAAAAGAAGGACAGCTTACCGAAGATGATGTATACTGGCTTAACATCCTTGGAATTATGGAATATTTAACCAGCGGTATTACGTCCAACTTTGATATGTACTTCTTCCCGCCGGTCGATGCAAAGGCATCGGTAGATACCGGATTCCGTACCGTTCAGACCAGCGGATTAAACAACTTTGGCGGCACGGTAGAGTTGATGGAGGAAAATTATCACATTGTCAATGAGATGAGCGACCTGACAAGCTTTATCGTGGGATTTCATGCAGAATACACGACATCAAAAGAACTGATGGAGGGCGTGGCAAAACTGGCACAGAAATTAAAATCCCCGGTATGGCTGCACAATTCCGAAACAAAACTGGAAGTGGCAGAGTGCAAAGAGCGCTGGGGCATGACACCGACACAGCTTACGGATGCACTTGGTATGTACGAGTACGGCGGCGGCGGTTACCACTGTGTATGGTTTGAGGATGCTGATTTTGAAATTTACAAGAAGAAAAAACTGACAGCAGTGACAAACCCGGCTTCCAACTTAAAACTTGCTTCCGGTATCTGTCCGACCAAACGTTTTGTGGATGAGGGAATCTCCATGGCGATCGGAACCGATGGCCCGGCAAGCAACAACTGCTTGGATATGTTCCGTGAGATGTTTTTGACTTCTGCACTTGCAAAGGTGCGTGAAATGGATGCGGAGTGCGTCAGCGCCGATGAGATCTTATATATGGCAACCACAGGCGGTGCACATGCCATGCAGTTATTTGACTGTGACAGTCTTGCGGTTGGCAAAAAAGCAGACCTTGTCATGATCGATCTGAACCAGCCGAACATGCAGCCGGAAAATAATATCGTGAAAAATCTTGTATACAGCGGAAGCAAGCAGAATGTAAAACTGACTATGGTAAATGGAAAAGTTTTATATGAAGACCAGAAATTTGACATCGGATTTGATCCGGCAGATATTTACCGCCGTGCAAATGAGATCATCCGCCGTATGAAATAACAGAAGGAGAATTATGCAGGTAATATTTATACATCACAGCTGTTTTCTGGTGGAAGTGGATGAGAAGGTGCTGATCTTTGACTGGTTTGCAGGAGACCGCATCAAAGGATACACATTTTGCGGTGTGATTCCGGAATACGAGCCGGACACACCAGTCTATGTGTTTGCAAGTCATAAACATCAGGATCATTTTGATATGGATGTGCTGCACTGGGCAGAAAAATATAAAAATATCCACTATATACTTTCAAAAGACTGTAAAATGAGCCCGCATTTTTTACAGAAACATGGATTCCCGGATGATATCAGAGAGAAGATCACTTATGTTTCGGCAGGCGAAAAATATCAGGTGGATGATGTGAAGATCGAGACACTGCGGTCAACGGATGCAGGAGTTGCATTTTATGTGGAAACACGAGGGGCAACTTTTTTCCATGCAGGAGATTTGAATGACTGGACATGGGAAGGGGCGGGAGATCTGATCAACGGCAGGATGCGCAGGGAATACCGGACACAGATCAAAAAACTGGCGGGAAAACCAATCAATCTTGCATTTGTTCCGATGGATCCGCGACAGGGCGCAGATCAGGAACTCGGAATGGATTATTTTTTGGAGACCACATCCGCGGAATATGTGTTCCCGATGCATATGTGGCAGGATTATTCCCACATCCCGGTTTATAAGAATAAAATATGGAATCCGGGGATGGCGGAGCGTGTGGTGGAAATCACACATGAAAATCAGGTTTTCCTGATTGAGGAAAAGTAGTGTTAACGCTACTGTTCACAGGCAGGCATTTTCTGAACTGAAAATGCCGTATGATACAGTGGTGGCAGCAGATTTTGCCGATTTGGAATGCGAAGCATCGGCAAAATCCGTTACTGGAACGAGGTACGAGTGAATAGTAACATGTTAACGCTTGACTCATAGGAAAAAAGTGCGTTATACTGAATAAGTTATAGAAGATAGAAAGGCAGGGGTATTTATGGCAGTATTTGGATGGTTTGTACATTATGTGTTAATAATGGTAATTCTTGCAGCTGTTGCAGTTGCTGGAGTATTTGCTGGCAGAAAATGGGCAGAGAAAAGCAAAGCGAAAAAAGACACTGCAGCTTCCGGAAATGCCGGAAAAGAATAATGCCGTCGTGACCCTGCAAAAAGACAGGGCATGAAATAATTTATACAACGTTGGAGGAACTTGTCGTGAAGAAGTTTTATGGAGAAAATGAATTGCGCAGAATGTATCTTGGGTTTTTTGAAAGCAAGGGACATCTTGCGATGAAGAGTTTTTCATTGGTACCACACAATGATAACAGTTTACTATTGATCAATGCAGGTATGGCACCGCTTAAGCCATATTTCACAGGTCAGGAAATACCGCCGAGAAGAAGGGTAACCACATGTCAGAAGTGTATCCGTACCGGTGATATTGAGAATGTCGGTAAGACAGCACGTCACCTGACATTTTTTGAGATGCTTGGCAATTTCTCATTTGGTGATTACTTTAAACATGAAGCAATCCACTGGTCATGGGAGTTTTTGACACAGGTTCTCGGCCTTGAGGAGGACAGACTGTATCCGTCTATTTATGGGGAAGATGATGAGGCATTCGAGATCTGGAACAAAGAAGTAGGTGTTCCGGCAGAGAGGATCACAAGATTTTACCGTGATCCGGAGACCGGAGAATGTGATAACTTCTGGGAGCATGGCGCTGGTCCTTGCGGTCCTTGTTCAGAGATCTATTATGACCGTGGAGAGAAATATGGCTGCGGCAGACCAGACTGTAAAGTAGGCTGTGACTGTGACCGTTTCATGGAGGTATGGAACAACGTATTTACCCAGTTCGAGGGTGACGGTAAGGGCGGTTACACAGAGCTTGCGCAGAAAAACATTGATACCGGTATGGGATTAGAGCGTCTGGCTGTTGTGATGCAGGATGTAGATTCCGTATTTGATATTGATACCATGAAAGCGATCCGCGACAAGGTATGTGAGATGTCCGGCAAAAAGTATCAGGTAGATGCATTAGATGATGTGTCCATCCGTCTGATTACCGATCATATCCGTTCTGCAACGTTTATGATCTCAGATGGTATCATGCCTTCAAATGAGGGACGCGGCTATGTACTCCGCCGTATCATCCGCCGCGCGGCAAGACACGGAAGAATGCTCGGTATTGACGGTATCTTCATGGCGAAACTGGCTGCTACCGTAATCAATGAGAGCAAGGATGGTTATCCGGAACTTGAAGAGAAAAAAGATTTTATCTTTAAAGTATTATCCCAGGAAGAAGAAAAATTTGGAAAAACGATCGATCAGGGACTTTCCATCCTTTCTGATATGGAAAAACAGATGGAAGCAGACGGCGTAAAGGTTCTTTCCGGTGAGAATGCATTTAAACTTTATGATACTTATGGATTCCCGATGGATCTGACACAGGAGATCCTCGAAGAAAAAGGATTTTCTGTCGATGAAGAGGGATTCAAAAAGGCGATGGAAGTACAGCGTACCACAGCGAGAAAAGCCCGCAAAGTGACAAACTACATGGGCGCTGATGAGACAGTATATGAGTCTGTCGATCCTTCTGTTACCACAGAGTTTGTAGGCTATGATTCCTTAAACTGCAAGTCAAAAATTACCGTACTTACCACAGAGACGGAGATCGTTGAGGCATTATCTGATGGAGAGGTTGGAACCGTGATCGTAGAACAGACTCCATTCTATGCTACCATGGGTGGACAGCAGGGAGATAAGGGTATCATCCGCACTGCAACCGGAGAATTCCAGGTAGAGGATACGATCAAATTACTTGGCGGAAAAGTAGGACATGTCGGAAAGATGATCTCCGGTATGATGAAAACAGGAGATGAGGCAGATCTTTCGGTAGATGCAGCACTCCGTGCAAAGATCTGTAAGAACCATTCCGCAACACATTTACTGCAGAAAGCATTGCGTGAAGTATTAGGAACCCACGTAGAGCAGGCAGGTTCCTATCAGGATGGCGAGCGTACCCGTTTCGATTTCAGTCATTTTGCAGCCATGACACCGGAGGAACTTGAAAAAGTAGAAAAGATCGTCAATGATAAGATCGCAGAGGCAATTCCGGTACGCACAGATGTGATGACTGTAGATGAGGCGAAAAAGACAGGAGCCATGGCGTTATTTGGCGAAAAATACGGTGAGACTGTCCGTGTGGTATCCATGGGAGATTTTTCCAAAGAATTCTGTGGTGGTACTCATATTTCAAATTCTTCTCAGATTGGCTCATTTAAGATTGTTTCTGAAACTGGTGTAGCTGCTGGTACAAGAAGAATTGAAGCTCTTACAGGTGCAGGTGTTCTCAATTATTATGAAGATGTTGACTATCTTTTAAATAATATCTTTAGCACATTGCGTACTAACTCTAAGAATATTATTTCTAAGATTGAGCATGTTCTTGAAGAAAATAAACAGCTTTCAAGCGAATTAGAAAGTCTTAAATCTAAGCTTTCTGGTGGTCTTGTAGATGAAATTATTGCTAAGGCTGAAGATGTAAACGGCTTTAAGTATGTTTCTGCTAAGGTAAGTGGCATTGATATGAATGCTCTTAGAAATATGGGCGACCAGATTAAGGAAAAGAGTGGCGAAGGTGTTATCGTTCTTGCATCTGATGTAGACGGTAAGGTTAATTTTGTTGTTATGTGTAGTGATGAGGCTGTTAAGAAGGGTGCTAAGGCCGGTAATATTGTAAAAGCTGCTGCAACTGTTTGTGGTGGTGGCGGTGGTGGCCGTCCAAATATGGCTCAGGCTGGTGGTAAAGATGCATCTAAGATTGATGAAGCCCTTGCAACTGCTAAGACAACTGTTGAGGATATGTTAAAATAATGGAAGCCAGTTTAGCTTATAAAACAAAAAAAATAGTTGAAAAATATGGTTTCAGTTTTAAGAAGAATTTTGGTCAGAACTTTCTCGTTGATGAGAGAGTTCTGGGCAAAATTGTGTCTTCAGCTGAAATTTCAAAAGACGATGTAGTTATAGAAGTAGGTCCTGGTATAGGTACACTTACACAGGCTCTTGCAAAAGAGGCTTATAAGGTTGTAGCTGTAGAAATAGATACTACACTTGTGCCTATTTTAGGTGAGCTTTTATCAGATTTTGATAATATTGAAATAATAAATGAGGATATTTTGAAGGTAGATGTAAATGCTATTGCTGAAAAATATCCAGATAAAAAAATAAAAATGGTAGCTAATTTACCATACTATATTACTACTCCTATTATTATGAATGTGCTTGAAAATCATATTCCTGTTGAAAGCATTACAGTAATGATACAAAAAGAAGTAGCTTATAGAATGAAGGCACAGCCATCTACTAAGGATTATGGTTCACTTTCCCTTGCTGTTCAGTATTATTGTGAACCTTATCTTGTGGCAAATGTACCACAAAATTGCTTTATGCCTAGACCTAATGTTGACTCAGCTGTAATTAAATTGACAGTTATGGACAAGCCAAAGGTACAGGTAAATAATGAAAAGTTTATGTTTGAGTTTATAAAGGCTGCTTTTAGTCAGAGAAGAAAAACTTTAGTAAACTG
>OIFE01001419.1_pt1 | contig 10942 bp, 10 predicted proteins | sample 1581921 | NCBI WGS metagenome assembly OIFE01 (sample SAMN04414075, study PRJEB24778) | human gut metagenome | material: faecal | host: Homo sapiens | reverse complement strand
ACATCAAACAAATGACAGATAATGATACATGGAAGAGTGAGAGCAAACACTTGCTCTCATAACTGCTACCACACTTGCTGCCATACCTGAAACTAAGATGAATAAAGGGATGCAGACAAATTGTTAGAGCATGAGAGCAAAAGTCGCGTTGAATTACTGTGGAGAAAGCAGCGTAAGCTGTTTGAGTTTGCAATTGATTCTTCTGTCATTTGTTTTAGCAATCCGGTTATGCTTGATTCGGAATGAAGCAACATATTCGGCTACCGAATACAAAGCAGAAATCTTTGACTCGCGCTACAGATACATTCATCAGACTTTTATTGTTTTCTATATAAAAAGCAACCATCTTCGCCCAATACACAGTGGAAATAATTAAGAATCCGGCATTCCTTCCGTACGTGACAAATATAGATAATTCTAATCTGATCGAAAATGACATTAGTATTTTTTCCATCTTGCACACATATGTATTACAGGAAAAACTTCTTTTCAATGCTTACATGTTTCGTCTATATATAAAATCACTGTTAAATCACTCCGCAATCTCAAACAAAAAGGTCATCTGTCTGTTACATACCCGACTTGAATATAGTAACCTAAACTTTTAAATTATGGCTAGAGAAAGCGTAAAAATCTTACAAGGAAAGCTTGATGTAGAAAGCTTGATTTCACAGTTGAATGCAGCATTGTCTGAAGAATGGCTAGCATACTACCAGTATTGGGTAGGTGCATTGGTAGTAGAAGGCGCTATGCGTGCAGACGTACAAGGCGAGTTCGAAGAACATGCAGAAGAAGAACGCAGACATGCGCAACTGCTTGCCGACCGCATTATCGAACTAGAAGGAGTACCCGTATTGGACCCGAAGAAATGGTTCGAACTGGCAAGATGCAAATATGATGCTCCCCAAGGATTTGATTCTGTAAGTCTGCTAAAAGATAATGTAGCTTCTGAGCGTTGCGCAATACTGCGTTATCAGGAAATTGCTGACTTTACCAATGGAAAAGATTTCACTACCTGCGACATTGCCAAGCATATCCTTGCTGAAGAAGAAGAGCATGAACAAGATCTTCAGGATTACCTGACTGACATTGCCAGAATGAAAAAATCATTTCTCGACAAGTAATTTCCGACTCGTCAGAGAATGAGCGAAAGGCAGTCTTAAAAAGAGAATATCAAAACATTCTCTCTTCAAGATTGCCTTTTTTCACAAATATATGCGAAAACGCCCCCAAAGTTTATACTCCTTTAAACTCCTTTTGAACAATTTTCGTCCTGATTGGAACACCGCATTTCAGTTGATTCCTCCTACCTTTGCAACCACACTTAATCATAAAGTGCATAGAAAACAGGTATAAAGAGTATAAAAAGAAAAGACTATGGCAAATCAATTATCAAGAACTGATAGTTCATCCAATCAGGATATCAGACAACGATTCAACGTAAAAAAAACAATCATCGGAGTTATTGTTTTATTAATAGGATTATTTCACTTACCTGAAGCGATCCTCCTCATTATGGACGGCATTTCTTTAGATAGCATATTGTATCTTATCGGCAATATATTACTCTGTCTGCTTGGTATATACCAACTTAAATTCCGTTCCAGGGAAATGAGATATCTGCCGACTAAAAGCGTGATCAAAGAGAAGAACTATTCTTTCAATCTGAAATACCTTGAACCATTGAAAGAAATGATCGAATCAGGCAATTTTTCTAACAATATCAATATTGAGAAAGGAACAGGCGGAAATCTTCGGCTGGATGTCCTCATGTCGGCTGACAAGAAATTCGCAGCAGTGAGATTGTTACAGTTTATCCCTTACAGCTACATTCCGGTCATGGATATGCAATATCTGCGGAATGACAAGATCGCCGCTCTGGAGAATTTCCTGGAACACTCTAAATAAGGGTCCGTTTTATTTTATCCATCCCCACTTTTATGTAATAGTGCGATAAAAACCAAACTATTTTCAAACAAATCAAGAAGAAATCTTTCTTTTTTCGTATTTTTGTCCCAATATGCACGTTTAATTCAAGTAGACAACGAACATCAACGAAAAAGAATGAGAGTAATTGATTTAATACATAACAGCGAAAAAACAGCTTTCTCTTTCGAAATCCTTCCTCCACTGAAAGGTACAGGCATCGAAAAGCTGTATCAGACTGTCGATACCCTTCGGGAGTTTGATCCGAAATATATCAATATCACCACGCATCGCAGCGAATACGTATATAAGGATCTGGGCAACGGACTTTTCCAGCGAAACCGGCTGAGAAGACGCCCGGGGACTGTTGCCGTAGCTGCGGCTATCCAGAACAAGTATAATATAACGGTGGTTCCGCACATACTGTGCAGCGGCTTCACCCGTGAAGAAACCGAATATGTACTGCTCGACCTGCAATTCCTCAATATCACCGATCTGCTGGTACTTCGGGGAGATAAGGCCAAACATGAATCAGTATTCACTCCCGAGGGCGACGGGTACCATCATGCTATCGAGTTGCAGGAACAAATCAATAACTTCAATAAGGGAATCTTTGTAGACGGCTCGGAGATGAAAGTAACCAACAGTCCGTTCTCCTACGGTGTGGCTTGCTATCCGGAGAAGCACGAGGAGGCTCCCAACATCGAATCCGATCTCTTCTGGCTGAAAAAGAAAGTAGAAGCAGGGGCGGAATATGCTGTGACACAGTTATTCTACGACAATAAGAAATACTTCGAATTTGTAGAGCAAGCGAAGGCAGCAGGTATCAATGTGCCTATCATTCCGGGCATCAAGCCATTCAAGAAGTTGTCTCAACTCAGTATGGTGCCCAAGACATTCAAAGTAGACTTGCCGGAAGATTTGGTCAAGGAGGTTTTGAAATGCAAGAACGACAAGGAAGCCGAACAGGTTGGTATCGAATGGTGCGTCGCCCAATGCAAAGAGTTAATGGCACATGGAGTGCCAAGCATCCACTTCTACTCCATCGGAGCAGTGGACAGTATCAAAGAAGTGGCTAAAATCATTTATTGATATGTTTTTCAGAGACGTAATCGGACAAGAAGAAATCAAGCAACGACTCATTCAGGAAGTGAGTGAAGGGCGCATACCGCATGCCCAATTGATCTGTGGCCCCGAAGGAGTCGGTAAAATGCCGCTGGCTATCGCTTATGCCCGCTACATCAGTTGCACCAACCGGGGTGAGACGGATGCCTGCGGAGTATGTCCGTCGTGTGTGAAATTCAACAAACTGGTACATCCGGACGTACATTTCGTATTCCCCATCGTGAAAAGTTCTAAAGGAAAACGGGAAGTGTGCGACGACTATATCGCCGACTGGAGACCATTCGTTCTGAAGAATCCGTACTTCAACCTGAATCACTGGCTGAGAGAAATGGATGCCGAGAATGCACAGGCCATCATCTACGCAAAAGAGAGCGATGAAATCCTGAAGAAACTCAGCCTCAAATCAAGCGAAGGAGGATTCAAGATCACGATTCTCTGGTTGCCCGAAAAGATGCATCCGGTATGTGCCAACAAATTATTGAAATTGCTCGAAGAGCCACCTGAGAAAACCATCTTCCTGCTCGTATCGGAAGCTCCGGAAATGATTCTGCCTACTATTCTGAGCCGTACTCAACGCATGAACGTGCGAAAAATAGACGAACCGGCCATCGACCGCGTATTGCAGTCCAAATACGGTATCCAGCCTGCCGACAGCCTTTCCATTGCCCATCTGGCAAACGGGAACTTTATCAAAGCACTGGAAACTATTCATCTGAATGAAGAGAATCAGCTCTTCTTCGACTTATTTGTCAGCCTGATGCGATTGTCCTATCAACGGAAAATCAGGGAAATGAAGCTCTGGAGCGAACAGGTTGCCGGCATGGGACGTGAACGCCAGAAGAACTTTCTGGAATACTGCCAGCGCATGATCCGCGAAAACTTTATATTCAATCTCCATCAGCGTGATCTGACATACATGACAATCAACGAACAGAATTTCGCCTCTCGCTTTGCTCCTTTCGTCAACGAAAGGAACGTAATAGGCATCATGGATGAACTAAGCGAAGCGCAACTGCATATAGAACAAAATGTAAATGCCAAGATGGTATTCTTCGACTTCTCTCTGAAGATGATCGTACTGTTGAAGCAATAATAAATATATAAACTATGGAATATAAGCTTCATAATGGGAGCGGCGGTCTTTGCTGCAAAGGATGCTCCCGACAAGATAAGAAACTGAACACTTACGATTGGCTGGCAGACATACCAGGCAACGCGGAAGAGTGTGATATGGTGGAAGTGCAATTTAAAAACACCCGAAAAGGCTATTACCGCAACAGCAATAAGATCAAACTGGAAAAGGGAGACATCGTTGCCGTAGAAGCTGCTCCGGGCCATGACATCGGCGTCGTGACCCTGACGGGAAGACTCGTCCCGCTGCAAATGAAGAAGGCCAACTTCAAGACTGATGTTGAAATAAAGAGAATCTACCGGAAAGCAAAACCGGTGGATATGGAGAAATTCAACGAAGCGAAAGCAAAGGAACATGCGACCATGATCCGTGCCCGCCAGATCGCACTGAACCTGAACCTGGATATGAAAATCGGTGATGTGGAATATCAGGGCGACGGCAATAAGGCCATCTTCTACTACATTGCTGACGAACGTGTGGACTTCCGCCAACTGATTAAGGTACTTGCCGAAGCTTTCCGTGTCCGTATTGAAATGAAACAGATCGGTGCACGACAGGAAGCAGGACGTATCGGAGGTATCGGTCCTTGCGGACGGGAGCTTTGCTGCGCTACTTGGATGACGAGCTTTGTATCGGTATCTACAAGTGCCGCCCGCTTTCAGGACATTTCACTGAATCCTCAAAAGCTTGCCGGACAGTGCGCAAAGTTAAAGTGTTGTCTCAACTATGAGGTGGACTGCTATGTGGAAGCTCAGAAGCGCCTCCCTTCCAAAGAAATCGAACTGGAAACAAAGGACGGCACTTTCTACTTCTTCAAGGCTGATATTCTGAGTAATCATGTTTCTTACTCTACGGACAAGAACTTCCCCGCCAATCTGGTAACAATCAGTGGAAAACGTGCCTTTGAGGTAATTGCCATGAACAAGAAAGGAATGAAACCGGATAGTCTGCTCGAAGCTGAAGTGAAGCAAGAATCCAAAAAGCCGATTGACTTGCTGGAACAGGAAAGCCTCACCCGCTTCGACCGTAACCGAAATAATAAGGACGGAAACAACGGTAACCGGAACAAGAAGAAGAGAAAAGGAAATAATGACAACCGCCCGCAGGCACAGGCCGAAAGTGGAAATCGTCCGCAGCAACCTCAGAGGGGGGAGAACGAGAATCGTCCCCAACCGTCAGAGAACGGCAACAGAGGAGAAAGAGGAGACAGAGAAAATCGTCCGAGAAACAATAACAATAATAACCGGAACAGAGGACAGAATCAAGGACGGAATAATGAGAACAGACGTCCGGAAAGAGGACAGAATCAGGAACGTCCACAGAATCCGAACCGTCCGCAGAATCAAGAGCGTTCACAAAATCAAGAGCGTTCACAAAATCAAGAGCGTCCGGTAAATCAGGAACGCAATCAAGAACGTAATCAGGAACGTCCGCAGAATAGAGAACGACAACCCAAACAGGAACGTCCTCTAAATCAGGAACGCCCGCAGGAACAAGGAAGGCAGCCCAACCAGGAACGTACTCCCAGACCTGAAAGAAATTCGAATCAAGAGAAGCCGCAAAATAATGAAAAGCCTGCTCAGGAATAGCTTATTTTGTTTATTCGGTGCCTGCCTCATGGCAGCCTGTAATGAAAATACCGTGTATCACTCCTACCAGTCCCTGCCCAATGAGGGATGGGGAAAGAGTGATACACTCTCTTTTCAGTGTCCTGTTACGGACAGCATTCCTGGTACACTCAGATTATTTGCGGAAGTTCGCAACAGAAGTGAATACCCTTACCGCAACCTTTACTTATTCATTCATGAGAATCTGCTCGACTCCACAGTATGGCGCACTGACACGATAGCGGTCAACCTGGCTGATTCCACAGGAAGATGGACAGGCAATGGGTGGGGAAGTATCTATCAAACAGCAGTTTTTGTCAAATCTGTCCGCCCGCTGCATCCCGGAAACTACACAGTTAAGATTGTGCACGGAATGCAGGATGAGAAATTAACCGGACTCAATGACGTCGGTATCCGGATTGAAAAACAAGGAGAATAGATTAAAGCCTTCTGCCTCTTCCGGCATCCAGCCTCAGGAAGATAAACAATAAAATGGTGAATCCCCACAAGGAAGAACCTCCGTAACTGAAGAACGGCAAAGGAATACCAATTACCGGAGTCAGCCCAAGCACCATCCCGACATTAATAAAAAGATGGAAAAGGAAAATACTGACAACGGAATATCCATAGACACGTGCAAAAGTGGAAGTCTGCCGCTCGGATAAAGCAATCAGTCTCAGAATCAATATAAGGAAAGCCAACAGAACAGCAGCCGAACCGACAAATCCCTGCTCCTCTCCCACTGTGCAGAAGATAAAGTCAGTATCTTGTTCGGGCACATATTTCAGTTTCGTCTGTGTGCCATTCAGAAAGCCTTTTCCGGTCAATCCACCGGAACCGATGGCTATCTTTGACTGATTGACATTATATCCTGCTCCCGTCAGGTCTTCTTCCATACCGAGTACAACCTTGATACGGATTTGCTGATGGGATTCCAAGATGTTATCAAATACGTAGTTACTGGAATACAGAAAGCCGATAGAGCCGATGGCAAACAGGGCAATCAGGAAATAGGAACGTTGACGCTCTCTCAATGCCAGATAGAGCAGATAACCTACCACAAGAACACAAAGCCCCCATTGCACCCATACCAGACTGAAGTGTATTCCGTATTCCGATATTAAATATGCGATAAGCAGAATGATCAGGCTTCCTCCGATAATGTTCCGTGTGGGTTCCCACTTTTTGGGGTACACCCATACCATTCCTCCGGCAAACAACAGAATCAATAACAACACGATAAATTCGCCCAACGGTGTGGGAGTATCGGCAATAAAGACCTCGTCAAAACGGATGCCGACAACAAAGTAAATCACTGCACACAAACCGGCAAAAAGCACTACACCGGGCATTCCTTCCCGATAAAGCACCAAAAAGAAGGCAAGATAGACTAATGCTGACCCCGTCTCCCGCTGTCCGATAATCAGGAGCATCGGAAGAAGAATGATAAAGCCCAAGACGAAGGCACACTTTTCTTTCTTTATGCTGAATGAGTATGAGTTCATATATTTCGCCAGCGCCAGTGCCGTAGCAAACTTGGCAAACTCGGCGGGTTGCAGGCTGACCGGTCCCATCACCAGCCAAGAACGCGATCCTTTCGTATCCGGTGCGATAAAGATGGTAACAATAAGCAGCACAATCATCCCTACATATATAATGTACGCGAACATATCATACATCCGGTCTTCCAGCATCAGCAAAACAAATCCCAAACCAAAGGAGCAGATAATCCATACAAACTGCTTTCCGGCACGGGTAGAGAAATCAAAGAAGTCACGATCGCCATAGTCATAGCTGGCACCGCAAACGCTGAACCATCCGCCGACAATCAAAAGCAGATAGATACCAATCGTTACCCAATCCAGTGTTTTCCACAAACTATCGTTCCTCGTTACCATATAAGATGATTCTGTTACTGATTTCTTCTGCTCTTAACTCATTCTCGGGCGACAACTTCCCTTTCATATATTGTTCCATCATCAATGCACCGATCGGCACTCCATAAGTCGCTCCCCAACCTCCATTCTCTACATATACGGCAATGGCGATCTTAGGCTGGTTCATCGGAGCAAAGCCCATAAACACCGAATGGTCATGTCCGCGATTCTGCGCTGTTCCTGTCTTTCCGCAGGCTTCAAGTTCCGGCACCATCACGGACAGCATACGGCAAGTACCTCCGGTGGCAGCAGCACGCATTCCTTCTACCACAGATTCATAATGTCTTCGCTCTATGGTTGTGTTGCGTGGATGTCGATAAATGCTATCCAACTGCGCATCCTGAATTTCCTTCACAATATGTGGTGTTGTAAAATGTCCGCGATTGGCAATCGTTGCCCCTAAGTTAGCTATCTGAAGAGGGGTAGACAGAATTTCACCTTGTCCGATGGAGATACTGATGACCGTCAGTCCGTTCCAGTGTCCACGATAAGCCTTGTCATAAAATTGCGCGTTCGGTATCAAGCCCCGTTTCTCTCCGGGCAAATCAACTCCTAACTTATAGCCGAATCCCTGAGAAACCATGTGATCTTTCCAAACTGTGATGGCATTCTGCGGTGAACCGTACTTGCGATCGCCGAACATACGGAACAGCCCCCAACAGAAATAGGAATTGCAAGAAGTCGCAATAGCCGGAATCAATGGCAAAGGTGAGCCGTGAGCATGACATCCCACTGTCAGACGCCCATAATGGAAACCACGAGAACAGGGGAAAGAAGGACTTTGCTCGGTAATGATTCCTTCTTGCAGGAAGGTCAGTCCCTGTGCCGTCTTGAAAGTTGACCCCGGAGGATAGACTCCCATCAACGCACGATTGAGCAACGGTTTCTGTTTATCGCGTTGCAGCATCAGATGGTTCTTGCCACGCTGACGACCAATCATCAGATGCGGATCATAATTCGGAGAAGAAACCAGACAAAGGATTTCTCCGGTTTCCGGTTCGATAGCTACGATACTTCCAATCTTATTTTTCAATAACCGTTCGCCTAATATCTGCAAATCGATGTCGAGACTCAGAGTCAGATTCTTGCCCGGAATGGAAGGACGGTCATACTCTCCGTCCATATAACGTCCCTGGATACGTCCATGCGCATCGCGCAACAGAATCTCTACTCCCTTTTCTCCACGCAGGTATTTCTCGTACGATCTTTCAACTCCCAGTTTTCCTACATAATCTCCGCGGATGTAGTATCCCTCTTCATCCGCCTCCATATCTTTAACGGATACCTCACCGATATCCCCCAAAGCATGGGCGGCAGCATTGTATGAATATTGCCGGATCGTACGCCGCTGAATATAAAAACCGGGAAACTTGAACAGTTTCTCCTGGAAGACACCGCACTCCTCCGCAGAGAGTTGTGACATGAACAGCTGGTTGGTATATCGGGAATATCCCGGATTGCGGCGGCGGTCTCTCATATCACTCATGATCTTAAGGAACTGAGCACGAGTAATGCCCAACGACTCACATAAATCGAGTGTATCCAGATTTTCGACCTCTTTCGGGACAAGAGTGATGTCATAGGCCGGCTGGTTGAATACCAGCAGTTTGCCGTTACGGTCGTAAATAGCACCCCGTGAGGGATATTGAATTTTATTCAGGAAAGCATTGCTGTCGGCATTCTTCTTGTAGTCGTCTGTCGTTATCTGCAATACAAAGAGGCGTATCAGATAAATCAACACAATAGTTAAAGCAATCCCCCCGATAACAAATTTCCGCTTTTCTAATCTATAGTCTTTTGCCATTCCTATCTCCTTATTCCTTCTACAGCAAGAATGCAGGTTAAAGTCAGAAGGGTGCACGAAATCACCCGCAATAACAACAGCCAGATGCTGGTAAATGAGAAGAACTCAATGCTGAGTAATGCCAGGCTATGGACAAAAACACTTGCCGTGGTATATTTCAGGAAAGGAGTGATGCCCATGCTCTTGAAAGAAGGGATGATACTGTCCAGATTGTCACGCGGAGTAAACAGGCGCAGCAAGGACGGACGAAGGAAAGCCAGCAGCACGGTTGCCGCAGCATTCATCCCCGGAGTATCGGCAAAGATATCAATGGTTAGTCCGAAGAAGAAAGCCCACAACATCAACTCATTCCGGGAAGTTCCGGAAGCGAATTTCAGTATAAAGTAAATGTAGAGAAAGGGAGTAGCATATCCGGCAATATGTACGTTATTCAGGATCAGTACCTGAAGAAGTACCAGCCCGATAAACCATCCGATTCTATGTATATAGGTAATTATCATTATTTCACAGCCTTATTTTCCAGTTCTTTCTGTTCCTGCTGACCGTTCCGGGCTATCACCCGCACATCACTCACCTTGCCGAAATCGGTAGCCAACTTGATTTTCAACAAATAAGACAATCCGTCGTGCGAATCGGACATATCATCGACTGTTCCTACCATAATTCCTTCAGGGAATACGGTAGAGAAGCCGCTTGTCACCACCGTATCACCCAGATTAAACTCTGCATGACGAGGCAAATCTTTCAGATACGCATAACGGGAATCTCCATGCTCCCACTTCAGATAACCAAAGTAGTCACTTCCGACAATCTTGCAACTAATATTTGACTTGCTGTTCAATACCGAAATCACGAGTGAATACGAAGAGGAGGTTTCATAGACAATGCCCACTATTCCGTTTCCGTCCACCACTCCCATTTCGGGACGGATGCCGGAAGAAGAACCCTGATCGAGCGTTATATAATTATCCGCCTGATTCAGACTGTTCTTAATGACGTGTGCCTTGAACAACCGATAATCTGTCAGAGGTATCTCCCTGATGCTGTTTACAGTGGCCGAATCAACCTGATGCTCCCGCAACGCCTTTTCCAGATTAGTGATCTGCTGTTCGAGCGCCATATTACGATCCAGCAAGTCTGCGTTGACCGATTTGAGATGGAAATAAGAGCTTATTCCTCCCGAAACTTCATAAACTGCCCCCACAACGACATTGGCAGATGTAAAAAAAGTACTCTGCTGATAGTTGTTGAACCGAAATAACAAAACAAAACTGGCTACCTCTAATACGATGAAGAGGAACCAGTAATTGTATTTCAAAAGGAAGTTTATTAAATTCCGCATGAATAATGATCCGTATTATTTATCTCATCAAGAAAGAGAAACGGTCTACATTCTTTAATGCCACACCCG
>OIFE01001408.1_pt1 | contig 11033 bp, 6 predicted proteins | sample 1581921 | NCBI WGS metagenome assembly OIFE01 (sample SAMN04414075, study PRJEB24778) | human gut metagenome | material: faecal | host: Homo sapiens | reverse complement strand
CTTTGGCACGTCAGTGCCTTTTTATGTACCAGGGAATTCTTCGGAATTTCCTGGTACATAAAAAAGCCCCATTCTCAATGAGAACAGGGCGAAAATAACGCTTTTAACCACCTATTGCTGCATACTGACATATGAGTTCCCTTTAACGGCGGAATCACCGGGTACACTTACTTTCCAAAAGCAGTACCGCTTTCAGGGTTCAGCTTCCAGCTCGGGAGTGATCTTCCTTTCACGAAAAAGCACCGGGCTTCCATCGTCCCCGGCTCGCTTTGGCTTTCTGCTTGTGAACCTACTGTCTCCGTCATGGCTTTTTTCTATGGATCGTCTGAATGTAACCATCGAATCTGTTCATAGTTACATTTTTTACACTCAGACAAAATAATGATGTTGGGGTCAAAAGGTCTTTTGCCCCTTTTGACCTTGGTATCAAAATAATTATAGTAATAAGGTATTTAAAAGTCAAGGAAATCCCTCGGGAGTTGCGAAATCTTTCCATATTGATGCCGTCTTCCTGCTTTCTTTCTTAACTTTTTAGGCACATTTTACTTTCTTTTGAAGCATTCGTTACTTTTTTAACACGCAATTTGCCTTTTCGCACAAGAACTGATATAATCAACCACAACACGTTTGACAGCCGCCCGGTTCTTTTGGGGTGAACCGCACTTAAGCTGTCGTTATCGTCCGGCATTTTTATACGCTCCGGACTGCTGCGTTTAATATTCCGCTGACACTTACCGCGGAGAAATTTAAGGAGAAACATTATGAGCAAACGAAACCTGACGCTGCTTACAGATCTCTACGAGCTGACCATGATGCAGGGTTACTTTCATGCAAAGGATGCAAATGAGACTGTCATCTTCGACGCATTCTACCGCACAAATCCGGATGGAAACGGATTTGCCATCACGGCCGGCTTAGAGCAGGTTGTCGAATACATCGAAAATTTACACTTTGATAAGGAAGATATCGATTATCTCCGCACCACAGGACTCTTCGGGGAAGATTTCCTGGAGTACCTCTCCACCTTCAAATTCACCGGTGATATCTATGCGATCCCGGAAGGAACCGTTGTATTCCCAAGAGAACCGCTCTTAAAAGTTGTCGCTCCGATCATGGAGGCACAGCTTGTAGAGACCGCGATTCTGAACATGATCAACCATCAGAGCCTGATCGCGACGAAAGCATCCCGCGTTGTTTACGCGGCAAAGGGCGACGGCATCATGGAGTTTGGACTCCGCCGTGCACAGGGATCGGATGCCGGTATCTACGGCGCGCGTGCTGCCATGATCGGCGGCTGCATCGGAACCTCCAATGTCCTGACCGGACAGATGTTTGACGTTCCAGTCAAGGGAACCCACGCACACAGCTGGATCATGAGCTTCCCGGATGAGTACACCGCATTCAAAACGTATGCGAAAATGTATCCGGAAGCCTGCATTCTTCTCGTAGACACCTACGATGTTCTCGAATCCGGTGTTCCGAATGCGATCCGCGTCTTCAAAGAGATGAGAGCAGAGGGCTTACCGATGAAGGGCTACGGCATCCGCATCGACAGCGGTGACCTGGCTTACCTGTCGAAAAAAGCATATCAGATGCTCGAGGCAGAAGGTTTCGGCGATGCCATTATTTCCGCATCCAGCGATCTCGACGAGTACCTGATCGACAGCCTCAAAACCCAGGGCGCGAAGATTAATTCCTGGGGTGTCGGCACAAATCTGATTACCTCCGGTGACTGGCCGGCATTCGGCGGCGTTTACAAGCTGGCGGCTGCAAAGGATAAAGAGGATGCAGAATTTACACCAAAGATCAAGCTGTCCGAGAACTCTGAGAAAGTAACAAATCCGGGTAACAAGACCATTTTCCGTATTTATGATAAAGAAAGCGGAAAGATCCGTGCAGATCTGATCTGCCTCGCAGACGAGACCTTCGACGAGAGCAAAGATATGATCATCTTCGACCCGATCGAGACCTGGAAAAAGACGAAGATCAAAGGCGGAACCTACACCTTACGCGAGCTCCTCGTTCCGATTTTCCAGAAGGGCGCATGCGTCTACACTTCTCCATCCGTCATGGAGATCCGCGACATCTGCACCAGAGAGAAAGATACCCTCTGGGAGGAGTCAAAACGTCTGGTCAATCCGCATGAGGTTTATGTGGATCTGTCTGACAAGCTGTACCACATCAAGAGCGACCTGCTCGAGGAGATGAGCATGAAGGCTCTCGGCGAGCAGTAAGAAAGGAAGTCAAATGTTAAATATAGGAAGAAAGCAAAAGCTGGTAGTAGTAAAGAAAGTAGAATTCGGTATTTATCTTGGGGAGACCCGGGAAGCAGGCGAGAAGGAACGTGTTCTTCTGCCGATCAAACAGGTGCCGGAAGGAACAAAAGAGGGAGATGAGCTGGAAGTATTTCTGTACCGCGATTCCAGCGACCGTCTGATTGCGACAACCAGAGAGCCGAAGCTGGTGCTTGGAGAGCTGGCTGTCTTAAACGTAGCTGCTACCGGAAAGATCGGAGCATTTCTGGACTGGGGTCTGGAAAAAGATCTGTTTCTTCCGTTTAAACAGCAGACCCGCCGCCTCCATCCAGGTGATGAGGTTCTGGTTTCCCTCTACATCGACAAGAGCGACCGTCTCTGCGCAACGATGAAGGTTTACCATTTCCTGAAAACCAATTCTCCGTACGTCGTAGGCGATATCGTAAAGGGAAGAATCTACGAGATCAGCGGAAACTTCGGCGTTTTCGTTGCTGTTGATGACCGCTACTCCGGCCTGATTCCAAAGAGAGAAGCACAGGCAGACTATCATGTCGGCCAGGAACTTGAGTGCCGCGTTACAGAAGTCAAAGAGGACGGAAAACTCTCCCTGTCCGCACGCGGAAAAGCGTACGAGCAGATCGCAATCGATGCAGAGAGCGTTCTTTCTGTGATCGAGGAATTTGCAGGTGTCCTTCCGTTTGATGACAAAGCATCACCGGAAGTGATTCAGAGAGAATTCGGCCTCAGCAAAGCAGCATTTAAGCGCGCGGTCGGCCATCTGATGAAAGAAAAACAGGTTGTCATCCGCGACGGTAAAATCTGGACGGCAGAAAAAGCAAAATAAGAAAAAATCGGGCACTGGACAGGAAGCACATCCTCTCCGGTGTCCGTTTTTTTGTGTCAGACAGCAGATAAAATTTTGAAATTTTTTCTGCGCCCGGTTTGCGGTTGCGCGAAGAGAGGATTGCGCTTATAATATGATCTATATGACAAAAAATGACACAGGATCTGATGGAGAGCGATGAAGAAAAAGAAAAGTAAGAAAAAAACATCTTTTATTTCCAAAACCGCAATGACGGTTTTGACGATCATTCTGATTATTCTGTTTTTCTGCATTATGTCGATGGTCGAGAAAATACAGGGAACGGCCCGCGTTGTCAACTATGCCGGTCTGGTGCGCGGAAAAACGCAGCGGATTATCAAGCTGGAGGATGCGGGAGAACCGCAGGATACGATGATTGCAGACATCAACGCTTATATCGACGGTCTGCAGAACGGAAGCAGCGAGCTGGATCTGGTGCGCCTGGATGACCGGGATTTTCAGGATAAGATGACTGAGCTGGCATCGTATTTTGAAGAGCTGAAGGCAGAGATTCTTCTGGTGCGTGAAAAAGGATATGAGAATACCGCGATTATCGAAAAGAGTGAGACCTTTTTCAAAATCTGTGACGAGGCGACGGGCCTTGCGGAAGCGTATTCGCAGAGAATGGCGTCTTCGCTGAAGAAGCTGGAGCAGGTGGTAGTAGGAGATATCATCGGTCTGGTGTTTGTCATCGGCATGGAGCTGATCAAGGCCGTCCGCTATGCGGCGATGAACCGTATTCTGCAGAAGAAAGTCTATCTCGATGAGGCGACGGGCCTGCCAAATAAAAATAAATGCGAAGAGATTCTGGAGGAAAGCGACGGAGGAGAAGAAATTTCCGGCGTGTATGCGGTCTGCGTGTTTGACCTCAACAATCTGCGCACGATCAACAACAGTCTGGGTCACGACAAGGGAGACGAATATATCCGTTCCTTTGCCGTTCAGCTTCGAAAAGCAGTCCCGGAGGAGTATTTCGTCGGAAGAAACGGCGGAGATGAGTTTCTTGCCATTCTGCGCGGACTGAACCGCGAAGAAGTGGAAGCGTGCATGAATCACATCCGCACGCAGACGGCAGAATATTCCCGCCAGCACCCGGAGATGCCGATCAGCTACGCCGGAGGCTATGCACTGTCCACGGAATTTGAAGACTGTGATATCCGGGAACTGTTCCGCCATGCGGACCAGAACATGTATATCGACAAAAACCGCGCGAAGATGGAAGAAGCCGCCGCAGAGCGGAAGATCAGCCTGGAAGCGCTGGACGTCGTAAAGAAAAAGGGATACCATTTTTCCAACTGTATTTACTGCAATGCAAGACAGGACCAGTACCGGATTCTGCGTGCCGTTTCGGGCTTTTTCCTTGCCGAGGACGGCAGCTATACCGGTGCGGCCGAGCATATTGTGCAGGGCATCACGGATGAGGAAAAGAGAAAGGAAATGCGTAGAATGCTGGATCTTACCCATCTGAAGGAGTGCTATCAGAAGGGAGAAGAGAGCGTAGAAATTCTGTACGAGTATCAGGAGGGCAGCGAAGGGGAAGCGCTCTGCCGGGGAAAAGTCACCATTCTGTTCTACGACGCGGCCGAGGATGGCGGACTGCACCATTTTCTGATGGGCTTTGAGCGGTTCCGCTCCAATGGGGAAGCTGCTCGGAATGAAAAAGAACAGCTCGACCAATACTATGAACAGATGAAACAGTCGATCATTGAAAACAGCCACTACGCCGAGGCACTTCTCGAGACGGCCGAGGCCGTGTTCGCCGTTGATCTGACGAATGATTCGCTGGAGCAGATTTTTTACCACAGCGAGCAGAAGAAATTTGACCTCAATATAGATCTGCCGTGTTCCTACGAGAAATACTGCGGGGAATGCAGTGCGTTTGTCGCGGAGGAGACATTGGAATCATACCGCATTGTGGATTCCTCGAAGAAACTGCTGCAGCGCTTTGAAAACGGAGATAAGCAGGTAGTCGTGGAGTATCAGGAAACAGATGAGTCCGGCAGAAGAATATGGTTGCAGAAGACGGTTCTTATGTCACAGGATACCGTCTACGACCGAAAGACAAAGCGGGAGAGCGTTGTGGTGCACGGCATGATCCTTTTCCGTGATACGTCAGAGTTCCACAGCCGGGAAGAGAGGGAGAAGATACAGCTTCAGGATGCCTTTAGAGCTGCAGATAGTGCAAGTCGTGCAAAAACAGAATTTATGAACCGCATGAGCCACGATGTGCGCACGCCGATCAATGGCATTATGGGCATGCTGGATATCATCCGCAAAAACCGGCAGGATGAGGCAAAAGTGGACGACTGCCTCGATAAAATCAATCTTTCCGCAAGCCATCTGCTGGCACTCGTCAACGATGTGCTCGATATGAATAAGCTGGAGTCCGGAAAAGAGACGATCGAGAGCGCTTCTTTTGACCTGAAGCATCTGATGGATGATGTGGCATCCCTTGTCAATGCGCAGATTACGGAGATGGGCATTACCCACTGTACGCACCGCGGTGAGCTGACGCACACGAGACTGATCGGCAGTCCGCTGCGCCTGCGGCAGATTATGCTGAATCTCTTCAGCAATGCAATCAAGTACAACAAGCCGGGCGGAATGATCGATACGTATGCGGGCGAAGTCTCCTGCGACGGAACCCGGGTCGTCTACGAGTTCCGCATCACGGACAGCGGCATCGGAATGAGCAGCGAATTTATCGAAAAAGAGCTGTTCCATCCGTTCACACAGGAGAAGTCCGGTGCGAGAACGCAGTACAAGGGAACGGGCCTTGGCATGTCGATCGTCAAAGAACTGATCGAAAAAATGCAGGGCACGATCGAGGTAACGAGCCAGCAGGGCGTCGGAACGACGTATGTATTCCGGCTTCCGTTTTACATTGACTGCGAGGGACAGCGGATTCAGGAAGTAAAGACACGGATCGCAGGAAAAGAGCTTGTCCGCTTCCACGTTCTGCTTGTCGAGGATAATGAGATCAACATGGAAATCGCCGAGTTTTACCTGACCGATCACGGTGCGACGGTGGAAGAGGCATGGAACGGCCGCGAGGCGGTTGAAAAGTATGCGGCGAATCCGCAGAAATTTGATGTGATTTTAATGGATCTGATGATGCCTGTGATGGGCGGCCTTGAGGCAGCGCGGCAGATCCGCACCATGGAGCTTCCGGAAGCAAAACAAGTCCCGATCATCCCGATGACGGCGCAGTCCTCCGAAGAGAGCAAAGAGGGATGCCGCGCAGCGGGCATGAACAGCCATCTGACCAAGCCGATCGAGCCGGACAGCCTGGTGCAGACGATCTTGGAGACAACGGAACATGCCTTTGGAAAATAGAGGAGAAAACGATGAGTTTTACGCATTTACATGTACATACCGAATACAGCCTTCTGGACGGATCGAACAAGATCAAAGAGTACGTTGCCAGAGTCAAGGAGCTTGGCATGAACAGCGCCGCGATCACCGATCACGGCGTCATGTTCGGCTGTATCGATTTTTATAAAGAAGCCCGCGCGCAGGGCGTCAAGCCGATCCTCGGCTGTGAGGTTTACGTGGCGCCGGGTTCCCGTTTCGACCGCGAAACCAGCCGCGGAGAGGACCGGTACTACCATCTGGTTCTGCTGGCGGAAAATAATACGGGCTATTCCAATCTGATGAAGATTGTTTCGGCGGGCTTTATCGATGGATTTTACTATAAGCCGCGTGTCGACATGGAGATTCTGGAAAAGTATCACGAGGGCATTATCGCGCTTTCCGCCTGCCTTGCAGGTGAGGTGGCGCGTGCGATGGTGCGGAACCAGTACGAGATGGGAAAAGAGGCCGCACTGCGGTATGAGAAGATTTTCGGAAAAGGCAATTTCTTCCTGGAACTGCAGGATCACGGCATCTCGGAGCAGCGGATGGTCAATCAGCAGCTGATGCGCCTCTCGGCAGAAACCGGCATCGAGCTGGTGGCGACGAATGATATTCACTACACGTACGCAGAAGATGCGGATTCCCACGATATTCTTCTGTGCCTGCAGACCGGAAAGAAGATCACGGATGAGGACCGCATGCGCTACGAGGGCGGCCAGTATTTCGTGAAATCCGAGGCGGAGATGGCATCGCTCTTCCCGTATGCACCGCAGGCAATCGAAAATACACAGAAAATTGCAGACCGGTGTAATGTGGAGATCGAATTTGGTGTCACAAAACTTCCGAAATTCGATGTGCCGGAAGGATACACTTCCTGGGAATACTTAAATAAGCTCTGCTACGACGGCCTCGAGGAACGGTATCACCCGGCGACGGATGAACTGAAAGCGCGGCTGAAATACGAGCTTGATACGATCAAAACGATGGGTTACGTCGATTACTTCCTGATCGTGTGGGATTTCATCAAATTTGCGCGTGACCACGACATCATGGTCGGACCGGGACGAGGATCGGCGGCCGGAAGTATTGTTTCCTACACCCTTGGCATCACACAGCTGGACCCGATGCGGTACCAGCTCCTGTTCGAGCGTTTCCTGAACCCGGAACGAGTTACCATGCCTGATATCGACGTGGATTTCTGCTTCGAACGCCGCCCGGAGGTCATCGACTATGTAACGAGAAAATACGGCAAGGACCGCGTTGTACAGATCGTCACATTCGGTACACTGGCGGCGCGCGGTGTCATCCGCGATGTCGGCCGTGTGCTGGATATGCCGTATGCACAGGTCGATTCGATCGCGAAGATGATTCCGAATGAGCTGAATATCACGATCGACAAGGCACTGCAGATGAACCACGAGCTGCGGGAGCTGTACCAGGGCAATGAAGAGGTTGCACATCTGATCGACATGTCACGGAGACTTGAAGGTCTGCCGCGCCACACGTCGATGCACGCCGCCGGTGTTGTCATCGGCTCGCGTCCGCTGGTGGAATTTGTGCCGCTCTCGCGAGGAAGCGACGGAACGATCGTCACACAGTTCACGATGACGACGCTCGAGGAACTGGGACTTCTGAAAATGGACTTCTTAGGGCTTCGGACCCTGACCGTCATTCAGAATGCGACAAAGCTCGCAGAGCGTTACAGCAATAAGAAAATTGATCTGCTTCACATCGATTACAACGATCCGAAAGTGCTCGGCATGATCGGCGCATCGAAAACGGTCGGTGTGTTCCAGCTCGAGAGTGCGGGAATGAAAAACTTCATGAAGGAGTTAAAACCGCAGAGCCTCGAGGATATCATCGCCGGAATTTCCCTGTACCGGCCGGGCCCGATGGATTTTATTCCACAGTACATCAAAGGAAAAAACAACCCGGAATCCGTTACGTACGATACACCGCTCTTAAAACCGATTCTGGAGCCGACGTACGGCTGTATCGTCTACCAGGAACAGGTTATGCAGATTGTACAGGCACTGGCGGGCTATTCGCTTGGACGGGCCGATCTGGTGCGCCGTGCGATGTCGAAGAAAAAGGCATCCGTCATGGAAAAAGAGCGCCAGAATTTCGTTTATGGAAACGAGGCCGAGGGCGTGCCGGGCTGTATCAAAAACGGCATTGATGAGAAGACAGCGAACAAGATCTACGACGAGATGATCGACTTCGCGAAATACGCCTTCAACAAATCCCATGCGGCGGCGTACGCGTTCGTATCGTACCAGACGGCATGGCTGAAATACTATTACCCGGTTGAGTTCATGGCGGCTCTGATGACCTCCTGCATCGATAACCCGGGAAAAGTCGCAGAGTATATCTTGAGTTCCCGCCAGATGGGCATTTCCATTCTGCCGCCGGACATCAACCGAAGCGAAGGAAAATTTACGGTGGACGGCCAGGCGATCCGCTATGGCATGGCGGCGGTCAAAGGCATCGGAAAGCCGGTCATGGAGGCGATCGTGGAGGAGCGGAGTGCAAACGGACCGTTCCGCTCGTTAAAGGATTTCGCAGAGCGCCTGAGCGGAAAAGAAGTCAACAAGCGGACCGTCGAGAACTTTATCAAGGCGGGTGCATTCGACTGCTTCGGCGTGACGAGAAAGCAGCTCATGTTCGTCTACGCCAATGTGCTCGATGATGTGGCGCGTGAGAAAAAAGATTCGTTAAGCGGCCAGATGAGTCTGTTTGATTTTGTAGATGAGACGACCAAACGGTCGTATGAAACGGTGTACCCGGATGTCGGAGAATACGAAAAGAGTGATCTTTTGGCGCTCGAAAAAGAGGTGCTCGGCATCTACGTCAGCGGTCATCCGCTCGAGGAGCAGGAGGAGTGCTGGCGGAAGAACATTTCCGCGGTAACGACAGACTTCCAGCCGGATGAGGAGACGGGTTTCCCATCCGTCACCGACGGCGCGAAAGAGATTGTCGGCGGCATTATCACGGATAAAAAAATCAAATATACAAAGAATAACAAGACAATGGCATTTCTTACACTCGAGGACCTCGTCGGCAGTATGGAAATCGTCGTATTCCCGCGCGATTACGAGAAAAACGCAGCGATGATGCAGACCGATGCGCGTGTCTTCATCCAGGGCCGTGTTTCCGCGGAGGATGATAAGCCGAGCAAGCTGATCTGCGAGAAAATTTTCCCGTTTGCAGGCATCCCGAAAGAGCTCTGGATCCAGTTCCCGGACAAGGAAACGTACGAGAGAGAAGTGGCGGATCTGTACCAGATGCTGCATGAATCCGACGGCAAGGACAGCGTGATTCTCTACATCAAATCGATCAAGGCAATGAAAAAACTGCCGCCGAGCCGCAATGTGCAGGCAGATGCCCGTCTGGTGGCGTCACTTCAGGCAAAATTCGGTACCGGAAACGTGAAAGTTGTAGAAAAGAGTATTGAAAAAAGGGCCTGAATGCTTTAAAATAAAACTGTGTGTGATTAATAAATAAAACTACTCGTTTATTAATGTGTGTGATGAGATGGAGGAATTCATATGGCAACGACTAACAAGGTAAAGACAATCGGAGTGCTTACCAGCGGTGGTGATGCACCAGGTATGAACGCAGCGATCCGTGCAGCCGTAAGAAGAGGTCTGCAGAAGGGCGTTCAGATGAAAGGTATCCTGAAAGGCTACGACGGACTGATGAACGAAGAAATCATCGACATGACAGCCCGCGATGTATCCGACACCATCGAGCGCGGAGGTACCATCCTTTATACCGCCCGCTGCGCAGAGATGCGTACACCGGAAGGCCAGAAACGTGCTGCAGATGTCTGCAGAAAACACGGCATCGACGGACTGGTAGTTATCGGCGGAGACGGATCTTTTGCAGGAGCGCAGAAACTGGCAGCTCTTGGAATTAACACCGTAGGTGTACCGGGAACTATCGACCTGGATATCGCCTGCACAGAATATACCATCGGTTTTGATACCGCGGTAAACACTGCAATGGAAGCCATTGATAAAGTAAGAGATACTTCCACTTCCCATGAGAGATGCTCGATCATCGAGGTTATGGGACGTAATGCCGGATATATCGCTCTTTGGTGCGGTATCGCAAACGGCGCAGAGGATATTCTTCTTCCGGAGCGCTATGACGGCGACGAGCAGGCTCTTATCAACCGTATTATCGAAAACCGTAAGAGAGGTAAGAAACATAACATCATCATCAATGCAGAGGGCATCGGACATTCCGGTTCCATGGCAAAGCGTATTGAAGCAGCAACCGGTATCGAGACCCGTGCTACCATTTTAGGCCACATGCAGCGTGGCGGTACACCTACCTGTAAGGACCGTGTATACGCATCTATTATGGGTGCAAGAGCGGCAGAACTGTTAGCAGAAGGAAAGAGCAACCGTCTGGTAGCTTACAAGCATGGTGAGTTTGTAGATTACGATATTCAGGAAGCACTGAATATGAAGAAGGATATTCCTGAAGAGCAGTACGAGATCGCAAAGCTGCTGGCAAGATAATAAATGTCTGGTCTGCCAGCTGTATGATAAGAA
>OIFE01001374.1_pt1 | contig 11334 bp, 10 predicted proteins | sample 1581921 | NCBI WGS metagenome assembly OIFE01 (sample SAMN04414075, study PRJEB24778) | human gut metagenome | material: faecal | host: Homo sapiens | reverse complement strand
TGCCCACCACGCGCAGGGCGTTGATGAGGGCAGCGGTGACGACGATGGCCGTGCCATGCTGGTCGTCGTGGAAGACGGGGATGTCCAGCTCACGCTCCAGCGTCTCCTCGATCTCGAAGCACTCGGGGCTCTTGATGTCCTCAAGGTTAATGCCGCCGAAGGTGGGGGCGATGGCCTTGCAGGCCGCGATGACGCTGGCTGCATCGTGGGCGTCGATGCAGATGGGGAAGGCGTCCACGCCGCCAAACTCCTTGAAGAGCACAGCCTTGCCCTCCATGACCGGCAGGCCTGCCTCGGGGCCGATGTCACCCAGACCCAGCACGGCCGTGCCATTGGAGACGACGGCCACCATATTGCCCTTGAAGGTGTACTTGTACACGTCGTCGGGATTCTCTTTGATCTTGCGGCAGGGTTCGGCAACACCGGGCGTGTAAGCTGTTGCCAGCTGGTCGCGGTTCTTGACCTCCACCTTGCTCACGATGCCCACTTTGCCGTGGTGTGTCTCGTGCATTTCCAGAGCTGCTTTGTTGAAATCCATGCGCTTGCCCTCCTTTTCAAGAACGCTCTCTTTCTACAAAAGACATTCTAAAATGTGAATTGCTTTTGTGCTTTTCTGACACAAATATTAGCCGCTTTGGTCGGATTTGGGAATGCTTTAGAAACTATTCAAAGCGTTTGCAAGCTATGGAAACCTTTAGAAACTAAAGAAAGTGTGCAGAATCACCTCTCGAATGGCTTTCGGCGTGGTTTTTTTGTGGAAACTGTGATACTATAAGGGGGAATTCTAGGGAAAAGCAGAAACAGAAGCGGCACCCCCTGAACTGAGGGGAAAATGTTGCATCTTATGCGGTATACAATATACGATTTGGAAAAGAGGAAACGGCATGGAAGAAAATATCTCTGCACCTGAAACGCAGAAATCAAAACTGGATTCCTCTCGGCTGTTTCAACAGATATTTCTCTGCTGCAGCATCACGGGTACGCTCCTTCTGGGGTTTGCACTGGGCATTACGCTGCATTTTTCCATCTCTACATTCCAGACGCAGCTGGACGATATGCTGAAAACCACCGCACTGTCACTGGCAGACAGCGCGATGGTTCGGGAGGCGTATCATCGGGGATACTGCACCGATGGGATGATACATTATTTCGATACGCTGGTGGATACAGCGGACAATATGGACGTGCTGACGCTGTCAGACTGCAATTTGATTCGGCTGTATCACGTCAACCATGCATTGATTGGCGAGGAGTTTGTGGGCGGCGACCAAGGAGATGCATTGGCGGGGAAAAGCTACTTTTCGGATGCCATTGGTACACTGGGATTGCAGCACCGCTTTCTGACGCCGGTTCGGGATACAGACGGCTCGATTCTCGGCTTCATTACAGTGAGCGCTACCATGACCTGTATCAGCTCCCTCAAGAAGAATATTTTTTCTACGTATTTCTGGATAGCGCTGGTGCTGTTTCTTGCACTGGGCATCATCTCGGGTATTATCTCGCTCATGGTCCGGCAGATGCTTCTGGGCTTTACGCCGCAGGGGCTGGCCAACACTTACCTGACCCAGAGCGAAATGCTGGATAGTCTGGATGAGGGGGTCGTTTTTGTTGACCCGAAGGGAAAAGTCCAGCTGGTCAATCAGGCGGCGGAAAACATTCTGGGCCAGAAGCGCAGCAAATTGGAGGGCGCTCCGCTGGATGCGATTCTGCGCACCCGCGAAGAAACGACGCTGCTGGACTGCACCGGCGAAAACCTTTCCACCTCCCGGCCCAATGTGCTGGCAAATATTCTGGTGCGGGATGACCAGAACAAAAAGCCCGGCCTGACCCTTATCTTGAAAGATAAAACCGAAGCTGTCCGCAAGGCAGAACAGCTGAACGGCACGCAGCATATCGTGACGGCGCTGCGGGCCAACAACCACGAGTTTATGAACCGTTTGCAGGTCATTGCCGGCCTGCTCCAAATCGGCCGCACGCAGGAAGCACTTGATTACATCGGAAATGTGGCGTCCATCCACTCGCAGGCCATCGGCCCGATTATCCAGAATATCCAGAACCCCAGTGTGGCGGCGCTGCTTCTGGGCAAAGCCAACCATGCCCACGAGCTGGAAATCGGACTCACCCTGCTTTCGGGCAGCACTCTTCCGCCCCACAGTGCCTATCTTTCGACCAATGAACTCGTTACCGTGCTGGGCAACCTGCTGGGCAACGCCATCGAGGCCGTGAACGCACAGGGAAGCGGAAATTCCCGCAGCGTGGCGGTGCAAATCACCGAGGACGAAAAGAGCCTCCTGATTGTCGTATCGGATACCGGCATCGGCATCCCGCAGGAAATGCTGTCCCATATTTACGACTTTGGCTTCAGCACCAAGGCGGCAGAGGGACGAGGCTTTGGAATGTCCATGATTCAGAACATCGTCGTCCGCCACGACGGCACCATCGATGTAGATACAGAGCAGGGCGCGGGTACGACCTTTACCCTGATTTTCCAGATCAAGAGACAGAAGGAGGGTTCTCAGTGATTCGCACAATTATAATAGAGGATGACCCGATGGTAGCTCAAATCAACTGCCAGTATCTGCAGCCTCTGGGGGATTTTCAAATCGACGGCATTTTCAACAGCGGAGCGGCCGCACAGGAATATCTGAAGGAAAACGAAGCCGACCTTGCCATCGTGGATATTTATATGCCCGGCATGAATGGCATCGAACTGCTGCGCTGGATTCGGGGCGATCACCGGAGCCTCTCGGTCATTATGGTGACGGCGGCCACCGAAATCCAGACCGTGGCCGAAGCTCTGCAGCTGGGCATTGTGGATTCCCTTATCAAGCCGTTTTCGTTTGCACGGTTTCAGGAGGCGGTGCAGAAGTACCTGCGCAAGGAAGATGTACTCAAGCACAGCCATACGGCCAACCAGACCATGCTGGACCAGCTTCTGAATGCCGCCCCGGCAAACCTCAATTTTGAGACGCAGGATTTGCGCAAAGGGTTGAACCAGATGACCCTTGACCGTGTGAAGAGCTATCTGCGGGAGCGCCCGGATGAAAAGCACACCTGTGAAAGCCTTTCCGCTGCCCTTGGACTCTCCAAAGTGACCATCCGCCGCTACCTGAACTACCTCATCGAAATTCAGGAAATGGTCAGCTCCATTGATTATGAGACAGGAGGCCGGCCGCGCGTGCTGTACCTGCTCAAACGATAAACGAGCAAGGTTTTGTTTAGTTACAAAAGCTTTCCTTAGTTGGCGAAGAATGGCGGACTTCTGTGAAATGATTTACAATAAGTGTACAGAATATATGAATTCTGTTGAGAATTCATATAGCATAACGCAAAAGATGCACACAAATCATGCAGAAGGAGGAAACGGTTCTTATGGAGCTTAAACATGGCGCTGTCGCTGGAACGCTGGAATCAAGCGACATTATGATAACGATACATCCCGGCACAGATGGGGTGAAAATCGATTTGACTTCTTCCGTCGCTGCTTATTACGGGGACTCCATCCGGGCCATGATACAGAAAGTGCTGGCCGAGATGGGCGTTGAAAATGCCGTTGTAAAGGCTGTAGACCACGGTGCGTTGGATTGCACGATTCGTGCACGGACGACCACCGCCGTCCAGCGAGCTGTGAAAGAGGAGGCTGTACAATGAGACGGACAATGCTGTTTTTGCCTTCCAATAACCCCAATATGCTGATCAATGGCGGTCAGCTGGGCGCAGACAGTCTGATTTTTGACCTTGAGGATGCAGTTTCGCCCGACGAGAAGGACGCCGCCCGTGAGCTTCTGAAAAATACGCTGGAATCGCTGGATTTTGGCAAGTGCGAGCGAATCGTCCGCATCAACGGCTTGGACACCGATTACTGGATGGAGGATTTGCGCGCGATTCTACCGCTTCGCCCGGAGACTATCATGCCGCCCAAAGTCAGCGGCGCGGCCTACATCCACCAGCTGGACGAGGCGCTGACTGCGCTGGAAGCAGAACTGGGAATCCCCTCTGGCTCCACCAAAATCCTTGCGCTGCTGGAAACCGCAGCAGGCATTGAAAACGCCTATGAAGTGGCCTGCGCATCTCCCCGCATGACCGGCCTTTTCCTCGGAGCCGAGGATTTGACCGCCGATTTGCACAGCCGCCGCACCAAAGAGGGCAGCGAGATTCTCTATGCCCGCGGCCGCATCGTCTGTGCCGCCCGCGCTGCGGGAATGCGCGTGTACGACACGCCGTTTACGGACGTGCAGGACTTGGAAGGTCTTGAAAAAGATGCCGCCTATGCCCGGGGACTCGGCTTTTCTGGCAAAGCCTGCATCAGCCCGGCCCATGTGGGTATCGTGAACCGGATTTTCTCGCCCAGTGAGGCGGAAATCGCCTACGCAAAGGATGTGTTTGCAGCCATTGCCGAGGCTAAGCGGAAGGGCAAGGGCGCGATTGCTCTGCGGGGCAAGATGATAGATGCCCCCATCGTGCAGCGTGCTCGTACGACATTGGAAGCAGCATCTGAAATTGAGGGGGTGGATTACCTTGCGTAAGCTCTGCGAAACACTCCGGCAGGCAATGGAACAAGCCGGCCTGCGGGACGGTATGACCATTTCGTTCCATCATCATTTGCGCAACGGCGACTATGTGCTGAACATGGTTCTGGACGAAGCCGCGAAGATGGGCGTGAAAGATTTGACCGTGAACGCCAGCTCGGTTTTTGACTGCTACGAGCCGATGCTCGACCACATCCGAAACGGCGTTGTTACTGGGTTGGAAACGGATTACATTGCACCGGGCATTGGCCGGGAGCTGAGCAAGGGCATCCTGCCCAAACCCATCATCTTCCGCACGCATGGCTCCCGCCCGGCGGACATTCTCAGCGGGCGCAGCCTCATCGACATTGCCTTTATTGCAGCCCCGGCGTCAGATTCTATGGGCAACTGCTCGGGCAAGTACGGCCCGTCGGCCTGCGGCTCGCTGGGCTACGCCTTTGCAGACGCCATGAAGGCAAAAAAAGTGGTGGTCATCACCGACCACCTGATGGACTATCCTCTGACGGACGCCTCCATCACTGAGGATTATGTGGACTATGTGGTAAATGTTCCTGCCATCGGCGACCCTCTGGGCATCGTGTCGGGCACGACCCGTATGCCGAAAGACCCGATTGCCCTCAAGATTGCCGACCTCGCCGCACAGGCCATCGATGCTTCCGGTCTGCTGAAAGATGGCTTCTCCTTTCAGACTGGTGCCGGCGGCGCTTCGCTGGCCGTTGCAGAATACCTCAAGCAAATCATGCTGCGCAAGAACATCAAGGGCAGCTTTGCGCTGGGCGGCATCACGGGCTATATCGTCGGAATGCTGGAAGCCGGATGCTTTGCCGCGATTCAGGACGTGCAGTGCTTTGACTTGAAAGCAGTGGAATCCATCCGGGAGAACCCGAAGCATATGGAGATTACGGCGGCACAGTATGCCAGCCCAGACGCCAAGAGCACGGCGGCGTCCAATCTGGATGTGGTGGTGCTGGGTGCCACCGAAATCGATACCGATTTCAACGTAAATGTCCACACGGACTCCAATGGGCGTATCATCGGCGGCTCCGGCGGCCATACCGATGTGGCCGAGGAAGCAAAGCTGACCGTCATCGTGGCACCGCTGACCCGAGCGAGAATGTCTATCGTGGTGGACAAGGTCATCACCACCTCGACGCCGGGCAGCTCGGTAGACCTGCTGGTGACTCAATACGGCATCGCCGTGAACCCTGCCCGCCCGGATTTGAAGCAGAAACTAGCAGCCGCCCGCCTGCCGGTGAAGGACATCCGGGAGCTGCGAAAGCTTGCGCTGCAAATCAACGGCCCGGCGGCAGCCTATGTCCGGCATTCAGACCGCGTGGTGGCTAAGGTCATGGGCCGTGACGGCAAATTGCAGGATGAGATTTACGTGGTGGAATAAAACGAAGTATAAAGCCATTCTTTGAAAATACGGTTTATTAAAAGGAAAACACATTGCTACCGCAAACGCTCTGTAATTTTGGCACCCGCCCAGGCTGCTATCAAGAACCCGAGAGCGTAAGAATCTTGCAACGGCTCTCCGTTAAAAATCAAGTATAAAATAAGGCCCACCGTCAATTTTGGCGGTGGGCCTTATTTGCTTATTCATCTGGGCGATGAATTGTGTTTAATACCGATGCACGGAGAGTGTGCATCATAGACATACCTCCACGGTCAGGTCGGTCCACGCTGCACGGCGGAACTGGTAGGGCTGTTGGCTTTCCGGTAACGCTTGGCGGTTTCAAAGTCGATGGTGAAGGTGAGGATGGGCTTTTCAGACACAGCCATCAGATCGATGCGCTCCTCCTCAAAGACCGGCGTTCCGTCCTTCAGTTTACGCCAGTTGAAAATGCGGTAGGAAGAACCGCAGCGGCAGTGAAGTTTTGACACCCACAGGTTTTTGGTAGTTCTGGCTCCTTTACGCCTTGTTTCTCCATCAGGAAGACGCAGATTGACAATCGATTGCAGTGAAAATCGAGGCGTTAAAAAAATCTACAAGCGTAATTCCAAGGCCATCACACAGTTTTTTGACGGTTGGAACGGTGACGCTCTGCTGGGAGGAATCAAGCATACTGTAAACGGTGGACGGAGTGACACCGGAACGGACAGCAAGGGCATTGGGACTTATGTTGCGTTCCTCGCAAAGCTCTTTGAAACGTAATGCAACGGCATCTTTTACTTTTGTATCTTCATCGGTCGCTAATATCATATGTTTGTTCTCCTTTTTTGTAGATATTAGCGGAAATAGGTTGTTTTTGTGTACGGTGCGCCGTATATTCAGAAATGACAATTCCGAAGATTTGACACGAAAATCAACCGACAGAAAGATAAGAAAAGGTATCCTCCATTTGGTTAATGGAAGAAGGAACTTAATAAATAGCGTTTTATCGAACGTTTTACAAGCGTTCGACCACGAATTGCCCCCTTAAAAGTTTTCGAAAACACGATTTATTTCTCGTCGTTTGCGTGTCATATCCGAGTGAACATATTTTTTAACGTGACTGTTGCATCTGCATGACCCAACAGTTCACTCAAAGTTTTAATGTCGCAATGCGCTTGCAAGCAGGTGGTTGCAAAGGTATGACGAAGCGCATGAGGGTGCGCCTGATGGATGCTGGCCTTTTTCAGATAGCCGTGAATGCTCTTACGGTAGCATCGAGGTTCAACTGGCTTTTCCTCATTGCCAGAAAGAAACCAAGTCTCGCTACTGAGATTTTTCGACAGCGACTTTAGAGTACGGAGCAGCGATTTAGGAAGGGGGATCTCACGACGAGAGCTTTTGCTTTCCGTTGGCTGGTGTTATCACTGCCAAAAGTCCCTGCTCCAGAATTTTTTCGCTTAAAGCACTCACTTTGAAATCCCCGAAAACAGGCTGGAGATAGTGCCGCAGAGTATACTGGTAGTGCGAGAAAGTTGACTCTTTTACACCCTGCCGGACAGAATATAACCATTGATCTGAAAATTCCGAAAAAGTAATATCGGTACTATTCAGGTTATAAATGCCACACTCTGCCTTTTTGCGAGCAGAAATTGCTCGTACTTCGGTATAAGTTGTCCCATATACATACCCCCAGCAAGGCTTGCCGTCCGCAGAACGACCTTTGATATACCGGCCCTCCCATCGTCCATCGCTGCGTTTCCGAATGTTTTCACCACGTCTTGCCATACAAATCCTCCTGCTGACACCTTATGGACCACTAATTGCCTAAAAATCGAATTCGTGGCCGATTTTTTGAACAAATTGGACAACAAATCAAAAAAAGATTAAGTATATCGCCGAAATTTCTCTGGTAAAGAGTGCCAAAGTCTATTGCCTATCATGCGATTCAATGTTAGAATAGAACAGTGAGAATGACAAGATCGTCCAACACATGGTATCTTCCATTGACCGAATGAGAGATACCCCTTTATTGCGGGAAGGGGTGAATAGGGTGGCATTGCGTCTGTTTGAGCACAACGAAAAAGCATATCGTGCGGCAGTCCGGATGATGGAACAGTATGGCAAGGCTGCCATTGTCCATCCCACCGGCACCGGAAAGAGCTACATTGCGTTCAAGCTGATCGAGGACAACCCGGAGAAGGTTGTAATCTGGCTTTCTCCCAGTGAATATATCTTCAAGACCCAGCTGGAAAGCCTGAAAAGGAACGACCCGGATTTTCCGTTGGCAAACGTTCACTTTTATACCTACGCCAAACTAATGTGCTGTACGCAGGCACAGTTGGACGAAATTGCAGCGCAGAAGCCCGCCTATATTATATTCGATGAATTCCACCGTGCTGGTGCTGAATGTTGGGGCGAAAGCACGGTGGCTTTATTAAAGTTATGCCCGGATGCAAAGTTTCTGGGGCTGACGGCAACAAACATCCGATATCTGGATAATAACCGTGACATGACTGAAGAACTTTTTGATAGCCGTGTTGCGAGCAACATGACCCTTGGCGAAGCAGTCGTCAGGGGTATTTTGCCTGCCCCGAAATATGTGACCACGGTCTACCAGTACCAGAAAGCACTTGCAAAGTATCAGGCGCGGGTAGATAACCTGCGAACACCGGGCATTCAGGATGTGAATCAGAAATATCTGGACGCCCTGCGCCGCGCTTTGGAACAAGCAGACGGTCTGGACAAGGTCTTTGCCCATCATATCACAAACAAATCTGGTAAGTACATCGTGTTCTGCGCCAACAAGGAGCATATGGACGAGATGGTGTCCCATGTGCCGGAGTGGTTCGCCGGGGTCAACCCGGACGTGGTGGTGTATCAGGCTTACTCGGATGACCCGAACACCGACAAGGCTTTTGCAGACTTCAAAACGGACACCGGTGACCGGCTGGAGCTGCTGTTCTGCATCGATATGCTCAACGAGGGCGTCTATGTAGAGGGAATTTCTGGCGTGATCCTGTTCCGACCAACGATTTCGCCCATCATCTACAAGCAACAGATCGGTCGCGCCCTGACTGCCGGTGACACCACAGCCCCGCTGATCCTGGATGTGGTCAACAATTTCGAGGGCTTGACCAGTATATCCGGTTTGCAAAGCGAGATGCAGGAGGCAGTTCACCGGCTCTATGCCAACGGCGAGGGCGATAAGATCGCGACCGAGCGGTTCGAGGTCATCGAGCAGGTGCACGATTGTCGGGTACTGTTCGAACAGCTGCAGGCAAGCCTCTCTTCCGGTTGGGAGCACTACTTCTCTGAGGCGAGCATCTACTATGCGGAACACGGTGACCTGAATGTCCCGAAACTGTATACCACGCCTGGGGGTCTGAGCCTAGGGGTGTGGCTGATCACCCAGCGCCGTGTGCGTGAAGGGCAGATCCAGGGCAATCTGACCCAGCAGCAGATCGCACGGCTGGACAGCATTGGCATGGTTTGGGGCAATCGGAAGGAAATTGCATGGCAGCACGGGTTCGAGGCTGCAAAGAAATACCATGACACCTACGGAGATCTGCTGGTGGCTGGAAAGTATGTGGACCCGGAGGGCTATCCCTTGGGCCAATGGATCCTCAAGACCCGGCAGCAGAAGTTGAATGGCTGCTTGAAGGAAGAACGCATCGCACAGATGGATGAGATCGGTATGGTGTGGAGCATCTTCGACGCCAAGTGGGAAAAGGCCTATGCCCTGGCTGTGGCCTATTACGAGGAAAACGGGAACCTGAATATCCCCCGTTCCTATGTGACAGCGGCGGGTGAACGGCTGGGGCAATGGGGCGCAAGCCAGCAATGGGCGTACCCGAAAGGAAAGCTGACGGAGGAACGGATTGCAAAGCTGGATGAAATCGGGATGAGGTGGGAGAAAAGTAATTCCAAGCGCCCATCTGAGCAGGCAGCGCAAGCCGAAACAGTTACAGCAAAAGCGGGTTGAAGCAAGGAATCTATAAACATACGCGAATTTATGTGAGGAGAAAAAATGGCTACGAATACTGTCGGAATCGATAAGGAAGTTGAAGTTGACCGCAAGGAAAATCTGCGCGACCATCGCCTGTACTGGATCGGGCGTCGGACGCAGGACGTGATCTTGTCATCGCTGGCACTGGTGGTGCTGTCGCCGGTCATGCTGGCTACGGCTATCGCAATTGTGGTGGATGACCCGTCTGCAGGCCCTGTCTTTAGTCAGGAGCGCATTGGTCGCAACGGCAAGCCCTTCAAGTTCTATAAGTTCCGCTCCATGTGCCCCAACGCAGAGGCAAAGCTGGACGATCTGCTGGATCAGAACGAGATGGACGGTCCTGTGTTCAAAATCAAGGACGACCCCCGCATTACCCGTGTGGGCAAGTTTATTCGTAAGACCAGCATCGATGAGCTGCCGCAGCTATGGAACATTCTGAAGGGCGATATGAGCATTGTCGGTCCCCGCCCGGCACTTCCCCGCGAGGTGGAGCAGTACGGCGACTATGAAAAGCAGCGCCTGTATGTGACCCCCGGCCTGAGCTGCTACTGGCAGATCGCCCCGCACCGCAACGACCTCTCCTTTGAGGAGTGGATGGATCTTGATGTGAAGTATGTCAAGGAGCGCAGCTTCTGGGTGGATTGGAAAATTATTTTTAAGACCTTTAAGGTGTGCCTGCTGGGGCGTGGGGAGTAAAAAATTGGACGCGTCTTTCAAGATAATTACATAGACACAAACTGATTTTAGAGGATGTCTGCAATAAGGATTGGAGGAGTAGATTATAGGATTGCCGTTGCAGGTACTGGGGCTAGAGATATAATACGCGGCTGTCATAATAGGGACAAGGGTACGGCAGAGAATGAAAGGCTCCGCAACCCGAAGTTCATATTTTCTTACCCAAAGAATGAGCGACTGATCTTTTTGGGTGGCAGCAATGCCATCCAGAAAGAAATCTCGACCATGAGGGTGGGGTGACTGCCAGCGGACAGGTGAGCAAGCCTATCCGCTCTTTGTGTTGGCCGAGATATTGATGAAGAATTGAGTAGGATTGTGGGAAAGATTTATGAGTAAAAAACTTGCGATTGCGATGTTCGGACAGAAGCGATTATCGAGAGAAGGCGGAGTAGAGATCGTTGTCAAAGAGCTCTGCACCCGAATGGCACAGAATGGTTGTGATATAACTTGCTACAATAGAGCAGGCCATCATGTGAGCGGTGCAGAGTATGACAAAACAATTGAATATGATGGTATCCGTCAAAAGGTTGTTCCGACCATTGAGAAGAAGGGACTTGCAGCGGTAAGCTCTTCCTTTTTCGCAGCACTTTGTAGTGCATTTGGAAGATATGATGTGGTGCATATCCATGCGGAAGGTCCTGCTTTTTTCTGTTGGATACCAAAACTTTTTGGCAAGCGTGTAATCAGCA
>OIFE01001369.1_pt1 | contig 11426 bp, 10 predicted proteins | sample 1581921 | NCBI WGS metagenome assembly OIFE01 (sample SAMN04414075, study PRJEB24778) | human gut metagenome | material: faecal | host: Homo sapiens | reverse complement strand
CCCCGCAAAGGCCCCGCTGCCCGGCGGCGCGGTCGGCCCCGCAAGCCCGGGGGCAAAGGGTGCAATGGTGCGGCAGCTGCATAAGAATCCCTCTTTCACAAAAATCTTTCATTTAATTTTACCACAAACTGCGAAAGTGTGGTATACTATACCTACAAATAACCTAAAATAAAGGAGTGTGCTCTTATGTCTACCCCTCATAACCGCGCCGAAAAGGGCGATTTTGCCAAGACCGTGCTGATGCCCGGCGACCCGCTGCGCGCTAAATTCATTGCCGAGACTTTCCTCGAGAACCCGCGCGTCGTCACCGATGTGCGCGGTATGCTCGGCTATACCGGCACCTACCAGGGCCGCCCCATCAGCGTGATGGGCAGCGGTATGGGTATGCCGTCCATCGGTATTTATTCTTATGAACTGTTCAGCCAGTACGGCGTTGAGAACATCATCCGCATCGGTTCCGCAGGCTCCTACACCGACAAGGCCAAGCTGTTTGACGTTGTGCTGGCTACCGGTGCTTACTCCGAGAGCAACTACGCCGTGACCCAGAGCGGCGACACCGACGATATCCAGACCCCCAGCGCCGAGCTGAACGACGCCCTGCGTGCCAGCGCCAAGGCTGCGGACATCCCTCTCATCGAGGGCAACATCCATTCTTCCGACGTGTTCTACCGCCAGCCCAGCGACGCCAAGCCCACCTACTGGGAAAAACTGCGCGACGAAAAGGGCTGCCTGGCCGTTGAGATGGAAAGCTTCGCGCTGTTCCACAACGCGAAGGTGCTGGGCAAGCGCGCGGCCTGCCTGCTGACCATCTCCGACAGCTTTGTCTCGCCGGAGATCACCACCGCCGAACAGCGCCAAACCAGCTTTACCGCCATGATGAAGGTCGCGCTGGGCGTGGACGCCTTTTTGGAGAAGTAAGATGGAAAAAGCTGAGATCCAGGCCCTGATCCGCGAAGCCTTTGAGGGCCAGAAGTTTGCCTATGTGCCGTACTCCCGCTTCCATGTGGGCGCGGCGCTGCGGGCCAGGGATGGCCGCGTGTTCAAGGGCTGCAACATCGAGAACGCAGGTTACACCCCCACGAACTGCGCCGAGCGCACGGCCCTGTTCAAGGCAGTCAGCGAGGGGGTGCGCGAGTTTGACGCTATCGCCATTGTGGGCAGCAAAGTGGGGGAGAAGAACACCCTCGTCACTGGCCCCTGCGGTGTCTGCCGCCAGGCGCTCTATGAGTTCGGCGGGCCGAAGCTGACCGTCATTATGGCGAAAGACGAGAACGATTACATCGTGACCACCCTCGGCGACCTGCTGCCCTACGGCTTCGGCCCGGCGAATCTGGAGTGAAAATTCTTTGGCTCCCCTTTGAGGGGCGGCTTTTCAGAAAACCAAAGGAGTTCCCTTAACCCATGAAGAAATTCTTAGCACTGTTCCTGACGCTGGTACTGCTGGCAGGGCTGACCGCCTGCAAAGCGGCTGACGCCGCCGACCCGGCGCAGGAACAGAATACCGTGACCGCCCCCACCAACGACGCAACGTTCGTCTACCAGCCCGATGACCCGACGCTGATCCCGGCAGGCGGACAGACCATTGCACTGGTGACAGGCCCCTCCGGCACAGAGAACGGGGCAGACGCCATGCTGTGGCAGGGCGTGCAGACCTTCGCCAACACGTACGGCTACACCGCCGATACCTATGCCGCCGCGGGGAATACGGCCGATGATGCCGAGACTGCCCTGCGTGCCGCCGCCGAGAGCGGCGCAAGGCTTGTCGTCTGCCAGGGCGAGGCTGCGGGCGAAGCACTCTACCGCATCCAGGACAACTACCCCGATGTACACTACCTGCTGTTCGACGATGAACCCCACAACGCCGATTACAGCGCCTACAAGACTGCCGAACTCGTCCACTGCGTCCTCTTCCAGGAAGAACAGGCCGGGTATCTGGCGGGCTACGCCGTCGTGACCGAAGGGTACACCGCCCTCGGCTTCATTGGCACGCGGGAGGTGCCCGGCATTGTGCGGTACGCCACCGGCTTTTTGCAGGGGGCAGAGGCCGCCGCAGAATTACAGGGCGAGGACGTGACCTTACAGACCTGGTTCACTGACACCGACGAGAACAGCGATGCCATCACCCAGCGTATGGTGGACTGGTACAATAACGGTACAGCGCTCATTATGGTCAGCGGCGGCAACCTGTACGAGGGTGCGGTCTCCGCAGTCAACCAGACCGGCGGTAAGGCTGTCACCACCGATGTGGACAACACCGCCCTGAGCGGCCGCGTGCTGGCAAGCGCGGTCAAGTGCTATAACGCCGCCGTCCAGCGGGAGCTGTACAGCTTCTTCACGAATGGCAGCTGGGACACCCAGAGCGCGGGCCAGACCGAGAAGGTCGGCTACACCACCGGCGCGGTCGCGCTGGAAGCGGGTGCGCCTTGGCGGTTTGACACCTTCACCCAGGACGATTACCGAAAACTGTACGAGGATCTGCGTACCAGCGTGCGCAAAGTGGATGCCTACGCCGACCTGGACACCCTGCCCGACACCCCCAATGTGACGGTGAATCGGACCATGTAAACCCTTTGTTATGCTTTTGTAATTCTTTTTGTCATCTTTTTTCATTGAATTGCCGCCGCAGATGCGGTATACTGAAGGTACTGCGGCGGGGAACTCGCCCCGCTGCGCAACTGAAAAACAACCTAAGGAGATCAAAACCATGAAAAAGTTTCTTGCTTTTGTAATGGCTGCCAGCATGGCGCTCTCTCTGGCTGCCTGCGGCGGTTCTTCCGCCAGCACCGCCACGAGCACCACGACGGAGGCTACCTCTGAGGCCGCTTCTGCCGCCAGCACTTCCGGCAGCAAGACCGATGTCGCCTTCGTTACCGACGTTGGCAACATCGATGACCAGTCCTTCAACCAGTACACCTGGCAGGGTGTGCAGGACTTCTGCTCTGCAAACAACCTGAGCGCCAACTACTACCGTCCCACTGAGGACTCTGACGCTGCCCGTCTGGAGCAGATGGACAACGCTGTCAACGACGGCGCTAAGTCCATCGTCGTGGCTGGCTACCTGTTCGGTTCCGCCATTGCCGAGGCTCAGGAGAAGTACCCCGATGTGCAGTTCTTGGCCCTGGACGTTTCCACCGCCGACTTGGGCGACAAGACCCCCACGGCCAACACCGCTCTGATCACCTATAAGGAAGAGCAGGCTGGTTACCTGGCCGGCTACGCCGCTGTTTACGACGGCTACAAGGAGCTGGGCTTCCTGGGCGGCATGGCCGTTCCCGCTGTTATCCGTTACGGCTACAGCTTCGTGCAGGGCGCTGACGCTGCTGCCAAGGAGATCGGTGCTACGGATGTCAACATCAAGTACTGGTACTCCGGCGGCTTCGCTGCTACCGATGAAGTCAAGAACAAGATGGATGGCTGGTACTCTGAGGGTACCGAGGTTGTCTTTGCCTGCGGCGGCCCTGTCTGCCAGAGCTGCGACGCTGCTGCTCAGGCCAACGGCGGCAAGATGATCGGCGTTGACGTTGACCAGTCCGGTCAGTTCGACACCGTTGTCACCTCCGCCATGAAGGGTCTGGCCGAATCTGTCAACGAGGCCCTGACCGATGCCCTGAACAACGGCTGGAAGTTCAGTGAGACCTACTCCGGCAAGGAGACCAAGCTCGGCGCTGCTGAGAACTGTGTTGGTCTGCCCATGGCGACCAGCAAGTTCACCAGCTTCACCCAGGAGCAGTACGACACCATGTACGCTGCTATCGTGGACGGCTCTCTGGCCATCGACGACAGCTTCGATGCTGATGTCAAGCCCGCTGTCACCACCATCACCGTGGACTACCAGAGCTGATCTGATACGGCAGATGCTTTAAAGGCATGACTTTTGACCACCCTGCGCACCCCGCGCAGGGTGGTTTTTGTTGGTTTTCTACAAATTCTGACGACTTTTTGCGCAGATTCTCTTGTGCACAGCAGAGTTTTTCTGTATAATATAGAGTAAGAATTTGTGTACAAACCCGTACACATTGAAAGGGGCGTGCAACGATTGGCAGATAATTATGTCATCGAAATGCTGCACATCACCAAGGAATTCCCCGGTATCAAAGCCAACGACGATATCACCCTGCAGCTGCGCAAGGGCGAGATCCATGCCCTGCTGGGCGAAAACGGCGCCGGTAAATCTACCTTGATGAGCGTGCTCTTTGGTCTGTACCAGCCGGAGCAGGGTACGATCAAGAAAAACGGAAAAGAAGTCAAGATCAACAACCCGAACGATGCCAACGCACTGGGCATAGGCATGGTGCATCAGCACTTCAAACTGGTCGAGTGCTTCACGGTGCTCGATAACATCATCCTCGGCGTCGAGGATACGAAGCACGGCTTTTTGCAGAAGGACGAGGCCCGCAAAAAGGTCATGGCCCTGAGCGAAAAGTACGGCCTGAAGGTCGACCCGGACGCGCTGGTCAGCGACATTTCCGTCGGTATGCAGCAGCGTGTCGAGATCCTGAAGATGCTGTACCGCGACAATGAGATCTTGATTTTCGACGAGCCTACGGCAGTTCTTACTCCGCAGGAGATTGACGAGCTCATGGATATCATGCGCGGCTTCAAGGCCGAGGGCAAGAGCATCCTGTTCATCACCCATAAACTCAACGAGATCATGGCCGTTTCCGACCGCTGCACGGTCCTGCGCAAGGGCAAGTACATCGGCACGGTGGATATCAAGGACACCACCAAAGAGGAACTGTCCAAGATGATGGTTGGCCGCGACGTGCAGTTTGCCGTCGAGAAAAAGCCCTGCGAGCCGGGCAAGCCGATTCTGGAAGTGGAAAACCTCGTTGTGCCCAGCAAGGTACACAAGAACAACGCCGTGCGCGGCGTCAGCTTCAATGTCCGCGCGGGCGAGATCGTCTGCGTCGCCGGTATCGACGGCAACGGCCAGAGTGAACTGATCTACGGCATTACCGGTCTGGAAAAGCCCACCTCCGGCACCATCAAGCTGGAAGGCAAGGACATCACCAGCGCCCCCATCCGCGAGCGCAGCAAGGCGGGTATGAGCCATATCCCGGAGGACCGCCACAAGCACGGCCTGGTGCTGGATTACACGTTGGCGGACAATATGGTTTTGCAGCGCTATTGGCAGCCCGAGTTCCAGAATCACGGCTTCATCAAAAAGGCCGCCGTGCAGGAATACGCCGAGCGCCTTATCAAGCAGTATGACGTGCGCAGCGGCCAAGGCCCTGCCACCATCGCCCGCAGTATGTCTGGCGGCAACCAGCAGAAGGCCATCATCGCCCGCGAGGTCGATAAGGAGCCGGAGCTGCTGGTCGCAGTCCAGCCCACCCGCGGCCTGGACGTCGGCGCGATTGAGTATATCCACAAGCAGATCGTGGCCGAGCGCGACAAGGGCCGCGCGGTCCTGCTCGTCAGCCTTGAACTGGACGAGGTCATGAACCTGTCTGACCGCATCCTGGTCATTTATGAAGGCGAGATCGTGGGCGAGTTTGACCCACGCAAGACCACCGTGGAAGAATTGGGCCTGTACATGGCAGGCGCCAAAAAGCAAGGGGAGGCGAAAGCATGAGCAAACAAAATAAACAGCCGCTTTTGCAGCGTCCCGCCGTCGTAGGCGTACTGGCAAGCCTTTTGTCCATCGTCATCGGTCTGGTGCTGGGCTTTGTGCTTCTGGTCTTGCTGAATCCCTCGGCATCCCTGGGCGGCATGAAAGCCATGCTGACCACTGGTTTTTCCAGCATGGACAAGCTGGGCAAGGTGCTGTATCAGGCAGCGCCGTTGATGATGTGCGGCCTGTCCGTCGGCTTTGCCTTCAAGACTGGCCTGTTCAACATCGGCGCTTCCGGTCAGTACACCATGGGTGCATTTTTCTCGCTGCTGTGCGCCATTCAGTTCCAGATGCCGTGGTACGTCTGCCTGCTGGCGGGCGCTGTGGGCGGTGCCATCTGGGGCGTTTTCCCGGGCCTGTTCAAGGCGTATTTCAACGTCAATGAGGTCATCACCGCCATCATGTTCAACTGGATCGGTATGTATCTGGTGAACTTGCTGCTGGCGAATATGCCCAATATGCTGGCTTCCGGCTGGGGCGCGTCCAACTCGGACCGTACCGCCGCGCTGAGCGCTGCCAACCCAGGGTCTATCCTGCCCAAGGGGCCGTTTGCCGCGCTGTTCGGCAATTCCAGCTGGATCAACATTTCCATCATTATCACGATTCTTTTTGCCATCCTCGTCTGGGTCATCCTGCAAAAGACGACCTTCGGCTATGAGTTGAAAGCCTGCGGCCTCAGCCGTGATGCCGCCCAGTATGCAGGCATCAATTCCAAGCGTAACATCGTGCTTTCCATGGTCATTTCCGGTGCGCTGTCCGGCATTGGCGGCGCCATCTACTACCTGGCCGGTACCGGCCAGTACGTGCTGGAAAAGTCCATCCTCGGCATGGGCTTCAACGGCATCCCGGTCGCCCTGCTGGCCAGCTCCAACCCCATCGGCACGATTTTTGCCGCGCTGTTCATCAGCTACATTCAGGTCGGCGGTGCCGCCATGCAGCCTGCATACTCCTCCGAAACGATCGATATCGTCATTGCCGTTATCATCTACCTGGCGGCTTTCGCCCTGCTGATGCGCGGCGTCATTGCCAAGGCGGTCTCCGGCCGTAAAGAAAAGGGAGGTGCTGCGAAATGATGATCGCTGCTAACATTATCAGTATGACAATCCTGTTCGCAGTGCCGCTGCTGCTCGTCGCTATGGGCGGTATGTTCAGTGAACACTCCGGCGTTATCAACATCGCGCTGGAAGGTATGATGATCATTGGCGCACTGTTTGCCTGCTTTACGCTGCAAGGCCTGGACCAGAGCGGTTTCGGCCCCGCGCACCCGCAGCTGTCGATGTTCATTGCCATTCTGGTGGCGGGCATTACCGGCATGATCTTCTCGCTGTTCTTGGCGTTCGCGGCTATCAACCTGAAGGCTGACCAGACCATCGGCGGCACAGCGCTGAACCAGTTTGCCCCCGCATTCGCGGTCGTCATGACCTGGGCCATTCAGGGCCAGGGCCTGACCACCATCTTCATTCCCAACTGGGTGCGCATCACCCGCGAGACCTTCGGCCTTGCCCCGGTGGACGGCCCCAGCTTCTGGAACAACCTGATCTTCAAGTATTTCTACCTGACGACTCCGGTCGCCATCGTCCTGTTCATTGCAGCCTACATCGTGCTGTACAAGACTCGCTTTGGCCTGCGTCTGCGCGCCTGCGGCGAGCATCCCCAGGCGGCGGATTCCGTCGGCATTAACGTTTACAAGATGCGCTATGCAGGTGTGCTGATTTCCGGCCTCCTGGGCGGCATCGGCGGCCTGGCCTACACGGTGGCAGCCGGTTCCGGCTTCAACTCCGACGTCGGCGGCTACGGCTTCCTGGCGTTGGCCGTTATGATTTTCGGCAACTGGAAACCGCTGCCGATCCTGGGCGCGTCGCTGTTCTTCGCGCTGTTCAAGGTCATTGCCGCGCTGAACTCCACCCTGAGTTTCCTACCGAAGTTTGAGGGTGTCAAGGAGATTTCCAACTTCTACCAGATGCTGCCGTATATCGTCACGATGATCGTGCTGATCTTCACCTCCAAGAACTCCCAGGCCCCCAAGGCCGAGGGCATTCCTTACGACAAGGGCAGCCGTTAATCACAACAGTACGCAGGGCCGCCCGGTTGAACTGCCGGGTGGCCTCTGCTTTTTAAAAGGAGAAAAATTATGCGAATGTACGATGTTATCGCCAAGAAACGCGACGGCGGTACGCTGAACCATGACGAGCTTGCCTTTGCCGTCGACGGCTATGTGGCAGGGGACGTGCCCGACTACCAGATGTCGGCGCTGCTCATGGCGATTTACCTGCGCGGCATGACTGACGAGGAAACCGCCATGCTGACCGACGTCATGGCCCACTCCGGCGATATGGTCGATCTGTCCGCCATCGCGGGCATCAAGGCAGACAAGCACTCCACCGGCGGCGTCGGCGACAAGACGACGCTGGTCATTGCGCCCATCGTCGCAGCCTGCGGTGTGAAGATTGCCAAGATGAGCGGCCGCGGCCTCGGCCACACCGGCGGCACGATCGATAAGATGGAGTCTGTGCCCGGCACCCGCACGAGCCTGACCCAGGAGGAGTTCTTCAAGCAGGTCAACGAAATAGGCATTTCGGTTATCGGCCAGAGCGGCAAAATTGCTGTGGCCGACAAAAAAATGTACGCCCTGCGCGATGTGACCGCCACAGTCGGCTGCATTCCGCTGATTGCCTCCTCCATCATGTCCAAAAAGCTGGCCGCTGGTTCCGACGCCATTTTGCTGGACGTCACGATGGGCGACGGCGCGTTCATGAAGGATCTGGACGGTGCCCTGGAGCTGGCCCGCCAGATGGTTGCCATCGGCACGGCCCATGGCCGCAAGGTTGCGGCGCTCATCACCGATATGGACAAGCCCCTCGGCTACAACATCGGCAACTCGCTGGAAGTGGCCGAGAGCATGGCCGTTTTGCAGGGCAAAGGCCCGGTCGATTTGACCGAGGTCTGCCTGCAGCTGGCCAGCAATATGCTGGTGCTGGCGGGCAAGGGCGATATGCCCACCTGCCGCAAGCTGGCCGAGAGCGTCATTGCCGACGGCACGGCCTTTGAAAAATGCTGCCGAATGTTTGCGGCCCAGGGCGGCGATATCAGCGTGCTGAAAGACGCCGACAAGTTCCGGAAAGCCAAGTACAGCTATGAGCTGACCGCCCAAGCTGACGGCTATATCTATAAGAATGACGTTGAGAAGATCGGCAACGCCAGCGTGCTGCTGGGCGCGGGCCGCATCAAGAAAGAGGACAGCATCGACTTTGCCGCCGGTATCACGATGCACAAAAAGCTTGGCGATTACGTCAAAGCGGGGGAGAGCATCTGCACGTTCTACGCTGACGACGAGAGCCTGTTTGCCGCAGCCGAGGAAATGTACCGCGGCGGCCTCATCATCCGTGCCGAAAAGCCGACCGTCCCGCCGCTGATTTACGCCCGCGTGACCGCAGACGGTGTGGAGCGGTTCTGATTCCTTAACTGCTCCGTAGGGGCCGGGTATGCCCGGCCCCTACAAGCCTGCCCGGAAAAGCCTTGTAGGGGCGGCATGTATGCCGCCCGCGCGGCCTTTACAACAAAAGAGCCTTGCAACGCATCAACACGCTGCAAGGCTCTTTTTATTTCTTCTTCCGTTTCAGCCAGAACACCTTGAATTTGCTGTACCCATTCGCCTTGTCCGCGTCAAATTCCTCGGTCAGCACGTACCGTTTGCGGGCATTATCGAACTGTAAAGCATTTCCACTTTCCTGCACGTCGGTCAGATAGCGGGGGATGGCGGTCTGCTGGCTCTCAAACTCCGGCTCGCGGTCCCACAAAATTTTACCGTCAGCGTCAAAGCCGTGCGCCCATACGCTGAACACCAGGCAGGCGGCCTCGCCATAGCAGTAGCGCTCAAACCGGATGCGGCCATCCAGATAAAACAGCATACAATCGCGGAAATGTGTTTCCAACTCTTTTTCATAGCGGCGTCCGCATCCGGTACCGGCAAAATCGGCAGCATTGGCAGTCATGGCGTGCCCTCCTGTTTGTTGATGGTTTCATTATACAGCAGGGCGGATAAAATGGCAAGCACAGTTGCAGGGGCCGGGCATGCCCGGCCCGCGCGTGTAAGGCAGACGCCCACTTGCGGAAAAGTGGCGGGCCGCACATGTGCGGCCCCTACATGGCGGTAAACTTTACGCCTTCACATCCCGCTTCTCCAACACGACCCCCGCAATCACAAACACCGCCGCCAGCCATCCCGCGCACGCCAGCAAAAACGGCACGGCATTCCCGGCCAGCATATCCTCGCTGCGGTTGGCGTTCATGCCCTGCTGCATCAGGCAGTAGGGCCACAGCAGGGAAAAGCCTTTGCTGCCCAGCAGCATCCCCATAATGCCGCCGACCAGCCCTAAGAAAATCGGCACCGCAAAACTGCGGATCAGCATTGCCAGCACAAGCTGCGCCGCCGCCACGGCCAGCCCGCCCAAAACGCCGCGCAGCATAAAGAATAACGTGGAGACAGGCGGCCAATCGGTAAACCCGGCAAACAGCCGCCCGCAGACCAGATACAAAATATACACAAACACCTGTGTAAAGCACATCAGCTTTACAACAACCAAAAACTTCGCCAGGAACAAATCAAACGGCCGCACCGGCACGGCCATAATCAAATTCCAGTTGTGCCCCATATGTTCCAGCCGCCACAGGTAGGCAGCATACGCCGACACCATCGCCGGAAAGAACAGCATCGAATAAAACAGCGTGTGCTGTGTCCATAAACTGTACCACCGCTCGGTCAGAATCTCGAGATTTTGCAGATAATTGAAGGTCCCATACCCGGCAGAAATCAGCGGAAGCACCACAAACATGGCCCAAATCGGCGAGGCGTGCAGCTTGCGGTTTTCCGCAACAATACAACGTTTCAGCATTCGTTATACCTCCTTGTCGCGCATCATGCGCCAGACCGCTGCAAACAGCACTGCCGCCAGCGCCGCGGTGAACGCCAGCAGCCCCCAGTTGAAGGGCCGCGTGCCGTACAGGACCGTGTGCGTCTCCTGGTCCCAGACGGCGACCTCGTAACTGCTCAGCGGGACAAAATATCCCCACGGCACAAAATAGCTGACGATGGGCGGCATAAACGCCGAGAACAGCCCTACCAACGCCCCTACAATGCTGACGCAGAGCGCAGGCAGCGGATTTTCCCACGCCAGCATCAGCAGCAGCTCGGATAAATACAGCATCACATCCACGGCCAGCGTGCAGCCGCCCAGATAAAACAGCTGCCCCACCGGCAGCGCCTCGGTGTAGTGCTGCGTGCGCCCCAGCAAAACCGCCGCGCCCATTTCCAGCGCGACCATCAAAACGACCTCGCCGATGCCGAACGCCGCCTTGGCCGCAAACAGGCTGCGGCGGCTTTGCAGCGTGTACAGGAGCTTTGTCGTGCTGCCCTTGACCTCAATATCCCACAACCGGCTTGCCAGCAGTGCCATGACCACCGGCATCAGAATCGCGTTGAGCACCGGCAGGGCGTACAGCAGGGCGCTGTACGCGTTGGCCAATTCCTCCGGGTCGTTGGAAGTAAGCCGCCCCGTCCAGAGGAACACGACCACCGGCACAACCAGACAAATCGCTAAATCGTGGCGGCGGTGCGCCTTTTGAAATTCCGCGTGCAATGCGCTTAGCATATCAGTCCGCCTCCTCGTTGGCCGTCAGGCTCAGGAAAATTTCTTCCAGCGTCTTGGTGTGGGGCGTCAGTTCCACCACACCCGCGCCGTTCATGGCCAGCTGCTGCACCAGCGCGGCCAGCAGGTCATCCCGCAGCGGTGGCAGGGTAACGCAGCCGCCGTCC
>OIFE01001364.1_pt1 | contig 11471 bp, 2 predicted proteins | sample 1581921 | NCBI WGS metagenome assembly OIFE01 (sample SAMN04414075, study PRJEB24778) | human gut metagenome | material: faecal | host: Homo sapiens | reverse complement strand
ACACCATGAAAAGGCTATTATTCCTATTCATATATCTTTCATCTCTCGGTTTGCATACTTCGGCTCAAACCTTTTCTTTCGACAGATATACCATTGATGACGGAATATCTAATAGTTATATAACATGTATTATACAAGACCGGAAAGGATTTATCTGGATAGGAACATTAAATGGTCTAAATCGGTTCGATGGATACAAATTTGAAATTTTCCGTTACAACCCCCTCGACAAAAGGTCTATCGGAGGGAATTATATCCGCTGTCTTTATGAAGATAAAAAGGGCAATTTATGGATCGGACTGAAAGACGGAGGCCTTAGCATGATGAATTGTACTACCGGTGAATTTACAAACTACGTTCACATTCCCGGAAAAAGCTCCAGTTTGAGTTACAATGATGTAGCCGGGATATGCGAAGATAGAAAAGGTAATTTATGGCTAGCCGTAGACAGAGGAGGACTAGACCTATTAGATCCTGCAACAGGAATATTTAAACACTATACTTATAAACCCGGAAATGTCAATAGTATAGCAAACAATGCCTCTACTGCTATATCAATAGACTCAAAAGGTCATATCTGGATAGCTGCATGGGATGGTGGAATTACCAAATTTGACCCTATTAAAGAAAAATTTTTCCATTATATGAACACTCCGGGCATTTCTGACAATAAACTTTGCAGACATGCTTTATCTCTGTATTTTGACAAAAAAGGTATTTTATGGGTAGGAACTTTTCACGGTGGCTTATACCGAGTTCACCCCTCCAATGGAAAATGGGAACAATATTCTTTATCTGTTGAAAAAAACAAAGGTATTAATCACCAAACCATACAGGCTATTACTGAAGATAAAGAAGGGAATTTATGGATTGCTACCAATGGTGGAGGCATAAATATATTTAATAAAAAAACAAAAAAATTCACATATCTTTTATCTGATGAAAGTAACGCCAACAGCCTTCTGATCGATAATACAACCTGCCTCCTTAAAGATTCTTCCGGATCTATGTGGATAGGAACTTCTAAAGGTCTCAATTTTTATAATCCCCTCTCATCAAGATTTACTTTATATCGGCGTAATACCCAAGATATGAATACCCTTTCGGGAGATTACATACAAGCTCTATTAAAAGATCGTAACGGCAATATATGGGTAGCAAGCTCAAACGGCCTTGACTTTATCGAATCTGCGTCGGGTAGAATCAAGCATATAGAGGTAAATGAATCAAATCCATCTGATTTGTATTTTAATAAAAAGGCCTTGCTGGAAGATCGTAATGGCAATATATGGATTGGTTCTCGATCTGATGAATTTACTTGTTACAATCCGAATAAAAAAACCTTTAACCGAATAAAAATACAATCACCAGATAAGACGAAAATACCTTATCGAAATATTTTAGGGCTTTACGAAGACAAAGATGGTTCTATTTGGATCGCTTCTGAAATCGGAGCTATAAAATATAATCCTCAAACTAAAACATTTTATCCTCTTTTTCAAAGTGAAAACATCATTTATCCAGAAGATAAGTCGCATGTAATCTTTAGAGACAGTAAACAAAATCTCTGGGTTGGCACAGAAGGAGGCTTAAAATGCTATAATCCCAACCTAACAGAAGTCCGTATTTTCAAAATTAACCCTGAGGACAGACATAGTATCGGTAATAATTACATAACTTCTATATATGAAGATCAAGAAAACAAAATATGGATAGGTACACGGGGGGGGTTATATTATTTCAACTCATATAAAAAATGGTTCGAACCTATAATCAGACCAGGAGAAATACTGGGAGATCCAATAATGGGAGTTACCGGCGACAAATCCGGTAACCTATGGTTAAGTTCGACAATAGGGCTTATAAAATATACCCCCACCAATGGGACATTTCACCTTTATGATGAAAATGATGGATTACAAAGTAAAGAATTCAATGCCGGAGCCTTTTACCGAAGTCCGGACGGTGAACTATTTTTTGGTGGTATAAACGGATTCAACTCTTTCTATCCTGATAATCTTAAAGAAAATACATACCGACCTCCTGTCATTATATCTGAATTTCAAATATTCAATAAAACTATTAAACCAGGGATAAATTCAATTTTGAAAGCGTCTATTGAAGATACTTCTGAAATTACATTAAAATACAACCAATCCGTTGTCTCTTTCCAATTTGTTGCTCTAAATTATATTTCTTCTCAGAAAAATCAATATTCATATATATTAGAAGGTTTTGATAAAGAATGGATTACAACTGATGCTAGTCGGAGATTTGCTACTTATACGAACCTCGATCCAGGATCATACTGTTTCAGAGTAAAAGCATCCAATAACGATGGTATCTGGAACGAAACTGGGACATCCGTCAACATTACAGTATTGCCACCTTTATGGAAAACATGGTGGGCATATATGATATATATAATTATCATATTTTCACTGATATATTTGTTATTAACTTACTTTCTAAACAAAGAACGTTATAAAAACCAAATAAAATTAGCCCATATTGAAGCTCAAAAAATTCACGAAATCGACCAACTCAAACTAAATGTTTTTACAAATATTTCACACGAATTCCGTACTCCTCTAACCTTAATCATAGGGCCACTCGAAAAGTTTATTCGTAATAAAAAATATAATAAACAAGAACATGAGCTTTTCAATATGATGTTCCGGAATTCTACACGTCTGATGAGATTAATAAACCAACTGCTTGATTACAGAAAGCTAGAAGCCGGGAAACTAACAATGAATGTCACGCAAAACGACATTTTAGCTTTTATAAACGATGTTGCTTCGTCTTTCAACTTTTATGCCCAGCAACATAATATAGAATATATAATCGATATCCCTCACACAGAAATATATACTCTCTTCGACCCAGATAAACTGGATAAAATACTATACAATCTAATTGGAAATGCCTTTAATTATACACCAGAAAACGGTAAAGTACAAATATCTGTTACGACCTCTGAAAACCATAAATTACATATAAAAGTAAAAGACAACGGTATCGGTATTCCCAAAGATTCTTTACAAAAATTATTCACTCCATTTTACCAGGCCAATAACAACCATACTCACAGAACTTACGGTTCCGGACTGGGGCTTGCATTTACACACGAACTGGTTTTATTACATCAAGGAACAATCAATGTAGAAAGCAAAGAAGGCGAAGGGTCTACATTCACAGTCACATTACCTTTGAATCAAGGTACTGAAAAAAATAAAGTTGAGTACAACCCAGACCGTCAACAAATATATGACATACAATCAAAATCCGTCTATAAAAAAGATGTTATATTTTCCGAAAACAATGTTTTAGTACTTATTATCGAAGATAATAAAGACATGAGAACTTACATCCGTTCGGAATTAGAATTTAGTTACAAAATTATCGAATCTGAAGATGGTGTTGATGGATTCATCAAAGCAAAAGAATATATCCCCGATATAATCATCAGTGACGTAATGATGCCTCGAATGGACGGAATAACGTTGCTAAAGAAGTTGAAAAAAAATGATAAAACAAATCATATTCCGATTATATTATTAACTGCGAGACATTCAGAAGAACACATTATTGAAGGATTCGAATCCGGAGTAGACGAATATATAACCAAACCATTCAATTCATCAATTCTACGGGCACGAATCGAAAATCTGCTGGCAAACAGACAACTACTCTGGGAAAAATTTCAAAAATCGCAAAATATACAGGAAATTCCCGCCTCCCCTCACTCCGAATACATTGAAAAAATCACAAATATCGTAACAGCACATATTTCAGATCCTGAGTTTGGAGTCGAAACTTTTGCATCTATATTAAATATGACCACCGGCCAACTTTCAAGAAAAATAAGAGCAATTATCAATACAACCCCATATAACTTTATTGTCGAGGTTCGTATGAGAAAAGCAGCTGTACTTTTAGCCGAAAAAGAAAAAAATATTGCAGAAATAGCTTTTGAAACAGGTTACCAAGAACAATCAAACTTCACCCGCGCCTTTACCAAATTCTATGGTAAAACACCTTCTCAATATATAAAATCACAACAATCTTCTCAACAATAATACAATATCTCAAAACCCACATTTTCATTTGATAATCAACATAGAGAATTAAATATAAACAACAAAAAATGATAAAAAAATGGATGTATTTGATAAAATTTTTTCCTACTTGAAAATTAATTTTGCCTTGTTCTCTTTAATATAAATACAAAGAAAACAAGGTTACTCTATTTTACACAAATCTGATCTGAAAAACATGAAGAAAATCGAACGTATACCCAAAGATGTACAGTTAAAAGTCTGTTTAACATCTCTCGTCTGGCTGATTGTCTGTACTACTTTTTCTGTATATGCCCAATATCCGATAACAGGTCTTGTAACTGACAAAGCTACGGGAGAATCCCTCATCGGGGTTAATATTATTGTTAAAGGAGAAAAAATAGGTACAGCTACAGATATAGACGGAAATTTTTCTCTAAATACTCCTTCTCCGAACTCAGAATTAGTTATTTCATATATGGGGTATATTACCAAATATATAAAAATATCCGGACAAAAAAAGCTAAAAATTGAGATGGAATCCGATAATAAGATACTGGGAGAAGTCGTTGTTGTTGGATATGGCACACAAAAAAAAGAAACAGTTGTCGGAGCAATAAGTAGCATAGGAAATAAAGATATTGTAAAAATACCAGTTGCTAATGTCAGCAATATGTTAGTAGGACAAATCCCAGGCATTTCTGCTGTTCAAGCCAGTGGAGAACCAGGAAAAGACGCTGCAACAATTCGTATTCGAGGGATATCCACTTTCAACAACAGTGGACAGGAACCATTAATCGTAATTGATGGAATACAACAAACACAAGAAGCATTAAATGCCATGGATCCGAATGAAATAGAAAATATTAATGTTTTAAAAGATGCGTCGGCTACAGCGGTTTATGGAGTAAAAGGTGCAAACGGAGTTATTATAGTAACTACACGAAGAGGAAAAACCGGGAAAATAGCAATAAATTTTTCTGCAAATTTCGGTATGAACGAATTGACTTCAATGATCAAATCATGTAATTCTTATGAATGGGCCCTATTTCGTAACCAGGCAATACAGAATGATGGAGATCCATCAAAAAATAATCTACTTTTTAATGAAGAAGATTTATGGAAATTTCTAAATCATCAAGATTACACAGACCAAGAAATGGCCGAAATGGGACTATCTCAAAGTCAAATGAACCGAATCAGGGATCAGGGAGCTATTTATTATACAGATCACGATTGGTATAAAGAGACTTACGGGAAAAAAGGATTGCAACAACAGTATAACCTAAATATATCAGGAGGAACAGAAAAAGTACGGTATTTCTCTTCTGTCGGATATTTTTCCCAATCTGGGAATTTTAATAATCAGGATCATTACGGAGGTAAAAAAAACGATATTAACTCTTATTATAATCGTTATAACATTCGTACCAATATAGATGCAGATATTTTTAAAAACTTGACAGTTTCGGTAAATTTATCAGGAGAATTTACGGAAGACAAAGGTTTTCTCGGAGAAAATAATTCAACAAGTGATTATAACAGGTACAAATCTATACGGCAGTATACTTATCCTCCTTTTGCCGGACCAAGTATTTTAAACGGAAAAATGATCAATTACACAAACCGCAATCCAATTAAGTCGAGAATGGCAGGGGGACCCAACGGATGGACACCTGTAGCTGACTTATTCAGTCGATCTTTGCAAACGACTAATAAAAATATGTTATTTACCAATATATCTGTCGAGCACAAATTCGATTATCTACTACCTGGGCTATCACTTAAAGGAACTTTTGCATATAATGATACTTATAAAACTGGAAATTACCGTTCGACACAGGTACCTTTTTATACAGCAGACAGAAGTGAAACTGACCCTTCCGAAATAATATATACGGGTGGAACTATAGGCCCTCAAAGCGTTACTTACAGTCAAGGCAACTTTAAAGCACGAAAATATTATTATGAAGTGGCATTAAATTATATTCATAGTTTTGGACCTCATAATGTCAGTGGTCTTATCCTTGGAAATGCTCAGAAATATCATGACCCTTCACTTTTGTATAAAGTTCCTCAAGGCTTAATGGGTTTAACGTCCAGAGTAACCTATAACTTCGACGAACGATATCTATTCGAATTTAATATGGCTTATAACGGGTCAGAAAACTTTCCTCCAGAAAAACGTTTTGGTTTTTTCCCCTCCGTTTCTGCCGGATGGGTAATATCTAATGAACCTTACTTCCCCAAAACACAATATATAAGTTGGATAAAAATACGAGGATCGTACGGTGAAGTAGGTAATGACAATCTCGGGGGTAGCCGGTTTATGTACCTTCCAAGCACCTGGATGTATACAGGCTCTGGAGCACTAAACGGATATAATTTCGGTTATACAGATGGAACAAGTACAGCCCCATCATTTGAAGGAGTAACAGAAAATCAGATAGGAAATCCATTAATTACCTGGGAACGAGCCCGAAAATTCAATATCGCTCTCGAAACTCGTTTTTTTAATAACCGTTTATCTTTTATTGGCGACTATTTCTATGAAAAAAGAGATCAAATACTATGGAATTATGGAACTATATCGAATCTGGTCGGAGCTAAAATGCCAGCTGCAAACATCGGAAAAATGAGTAACAAAGGATATGAATTACAATTAGAATGGCGAGACATGATAAATTCTTTCTCTTATTATATCAAAGGTGCAGTATCTTATGCCAGAAACCGAATAGATTATATGGATGAACCCATGTATAACAATCCTTGGATGAATACAACCGGATATATGTACGGACAATATAAAGGATTGAAAAGCAACGGTTTTTATAACACCGAAGAAGAGGTAAATCTCCATAACTATTCCGTAACTGACGGAAATAAAGTCCGTTTGGGAGATATTAAATATCTCGATATCGATGGAGATGGAAAAATTGATCAGAATGACTATGTACCTATCGGCTATAGTCCTATTCCGCTATATACTTTTAATTTATCCGCTGGAATAGAATATAAAGGATTTAGTCTTTCAGCTATTTTCGTAGGCTCGGCAAAAGGCTCATTTATGTTAAGTAATTACGCCACCACCCCATTTACCAAAGATTGGGGATCTGCATGGCAATGGATGTATGAAGGACAATGGACGCCCGAAAAAGTAGCAAAAGGCGAAAAAATAACATTTCCTAGAGCATCTTTATCACAAGGAACTAATCAAAACTATCTTCCTAGTGATTTTTGGCTCCGTTCTACTGATTTCTTCCGATTAAAGAATTTAGAAATAGCATATAATTTCACCCAATTAGGAGCTTTGAAAAAGATAGGTATACAAGGTATCAGGATTTATATCAATGGGAACAACCTTTTGACTTGGAAAAGCAAAGATTTACCAGATGGTATAGATCCAGAGCAATCATCAACTCAATACGCTCAAGAAGGGTTACTTTATCCTATGACCCGAGTGTATAATATAGGTGTCAAGTTACAATTCTAAAAATCACATTGTTATATGAAAAATTCCATATATATCACCATTAGCTTCATCTTTACACTCTTGGCCTGTGAAGAACATTTTTTGGAAAAACCTTTGGGGGGAGATACCAATTTAGACTCTATATTTACAACTTCAGACAAAGCCATTTCAGCTCTATCAAAAGCCTATTCTATGAATTTGGCATGGGGATATCCCGAAAAAGATTGGGCTCCTGGAAACTCTGGAATGAATGGTTTTACTCTAGATGAACTTAGTGGAGACGATATGTCCGTTTTCAGCTGGGAGTCGGGTTATAATGTAACCCATTCTGGTATGGAAGCTGTAACTGACTGGAATAACAATGGATCAGCCAGCTGTGAAGATGCTTATTCATTTCGCTGGAAAGGAATACGGCAAGCCTACCTCGTCATCGAAAACATAGACCGAGTAACCGACATGGAACCGGAAACCAAACAACAAATAAAAAAAGAAATGAAAGCCCTTATCGCCTTTTCATATACACAAATGTTTAAAAGATACGGAGGAGTGCCTTTAGTACATTCAACCATAAATATCGGTGACAATAATAAAATACCCAGAGCTACTTTGCAAGAAACTTTGGACTTCATCTTAAATCTATGTGATGAAGCCAAAACTTTACCCAACATATACCCGGACAATTTAAAAGGACGATTGACAAAAGGCGCAGTTCTTGCCATAAAAGCTGAAGCTCTTTTATTTGCAGCCCGACCTTTATTTAATTCAGACACTCCTTATCTCGATTTAGGCGAAAATAATAAATTGATTTGTTTTTGCAAAGAAAATCCCGATAGATGGGCCGAAGCGGCCGAAGCAGCTAAAGCAGTCATAGACTGGGCCAAAAACGAAAGTGGGTGGTGCCACCTCATCGATACTGATAATCCTCTCGACGACTATGGTACAGCTACCTCTACACCCAATAATGCAGAAATGATCCTATCCTATAATGTTGTGTCCACCAGTATGTCAAAATGCTTTGATCCCCACTTTTGGTGGGTTGTTAGCAAGGGGATGACATTTAGACAATTGACACAATACCACAGAAGTGACGGTAGTGACCAAACCTGGGCTGGAACATCTGCACGACCCTTTAAAGAATATGTGTCGAAAATGAACGAAATGGAACCTAGATTTAAAGCATCATGTCATGCATACACTATTGATGCATGGAATAACCCAGGAGATTCTTATTGGAGTGCAGCAACCTTATATTATTCCCAAACCAATAATTCCTGTGCTGTAAATACCAAATTTTGGTATAAAGCGGGTAGAAGAAACTGGTTTTACCCCCCCATATACAGACTGGCGCGAATCTATCTTGACTTGGCAGAAGCATATAACGAATCAGGACATCCAGACCTGGCCTTGCTTTACCTCAACGATATACGTGACAGAGCAGGATTACCCCTTATCTCAGAAACAGAAAAAATACCGTTACGTAAACTAATTAACCGAGAAAGAAGAATAGAATTATATAAAGAAAATTGCAGTTATTTTGATTATAGACACTGCAAACTTGCCGGAACCCCAGACTCCCCTTATGGGAATATGGTATCAACATTTAAATACACTTATAACAGTTCTAATTCAGGGAAAGTTGAAAGCGATTATAAAGACTACAAAGTAGAACCTAAATATATTTTATATTGGAGTAACAATCAATTTTTATATCCATTCCCTCAAAGCGAAATAAACAAAAAGTACCTGATACAGAATCCGGGGTATTGATTTAAAAAGAAATATCAAAATAAAATCAGGATGAAAAAATATATATATTACCAAATCATAAATGTAAAACTGCTACCAATATATCTGGCATTTTCCATAGCGGGGACATGCTATGGGAAAAAAGATATACACCGGTCATATAATGACAGCATCACACCTGTGCTTATTTCTACAAGTGCTTATTCTACAGTCACCGGAAAAGATTTATATAACTCTCCAGCTCCTAACATTACAAATACCCTTTTTGGTCGCCTCTCCGGTTTAATCGTTTCACAAGGGACACAAGAGCCCGGAAATGATATGGCTACTTTAAACATCCGAGGTATGGGAACTTATAATGACGCTTCAGCAACCATTTTTGTCGATGGATTTCAAGTGCCTATGAGCTACTTTCAAAACATATCTCCAGTAGAAATAGAAAATATCAAAATATTAAAAGATGCAGCAGCCTTAGCTCCTTACGGGATGAAAGGTGCAAATGGAGTTATATTAGTAACCACTAGAAGAGGTACAAACAACCGTACAAAAATAAATATCCGAGCTAGAAGCGGATTTCAACAAAGTTATCCATTGAACAAGCCACTATCATCTTATGATTATGCCCGGTTATATAATCAGGCTATAAGTAATGACAATGGACGGGTATGGTCCCCTAAATATTCACAGAAAGAATTGGATACATACAAAAATGGAACTGGTACCTCTGTTGACTGGTACAATGAAACTCTGAAAAAAAGAAGTCCTCTTACAGAAGCCGATATTTCTATCGGGGGAGGTAACCAGCGGTCCAAATATCAAATTATATTCGATTATCTAAATCAACAAGGAGCATATAACGTTAAAAATGACGACCTTCATTCTAATCTACAATATAAACGTTATAACCTACTAACAAATCTTGATGTTACATTATCTAAAATATTCTCGGCAAGTATAGGCTTAAGCGGACGTATCGAAGACCGTTCGCGACCCAATTATGAAACCAGTTCTTTATTTTCAAATCTTGCTAAATATCCATCCAATATATATCCGGTAAGAAACGAAAATAACAGTTGGACCGGAAACTCCATATATCCTGATAATCCGGTAGCATCTATTCGAGAACTTGGCTATATACAATATCATGATCGTACTCTGCAAGCAAATTTCAGAATAAAAGAAAATTTAGACATAATCACTCCCGGTTTATATCTAATCGAATCTGCCTCTTTTGCAAATTATAACCGAGGGACATATGGCAAAATTAAAGACTATGCCCGCTTTGCATCTGACGGGTCCCCCAGTACCAATAATAAAGAAACCATATATGAAGTTACAGATGACTACGGAACAGATTCATGGGACTGGAAACAGTATATGATTTCCGCCGGTTACGATAAAATTTTCAATAAACATACAATCTCTTCTCTTTTTAATTTCTTAGGTTCATCCGAAAAAATGCAATTCGGTAATGAAGGAGGAACTGCTTATAATTATGCCAATTTAGGAGGAACAATACATTATGAATACGACAAACGTTATATTGCAGAATTCGGATTTTCATGCAGTGGAACCGATTACTATTCTCCAGATAACCGCTGGGGATTTTATCCAGCAGCATCTATCGCCTGGATAATTTCTAATGAAAATTTCCTTCATAAATGTACGGCATTAAATTTACTGAAATTAAGAGCATCTGCTGGCAAATCCGGAATAAATAATGGTGGCAGATATGCCTATCAACAATATTATACATATCAGGGATATTATGGAATAGGCTCGTCATCCATATCATCCGTGCAAGGTGTAACCCAAAGTACCGTTGCCAATCCTGAGATATTTGCTGAACAAAGTATAAAATATAATGTCGGTATCGATGCTACATTTCTGAATAAACTCAAATTTAATGCAGATTTATTTTTAGATAAACGATCTGGGATCATCTCTAAAAATAACGCATTACCGGCAACGTTTGGAGGAGTTCCACCTTTCAGTAATATTGGTAAAGTAACCAATAAAGGAGTGGAAGCAGAAATTGAATTTCGAGACCAATGGCATAATTTCTCATTTATAACCAAAGCTTCAATTCTTTATTGTTCAAATAAAATCGACTACATGGCTGAAATCATTACCATACCAGGTGCCATAAAGACAGGAAACCCCATTAATACAAAATTCGGATATTTAGCTGA
>OIFE01001347.1_pt1 | contig 11625 bp, 9 predicted proteins | sample 1581921 | NCBI WGS metagenome assembly OIFE01 (sample SAMN04414075, study PRJEB24778) | human gut metagenome | material: faecal | host: Homo sapiens | reverse complement strand
TCCCTTTCTGTAAAAAGCCTTTCCCATGTGGGTGAAGTGCGGTCAAAATACAGTGGAAATCAGAAAAATACGCTAAGAGACATTGTTGTGTCTGCAAATCTAATGGCGCTTCGCCATTGGTTTTAAACCAAGCATATTGTTCAGGTGGCAGTTCACGACCATCAAATGGATTGTTCAAATATCGGCTATGAATCTGAAATGGTCGCTCTTGAGCAAATTTTTCACTCAAGCTTTCAGGTAAAGTCTGCGCCACTTTTAACATGATTTCGTGTTCATCAATACATTGCTCAGGGCCTGGTACTTGTGGCATAGCGGATTGATGATCGAAACCTTCTTCAGGTATTTGAAATGAGGCGGTGACGTGGCAAATCACATTTTTATGCTGAATCGCTTTTACGCGTAATGCAGAGAAGTTGCGACCTTCACGTAAGGTTTCCACATCGTAAATAATCGGGTATTGGCTGTCGCCCGGCGCTAAAAAGTAAGCATGGCAGGAATGAAGTACGCGCTCCGGTGGTGCAACTTGCATCGCTGCAGAAAGAGATTGCGCCACGACTTGGCCACCAAACACTTGGCGAAAACCTAAGTCTTCACTTGCACCACGAAAGATAAGATCATCAATTTTTTCTAGTTTTAACAATTCGATGAGTTGATTTAATTTATCCGACATTGTTTTTTCCTTTTATAAATACAAAAAGACCGCATAGTTATGCGGTCTGAAGTGTTTTTATACGTTAAAGCGGAAGTGCATGACATCACCATCTTGGACGATGTAGTCTTTACCTTCTAAGCGCCATTTACCTGCTTCTTTTGCACCATTTTCACCTTTGAATTGGATGAAGTCATCGTAAGCAATCACTTCTGCACGGATGAAGCCTTTTTCAAAGTCTGTGTGGATGACAGCCGCTGCTTTAGGGGCGGTTGCACCAACAGAAACCGTCCATGCGCGTACTTCTTTCACACCCGCAGTGAAGTAGGTTTGAAGATTTAATAAGGCATAACCAGCACGAATTACACGGTTTAAGCCAGGTTCTTCAATGCCAAGATCTTGTAAGAATTCGATTTTTTCATCGTCATCAAGCTCAGCAATTTCTGCTTCAATCGCGGCACATACAGGCACCACAACAGAGCCTTCTTTTTCTGCAAACTCACGTACTTTGTCTAAATATGGGTTGTTTTCAAAACCGTCTTCATTTACGTTCGCAATGTACATAGTTGGTTTTAATGTGAGGAAGTTATAGCTTTTAATCGCCAATAATTCATCTTTATCCAATTCAACAGAACGAATCATGCCTGCTTCAGAAAGCACAGGAAGGATTTTTTCCATCACAGAAAGCTCAAATTTTGCGTCTTTATCGCCACCTTTTGCACGTTTTTGTAAACGTTGGATGGCACGTTCGCAGCTATCTAAGTCAGCAAGGGCTAATTCGGTATTGATGGTTTCGATATCGCTTAATGGATCGATTTTACCCGCAACGTGCACGATGTCATCATTTTCAAAACAACGAACAACATGACCAATTGCATCAGTTTCACGGATGTTAGCTAGGAATTTATTACCTAAGCCTTCACCTTTACTTGCACCCGCAACCAAACCAGCGATATCCACAAACTCCATGGTGGTTGGCAACACACGTTCAGGTTTAACAATTTCCGCTAACGCATCTAAACGCGGATCCGGCATTGGTACCACGCCAGTATTTGGTTCGATTGTACAGAACGGATAGTTTGCCGCTTCGATACCGGCTTTGGTTAATGCATTAAAAAGGGTAGATTTACCGACGTTTGGCAAACCAACGATACCACATTTAAATCCCATGATGTTTTCCTTATTGTAAGCGTAAGTGCGGTTAAAATTTATGGTGTTTTTTCACCGCACTTTTGAGTTAAATTTTAAAACTGTTTAAGCGATTGGTGGCTTTCACCATGCCTTCTTTGAAAAGCAATTCAATGCAATCGGTGGCTTCGTCTAACGCTTTATCGAGAGCTTCTCTTTCTGCTGGCGCGGGTTTGTTAAGCACAAAACCTGAAACTAAATCACGGTGTCCAGGATGGCCAATACCAATGCGTAAACGATAAAAATTGTTGCTGTTACCAAGCTGAGCCACGATATCTTTTAGACCATTGTGTCCGCCATGTCCGCCACCTTGTTTTAATTTTACGGTGCCCGGCGGTAAGTCTAATTCATCGTGTAGCACTAAAATTTCTTCTGGTTTGATGCGATAAAAATTAGCAAGTGCACCCACTGCTTTTCCGCTTAAATTCATAAACGTCGTTGGCACTAAAAAACGGACTTCTTTGCCGTTAATCAGTGTTTTTCCTACATAACCGAAGAATTTATTTTCTGCATTAAGCGAAACATTAAAGCGACGAGCCAAACGCTCAATCAACCATTCACCTGCATTGTGGCGGGTTTCCGCATATTTATCGCCAGGGTTTCCCAGCCCCACGATGAGTTTAATTTCAGACATAGTTTTCTGCTTGAATAAAAATAGTGGCGTATTGTAGCGAAAAAGGGCTAATTTCTCAATCTATAAGGCTAAGACTAAAACACCTGAGAGAATTAATAGACTGCCCATAACTAATTTCATACTTAAAGGTTCGCCTAACAATACTACGCCTAAAATAATGGCAATCACGACACTGAGTTTATCAATGGGAGCAACCCAAGAGGCGGGCGCCATTTGCAACGCACGATAATAACAAAGCCAAGATAGACCTGTAGCAACACCGGAAAGAATTAAAAAGGTGAGTGGTTTTGCAGCAATATGTTGTGGCAGTTGCCATTCGTTACGTGCGCTAATGATACCTGCTGTAACGAGTAACACCACAATTGTGCGGATAAAGGTCGCGAGATTGCTGTTAATGCCTTCAACCCCTAATTTCCCTAAAATAGCGGTAAGCCCAGCGAAAAAGGCTGAACCAATGGCAAAAAATACCCAATTCATGATGAACTCCTGATTTTATCGTTAATATTGACCGCACTTTTCCGCTATAATAACGGAAAACTCATCAAGACAGAATAAGACATGAACCAAATTAATATTGAAATCGCCTATGCCTTGCCGGATCGTTATTATTTGAAGTCCTTCAAAGTGGATGAAGGCACGATGATCCAAACGGCTATTTTGCAATCGGGCATTTTACAACAGTTTACCGGGATTGATTTGCGCGAGAATAAAGTCGGGATTTATTCCCGTCCAGCCAAATTAACGGATCAGTTAAAAGATGGTGATCGTATTGAAATTTATCGTCCATTATTAGCCGATCCTAAAGAAATTCGTCGTAAACGTGCAGCAGAGCAAGCCAAAGCCGCACAAGAAAAAGCCCAACAAGAAAAACAGGAAAAGGAGTAAAAAATGACCGCACTTTCCAACCAATATTGTCTGCCTGATGGCATTACCCCTGAAATTTTCCTGCGTGATTATTGGCAGAAAAAACCATTGATTATTCGTAATGGTTTGCCTGAAATTGTGGGGCAATTTGAGCCTGACGATATCATCGAATTAGCACAAGGCGAAGATGTGACCGCGCGTTTAGTGAAAACCTTTTCAGATGATAATTGGAAAGTATTTTTTAGTCCGTTATCTGAAGAAGATTTTGCAGATGTACCCGAGAAATGGTCGGTGCTCGTCCAAAATTTAGAACAATGGAGTACTGAACTCGGTCAGCTTTGGAATAAGTTTGGCTTTATCCCACAATGGCAACGTGACGATATTATGGTGTCCTATGCACCTAAAGGCGGTTCCGTTGGTAAACATTACGATGAATATGATGTGTTCTTGGTACAAGGCTATGGTCATCGCCGTTGGCAGTTAGGTAAATGGTGTGATTCATCCACTGAATTTAAACCGAATCAGCCGATTCGTATTTTTGACGATATGGGTGAATTGGTGATTGATGAAGTGATGAACCCGGGAGATATTCTTTATATTCCAGCTCGCATGTCGCATTATGGTGTGGCTGAAGATGATTGTTTGACCTTCTCTTTTGGTTTGCGTTACCCGAATTTAGCAGACATTTTCGATAACGTGAACAAAGCGTTTTGTCATCAAGATCCTGAATTGAATTTAAGCGAATTCCAATTACCGTTACGCTTAACGCAATCAGAGCAAAGTACGGGCAAATTGGCGGACGAAAATATTCAGGCAATGAAAAAACAATTTTTAGCGAAATTGGCAGAGTCAGAAGCCTTTGATGCCTTGTTCAAACAAGCAGTAGCCAGTACAGTGAGCTCACGTCGTTATGAAATGTTGGTATCGGATGAAATGTCTGATCCTGACGAAGTGCGGTCAATTTTAGAAGAGGAACAAGGTGTATTAATGCAGGACAATAACTGCAAATTGCTTTACACCGAAAATCCACTCCGCATTTATGCTAATGGCGAATGGTTAGATGAGGTGAATGTCATTGAAGCGGAAGTGTTGAAACGCCTTTCCGATGGTGAAGCGCTAGATTGGGCATTCTTGAATAATTTAGTGAATGATACAGAAGATCCTGAAAGTACAATGGAATTATTGCTCGATTCGATTTGTAACTGGTTAGATGACGGTTGGGTGTTGATTGAATAATGTCTGAAAACATTTACTCCGTTTCCCAGCTTAACAACGCCGCTCGCCAAATGTTGGAAGGGAATTTTTCACAGATTTGGCTTACAGGGGAGATTTCTAATTTCACTCAACCTGTGTCGGGGCATTGGTATTTAACGCTGAAAGATGAAAATGCCCAAGTTCGCGGTGCGATGTTCCGCATGAAAAATTTGCGGGTGGGATTTCGTCCGCAAAATGGTATGCAGGTCTTGGTGCGGGCAAATGTCAGTTTATATGAACCTCGAGGTGATTATCAGCTGATTATTGAATCTATGCACCCTGCTGGCGAAGGATTATTGCAACAGCAATTTGAAGCACTAAAAATGAAATTGGCGGCTGAAGGGTTGTTTGCACAAAACTTGAAGAAAAGCTTGCCGGATTTTGCTAAAGCAGTGGGCATTGTTACCTCTTCGACTGGCGCTGCTTTACAAGATATTCTGCATATTTTGGCTCGCCGAGATCCCAGTTTAAAAGTGGTGATTTATCCAACGGCAGTGCAAGGCAAAGAAGCAACGGCTGAAATCGTCCAAATGATTGAACTCGCTAATGCACGTCAAGAAGTGGATGTATTGATTGTCGGCCGTGGTGGTGGTTCTTTAGAAGATCTTTGGTGCTTTAATGAAGAAGAAGTGGCTCGTGCAATTTTTCGTTCTAATTTACCGATTATCAGTGCAGTTGGTCACGAAACCGATGTCACCATTGCCGATTTTGTGGCTGATTTGCGTGCCCCAACACCCTCTGCAGCGGCGGAGTTAGTGAGTCGCAATCAGCAGGAATTACTTCAGCAGTTAGCCTATAAACAACAGCGTTTGGAGATGGCGTTGGATCGTATTTTTAGTCATCAACAACAACGTTTACAACAGTTACGTTTACGCCTGCAAAACCAACATCCGCAAAATCAATTGTTGATGCAAAAAGCTAGAACGGGGCAATTACATCATCGTCTCGTGTTGGCGATGCTGCGCCAAATGGATAAAACGCAACAAAAATTGACCGCACTTTCAGCGCGCTTAAAACAAAATCCGTTGCCTTATCGCTTGCAAAAACAATCTCAATATTTAGCCCAGTTACAAGTGCGGTTAAATTTAGGGGCGAATCGTCAAGTCACGGAACGTCAAAATAAATTAGCAACATTGTGTGGTAAGTTAGATGGATTAAGCCCATTAAAAGTATTGGCACGAGGATATTCTATCGCAGAAGATGCCAAAGGACATGCCATTGTGAGTGTGAAACAAGTCAAAACAGGCGACACCATTAAAACGAAAGTGGCTGATGGGGTAATTACCAGCCGCGTTTGTTAATTCAATAGATTCTTAATGTAAACCTATGATGAATAAGAAATCATCATAGGTTTTCTTTTTTTGTGACCGGCTTCAAAGTTTCGACAAAAAAATAGAGGGTTCAGTTTTTTTTATTTTTTTATGGGAGTATTATGCGACCTCGATACTAGGAGAGTAATGATGTCAGAAATTCAACAGTTTAGTCAGCATGATATAGAAGTTCTTAATGAAGAAACTGTTTATAAAGGTTTTTTTACACTTAAGAAAGTACAGTTTAAACATAAGCTTTTTGCCGGTGGTGAAAGTGGTGTCGTGACAAGGGAGTTGTTGGTCAAAGGTGCCGCTTCTGCAGTGATTGCTTACGATCCGGAAGAAGATGCCGTGGTTTTAGTTGAGCAAGTACGTATTGGTGCATATCAACCTGAATCAGCTCGTTCCCCTTGGTTATTAGAATTGATCGCCGGCATGGTAGAAGAGGGTGAACAACCTGAAGAAGTCGCTTTGCGTGAAAGTGAAGAGGAAGCAGGCGTATCCGTTCAAGATCTCACACATTGTTTAAGCGTGTGGGATAGCCCGGGTGGTGTCGTCGAACGTATTCATTTGTTTGTCGGTCGAGTAGATAGCTCGCAAGCTAAGGGACTTCATGGTTTAGCTGAAGAGAATGAAGACATTCGTGTTCATGTGGTGAAACGTGAGCAAGCCTATCAATGGATGTGTGATGGCAAAATTGATAATGGCATTGCAGTAATGGGCTTGCAATGGCTTCAATTAAATTACGCCCAATTGCAGCAACGCTGGCAATAGGAGTCCCATGAACAATAGATTTGAATACGAACCTGCAAGTGAAATTGTTAAATTATTACAAATTACCGATCCTCATTTGTTTAAAGATACAAGCAAAGACTTATTAGGTATCAACACGCACGAAAGTTTTTCTCAGGTGTTAAAAGAAATTCAGTTGGAGTCTTTTGAGTATGATGTCGTGCTTGCAACGGGGGATTTGGTACAAGATAGTAGCGACGAAGGCTATCTGCGATTTGTTGAAATGGTTAAACCGTTAAATAAATGGGTATTTTGGCTTCCGGGTAACCATGATTTTCAACCTAAAATGGCAGAGCATTTAAGCCAATCGCCTATTAATGCATCAAAACATTTACTTCTAGGCAAACATTGGCAAGTGATTTTGTTAGATAGCCAAGTATCCGGTGTGCCTCATGGTGAATTGAGCGCTTATCAGTTAGATTGGTTAAAAACAAAATTAGCTGAAAATCCAGCGCGTCATAGCTTAGTCGTCTTACACCACCATCTATTGCCAACGAATTCAGCATGGCTTGATCAGCATAACTTACGTAATGCGCATGACTTTTCAGCCGTTCTTGCTCAATTCAACAATGTAAAAGGGATTTTATACGGGCATATTCATCAGCAGGTTGATGGCTATTGGCAGGGGTATCAAACCATGGCAACACCAGCGACTTGTATTCAATTTAAGCCGGATAGCAATCATTTTGCGTTAGATACCTTACAACCAGGCTGGCGTGAAATTGAACTACACCCAGATGGACGAATTGAAACGAGAGTAAAACGAATCAAACAAAAAACATTCCTACCGAATATGGAGGAAGAAGGATACTAAACAAAGTGCGGTTAAAATTCAGGTGATTTTAACCGCACTTTTTCTATACCGAAATGGGTAAAAGTCCATTTTACACTAGCCAGAATTCCCACAAATCTGTACAATAGCCGACCGATTTTATCTTTTTACTAATCTTTATTTTTAAGCAATATGACGCAAAAATTACATATTAAAACATGGGGCTGTCAGATGAATGAGTACGATTCATCAAAAATGGCTGATCTTCTCTTAAATACACATGGTTTGGAATTAACTGATATTCCAGAAGAAGCAGATGTGTTACTTCTTAACACCTGTTCTATCCGTGAAAAAGCACAAGAAAAAGTGTTCCATCAGTTAGGTCGTTGGAAAGAATTAAAAAAACAAAATCCAAACTTAGTGATTGGTGTGGGCGGTTGTGTGGCTTCACAAGAAGGTGAACATATTCGTCATCGTGCACCTTATGTGGATATCGTATTTGGTCCGCAAACTTTACATCGCCTACCAGAAATGATTAACCAAATTCGTGGCGGTAAAAGTTCGGTGGTGGATGTAAGTTTCCCAGAAATTGAGAAATTTGACCGTTTACCTGAACCTCGTGCAGAAGGCCCAACCGCGTTTGTGTCTATTATGGAAGGCTGTAATAAATATTGTACTTACTGCGTGGTGCCTTATACTCGTGGTGAAGAAGTCAGCCGTCCTGTTGATGATGTATTATTTGAAATTGCGCAGTTGGCAGAGCAAGGTGTACGTGAAATTAATTTATTAGGCCAAAACGTAAATGCATATCGTGGCCCGACATTTGACGGTGGTATCTGTACATTTGCGGAATTATTGCGTTTAGTGGCGTCTATTGACGGTATCGACCGTTTACGTTTTACCACCAGCCACCCAATCGAATTTACAGATGATATTATTGATGTGTATCGCGACACGCCTGAGTTGGTAGACTTCGTACACTTACCAGTACAAGCAGGTTCTGACCGTATTTTAACCATGATGAAACGTGGTCATACTGCGTTAGAATATAAATCGATCATTCGTAAATTACGTGCAGTTCGTCCAAATATTCAAATCAGCTCAGATTTCATTGTTGGCTTCCCGGGGGAAACCAAGGAAGAGTTTGAACAAACAATGAATCTCATCGCGCAAGTGAACTTTGATATGAGCTTCAGCTTTATCTATTCCGCGCGCCCAGGCACACCTGCAGCAGATATGCCAGATGATGTCACTGAAGAAGAGAAAAAACAACGTCTCTATCTTTTACAAGAACGTATCAACCAACAAGCGGCACAATATAGCCGTCGAATGCTTGGCACAGAGCAACGTGTATTGGTAGAAGGGCCGTCTAAGAAAGATATTATGGAATTAACAGGACGTACTGAAAACAACCGTATTGTGAATTTCCAAGGCTCACCAGATATGATTGGTAAGTTTGTCGATATCAAGATTACCGATGTTTATACTAACTCTCTACGTGGTGAAGTGGTGCGTACTGAAGACCAAATGGGATTACGTATTGCACAATCTCCGCAAGAAGTGATGAACCGTACTCGTAAAGAAGATGAATTAGGCGTAGGACGTTATCACGGCTAATCATTTAAGAATATAGATAAGTAACCGAATAAAGATAATCTTTGCCCTAAAAATTGGAGACTTTGATTAGCGGATTAAATCGAAGATTTTTATGGGCAAACATATTAGATAACTTTTTAAGTATCAAGTTATCTAATATGTTTAGCGTGAGATATGGTTACCCGTGAATTGGCAAACAATCTTTCTATTCCTGCTTACACATCTTTGGTTGCATAGTTAAAACGTATCTAAACAGATTTCGAAAACTGTACAATGTGGAGCTCAGTAGTTAAGTTAATCTATAAACGGTCTAAGTTTATGAGATGATTTGCTTTCTAAGGATTGTTTATATTAATGTATTTGTTGAATGGAATATTATGTCCTCCATAAAATATCGTGCGGAAATTGATGGATTACGTGCAATTGCTGTTATTTCTGTCATTATTTACCATCTTAATGAAAACTGGTTACCTGGTGGTTTTCTTGGCGTCGATATTTTCTTTGTAATTTCTGGTTTTCTTATTACCGGCATTATTATTACAGAAATTCAACAAAATTCTTTTTCGTTTAAGCAATTTTATACTCGACGAATTAAACGAATTTATCCCGCTTTTATCACTATAATCGCATTGGTTTCTTTCATTGCATCTGCTATTTTTATTTATAATGACTTTAACCAAGTAAGAAAAACGATTGAGTTAGCCACTGTATTCCTATCTAATTTTTATCTAGGTTTAACGCAAGGTTATTTTGATTTAAGTGCTAATGAGAATCCGGTATTACATCTTTGGTCATTAGCTGTAGAAGAACAATACTACCTTATTTTTCCACTTATCCTTATTTTCGCTTATAAAAAGTTTAGAAAAGTTAGAACATTGTTTCTTATCACTCTAATATTATTTTTTATTTTACTTTTCACCTCTTTTATTCCAGCTTCTTTTTATAAAAAGGTATTTCATCAACCTAATATTTATTATCTATCTAACTTACGATTTCCTGAATTACTTGTAGGATCATTACTAGCAATTTATCATCATTGCTCAAACAAGATTCAATTGAGCAAACCAGTAAGTAATATTCTGGCTATCTTAAGTACATTGCTATTATTCTCTTGCTTCTTTTTAATACATAAAAATACTGTGTTTATTCCAGGAATTGCTTTAATTATTCCTTGTGTTCTTACAGCATTGATTATTCACACTACATCTCAATTTAATATCATTAAGTTATGCTTATCTAACAAAATGATGGTATTTATTGGGAAGATTTCTTATTCCCTTTATTTATATCACTGGATTTTTATTTCTTTTGCTTATTACATTACTGGTGATAAACAGATTCAAGGCGCTACGGTTTTTATTGTTGTCACATTAACGAGTATTTTCTCTATAATAAGTTATTATGTAATTGAACAACCTATAAGAAAATCAAAATTAAACTTTAAACAGGCATTTATCTATCTTTATCTGATCCCTTCTCTTTTTATTATTGGGTATAACACCTATGAAAGAAAACAAATTAGAAAAGAAAAAGAACATATTGAACAAGATGTGTTATCTGTTAATTTAGAGAATAACTTTCCAACTAAGGTTCTAACAATTGGAGACTCTCATGCCGAACATCTTACTTATTTCTTAAAATATCTTGGTAAGCAAGAAGGATGGCAATCAACTATTTTGAACGTAACGGATGAAAAAGATTGTTTTGTCTTAGTGGATAAAAACAATAGGATAAACCCTGAGTGTCAAGCGCTATTTGAAGAGATCACTTCATCCAAATATAAAGCTATTTTTATTTCTGGATTTTATGATTTAAGAATGGGAGGACAACCTGTGCCAAGATTTGACACGGAATCAGTGGTTATTCCTGACTTCAAAACAAGATTCAGAGAAACTGTAAAATTACTTGCAAAATCAAAATCAGTTTATATTTTTGCAAATAATAGCTCTATTAGCAGATCACCTATTCGTGGATATTTACTAGAAAAATATAGATTGGAGAAATACTTAGAACCAATTCATAGAATGGGAGATATTGATGCCAGCAACAGAATTATTCATGATTTAGTTAAAGATATTCCTAATGTTTATTGGATAGATGCTCAACAGTATTTACCAAAAGGTAGTGTTATGGCAGAAGGAAAATATTTGTATGGAGACCAAGATCACTTAACAAATTTTGGTGCTTATTATATGGCAAAAGAATTCAGCAAATACCAACAACTGATGACACCTCAGCAGGTGAAACAGCTCTATGAGTAAAAAAAAAACAGCCGCAGGTTGATTATCTCTCAAAAGTTGTGTCAATCAAGTAACTATTGAGATACAAATTCTGATGCGTAAGCATTATTCAATATCATTGAATTTAAGTGAATTGATGAGCAGTCAAAACTTATATAGGGATAGCTCAAAGTATATTTATTTTTTATGTGCTTTTAGAAAAAGAGAGCAGGAAAGTGTTTATTCTAAATTTTAGGCATAAAAAAACACCCGTTAAGGTGCTGATTTAAAGTGGTGGGTCGTGAAGGATTCGAACCTTCGACCAACGGATTAAAAGTCCGCTGCTC
>OIFE01001346.1_pt1 | contig 11638 bp, 9 predicted proteins | sample 1581921 | NCBI WGS metagenome assembly OIFE01 (sample SAMN04414075, study PRJEB24778) | human gut metagenome | material: faecal | host: Homo sapiens | reverse complement strand
GAACACCAGCCTTCCAAGCTGGATACGTGGGTTCGATTCCCATCACCCGCTTTTTGCGTGCAATGAATGTGCTAAGAATGAATCCTTTTCATTCTTAGCATTTTTTATTTTAGATAAACTTTATACTTTTTCCCTTTTAACCTGCTTCTTTCTATGTTATCCTATCATTATCGCGTTAGAAAAACGCACAGAATTACGGAGGTTTTTCCTATGGAAAAGAAAACAGCATTCAAAGACCTTTCCCGCAAAGCAAAGGTGCAATATATCTGGGACTATTACCGCTGGCACATCATTGCTGCCATCTGCCTTGTGGCGTTTGTCATTTCTATGATCGTACATTATGCTGCCTATAGGGAAAGTGTTTTAGATATAGTGATGGTAAATACCCTGAATCCTTATGAAGAAAGCGTTTCTTCCACAGATGAATTTTTTGAACAGGAAGGCTTTACAAAGAAAGAAGAAGTTACCGTAGATACCTCCATCACTTTTTCTGATGACGATAATTACTCCACAAACTACTATAGTAACCAGAAACTGACTTTAAAACTTTCTGTCGGTGGTGCCGACGTTCTTTTTGCACCGGAATTTGTGTTCCAGCTATACGCTGATGCCGGAAGTCTCATGCCTCTTACAGATTATTTAACAGCGGATGAATTAGAACAGTACAAAGATATGATTGTCTATGCAACAGATTCCGAAACCGGCGAGACACTCCCATGCGGTCTGGAACTGAACGACAACCAATGGCTTTCTGACTATGGCTACTACACCGGAACAGTCTGCTTCGGAATTGCATACGCAGCTGATAACAAAGAGAATGCCGTTGATTTCTTCCATTATGTTATGAACTAAACACCTATCGATTATGTAATAAAAAAATCGTGCAAACACAATATTACGTTTCTGTTTGCACGATTTTTTATTTCAATTATGATTTACAATCTCCGTTACTCCAGCTTAAAGCGTTTCACCTCAGCATCAAGCAGATCTGCGATCTCATTGTTATGATCTGCCGCCTTCTGGATATCGCCGACACTTCCGGTAAGATCTGTGGACATTTCTGCCACATTCACAATGCCCTTTGCGCTCTCTTCGACAGCTGCACTGACTGCTGTCGTTGATTCCCTGATCTCGTCCATGGCTTTCTGCAATTCGCCTGCAGCACTTGTGAACTCTTCCATAATGGAATTCATATCACCTGCATCTTTGCTGTAACACTCACTCATTTCCACTAACTGCTGATAACCATCCACAGCAGTTATTCCCGCAAATTCGACCATATTTTCTGCCGCAAGTGCCAGACCATTCACAGCCTCAACTACCGCTGCACTCACTTTTTGTATCTGTTCTGCAGCTTCTGCCGAATTGGCAGCAAGTTTTCCGATCTCATCTGCCACGACTGCAAATCCTTTTCCTGCCTCTCCTGCCCTTGCTGCCTCAATGCTCGCATTTAATGCCAGCAGATTAGTCTGATCGGTGATCTCGATAATATTGGCTGTAAGTTGTGCTATCTTCTGCACTGCGTTGGACTGCTCGATCTTCTCATCCAATGTCCGTGCCATTTCGGCTGTCTGCTCCGCAACCTCCTGCTGTTTATTTAAGGCTTCTGTGCGGACACTGGCTGCCCGCCCGTTCATTTCACCGGAAGAATCTTTCCCATGTTCTGCACGTGCTGCCATGTTTTCAATGGATGTATAAACTTGTCCCACTGAGGTGCTGATCTGCTCCAGTGAAGCGTTTGTCTCCTCCATTGCCGCACTCATTTCCTCCATAGTTGCGGAAACATCTGTGATATTCACCTCTGCTGCTGCAAGGTTTTGTGCGATCTTTTGTGATGAACCATTTAAATGTTCTGAATTATCAGAGATCTTCAACATGATTCCCCGTATGTATTCCAATAAAGCATTGACATTCCCTGCAATGAGTTCCATCTCATCTCCACTGTGGATGTCCAGCTTCTGTGTCAGATCTCCCTCATTATGCACGATCTCATAAATCTTGTCGTCCACTTTCTGAAGCCCTCTCGTGATCGTTGAAATAATGATACTGAGAGCCGCTACTGCAAGAACAATGCAGACCACACCGATCTTGATCACTCCCACAAGTGATGCCTCAAGCCGGGCAGTAATATCAGATGCATCATAATCGCACCCCAGAACTGCCACCACTTTTCCTGCGCTGTTTGTGATCGGCTTGTAGACTGTGATCAGGTCTCCATCCTCCGTCTCATCAATATAATCCTGCACATATTCCTGTCCCTCAAATACAGATTTTAACTCCTCATAAGAGTCAGCAAAAGGATCACCGAGATAACTTACATCTTCGGTTGCTTCCACATCTACTCCGTAATAAACATTCGTCCCATCGGTATATAAAGTATACAGATATGCGATCCCACAGCTGTCCTTCATATTTTTTAAAGCTGCCAGAACTCCTTTATATGCATCGCTTTCTTCTGCCCCCGGAACGATCTGCTCCACCTCGTCGCCATCTAACATACGAAGTGTCAGATCTGCCGCCATGTCTGCCTCCTGAACGCCCATCTCAACCATGCCGTCTTGGATATGTTTGTAAGAATTTACTCCCATAACCACACAGACAACGAGTACACATACACATACCGGGATCAGTATTTTAAATTTGATCCCCAGCTTTCTTGTTCTGACTTTCCGCTTCATCTATTGTTCCTCCAGATTTTCTCTTAAACACACGCATTTCCACAACACCTGTATTTTCCGTCTTTGATATTACTATTATATACCAAAAAAGCACAGATTCAAGTAAAAATCCCCGATAGACCGTCTCATACCGGGGATTTCTGTTATCCGGAAAAGTATTCTTTTTTACTCTAAGATCACGACCGAATACGCAGGTATGGTAAGCTGTTCTTCATCCAGAACGGCAGCTTCCGTTCCTGTCAGAAGCTCCCCTGCGATCTGCAATGGATATTTCCTGTCTTCCGTTGCTCCGAGAGCTGATTTCCCAAAATCGACCGTCTGTGCCTTCTCTGAAGTATTGAACACCAGCGTCAATTGTCCCTCATCACAGGTTTTCCGGATCACGCATACCGTATCATCCGAAATCCCCTCATCAAATGCGACCTTTCCTCTGGCGATCACCGGATACTCATTCCGCAATGCGATCGTCTGTTTCACAAAGTTATAAATGGAATTACCATCGTTTTCCTGCTCCTCTAAACTGCCATACTTCATCTTAATATCGTCCATATCCTTTGGTCCGTCACACATACCCGTAGCATCGGCATCCGTCGACCAGTACATCGGAGCACGCTTATTTTCATCTTTTCCGGAGCCTTTCATTCCAAGCTCCTCCCCATAATACAAAAATGCACTTCCCGACATCAGAAGATTCATTGCATTTCCAAGCTTTGTCTGCGCTTCACTGTAATCGCCGGAATAATAACCTGCGCTCCGCGCCATATCATGATTGGTGTAAAACGGTGCGTCAATGTAAGTATCACTGTAGCTGCCGTAAAGCTCCTGCGTATTGACAAGACTCTTTCCGTAAGCGGAAGCGCCATTGATTCCCTTTACTGTGTCTGCGATGATACCGTCCTTATCCGCAAAAGTAAAATCAAAGAAACTGTCCATGCCACTCTGATAATATTTCGCATAGACATTGTAATCATTCCATGCCTCTCCGACCAGATATGCATCCTCTTTTTTGGATTTCACCATATCATTAAACCAGGTCAGGACTGCAATATTTTTTTCATCTGCGCCCGAATAGAATTCCTTTACTGCATCCAGACGGAAACCATCCACTCCGAGATCCAGCCAGAACTGTACGATCTGCTCAAACTCCGTCTTTAACATTTCATTATCCCAGTTGAGATCCGGCATCTCGCTCCAGAACTGTCCTTCATAATACCAGTCTGTTCCCTCCACCGGATAATAACCGCCCAGTTTTTCTTTGGAAAAATTATAATAATCTACATAAGGGCACTCTGACGCATCCGGTTCTGCTCCCTCCGGAAGGCTCTGGATATACTTGTACGCAGTCTGAAACCACTCATGCTGTGAAGATGTGTGGTTCATGACAAAATCAATGATCACGTTGATTCCGCGCTTGTGGCATTCATCTACAAGTGTCGTAAAATCGTCCATCGTCCCGTACTCCGGATCGATTGCTTCATAATCCGTCACATCATATTTGTGATACGTTGTGGACGGCATGATTGGCATCAGCCAGATACCATTACATCCCAGATCCGTGTCCGTCTCAGGATCACCGTCATTTATATAATCGAGATTTTCCGTCAGTCCTTTCAGATCACCGATTCCGTCCCCGTCACTGTCATAAAAGCTGTAAACAAACACTTCGTAATAAGTACGGTAATTGTCATCGATCACATTCTCTTCCGCCGTATTGACCTGCTGCATCAAAGATAATGCGGTAACTTCATCCCCTTCTTTTTCTGTATCTGCCTCTGTTCCACTCTCCGACATTGTCTCTGTATTATCCACAGTACCTACGGTTCCACTGGTGCTATTTCCACAAGCGGTTGTCTGTACCAACATCATTCCTGCTAACAGGGCTGCGATCAAACGTTTTTTCATTCCTATAACCATGCCTTTCTCATATCATTTAAAGCTTCTCTTCTTCGTATTATACAACAAAGTGTGTGCTTGCGCACACTTTCGCGCACGAGCGGATAGCGTAGCTATATATTCATCTCCGCGAGTTGTGCATCCTCGCGGAGCGTTTTTATATTTACATAAAAAGGGACTGCTGTATCAAGATTTTCACTCTCATACAACAGTCCCACACACAGCCAAAACTTATCCGCTGCCCGGGTTAACCCTTTACAGCTCCACTCATTCCATCTACATAGAATTTCTGTGTCAGTAAGAACAGAATTGCAATCGGAATGGATACCACAACTGCGCCTGCGGCAAAACAGGTATACCAGCTGTCAATGTATTCTTTTTCAAGCATCTTCCAAAGACCGATAGATACGGTGTAGTACTGTGCATCAGCACGGCAGATAACCTTTGCAAAAATGAAGTCTACCCACGGTCCCATGAAGGATGTCAAAATGGTATAAACAATAATTGGTTTACTGAGTGGCGCGGTAATTTGGGTAAATACCTGCCATCTTGTTGCCCCATCGATGATCGCAGCCTCGTCCAGCGCCTTCGGGATCGTGTCAAAGAAACCTTTTGCAACATAGAATCCAACACCGGATCCTGCTGAGAATACGATGATCAAAGCGATACGGATCATAGATCCCTCTGCCAGTCCAAGAGCCTTTAAAATATAGTAAACAGCGATCATGGACATAAAGGATGGGAACAATCCGAGGATCATTGCCACATTCATAAATGGTTTTCTCATGTTAAAACGCATTCTTGACATTGTATAAGATACTGAAAGTACAAAAATGGTTGAAATGATACATGTAAAAATCGCAATGATAAAAGTATTCATAAACATTTTCGGGAAGTTCAAAATACTTGTATCTGTGAATAATTTCACATAGTTGTTGATCGTATAAGTCTTCGGGAAGAAAGTGGTTACGTAAGAACCTTTCTCACCGCGGAAACTTGTCAGGACTACCCAGAAAATCGGCAGCACCCAGATGAATGACAGGATTGCCAGAAAAATATGGATAATAATATTCACAATTGTTTTCTTTGCTTTTGTGCCAGATGTCACTTGTTTTTTACTCATTACATGAATCCCTCCTCATCTTTGTAGGATGCGGTATTACGATATGTTACCAGCGCAACGATCGCAAGGACAATGAACGTCATAATACCAATTACTGCACCTAAGTTGTAGTAGTTCTTATCAACGGTCAGTTTGTACAGCCATGTAACAAGCAGATCTGTCTTACCGGCTGTTGCATCCACCGGTGTCGGATTACCGCCGGACAGCAGGTAGATAACGTTGAAGTTATTGATATTTCCGGTAAACTGTGTAATGAGGTATGGTGTCATGACAAATAACATATATGGCAATGTGATCTTGAAGAATATCTGGATTGCATTAGCTCCATCAATCTTCGCTGCCTCATATAATTCACCCGGAATGTTCTGTAAAATACCTGTTACCTGAAGTAACGTATATGGGATACCTACCCACAGGTTGATAACGATAACTGTCACTCTGGCCCATGTCGCACTTGAGAAAAATGGAAGCGCCGTATCGATCAGACCATATTTTAATAATAAAGTGTTCACGATACCTGTAGGCTGTAACATACTTCTCATGATCAGCAGGGAAACAAACTGAGGTACTGCGATGGATAATACAAAGCAGAATCTCCAGAATCCCTTAAAATGTGTCTCTTTACGGTTGATCACGATTGCAAGGATCATACCGAAAATATAGTTTAATGCTGTTGCAAAAATCGCCCAGGTGATCGTCCATGTCAGTACGGAATAGAACTGCTTACCGATACTGTCGTTCAAATTTAAGATTTTTGCAAAGTTTGCAAGCCCAACCCAGTCAAATAATACCAGATGATCATTTACCTTGCTGTAATTGGTAAATGCCATGGAAATATTATAGATCAGTGGAAGGATCGTAAAGATCAATACTCCCATGATCGGCGCTGCAAGTAATAATTTATGTAAATTTTGATCAAACAAACTCTTGAAGTCTTCTTTAAAGGTGTTCAGGTGCTTTCCTGATTTTGCAAGCACTTCTGATTTATAAGAGCTTTTTACTGCCTCTCTCCACACAACGATAAACATCAATGTAATATAAATCGTTGCAACTCCATACAACAGGATCAGGGATGACTGATCACCGGCAGTGTACTCATAGATACTTTTCTTTTCATTCCAGACTTTTTCCTGCTCTCTCCATCCCAATGATGGAAACATGGATAAATTATAAATTCCGGATTGGATCATAAACCATATATATCCAATCTCAACAACCAGGAACATCAGTCCCTTTGCGATCTGTCTGTGTGCGATATTACCCAAGCCCATAATAAGCAGGGAAAGCTTTGTAATGATGTTTCCTTTTGTAACCGCACCGGTCACGGTATATGGATCCGCAAACTCTTTTTTTCTTTTTCCAGCCTGTATCACGTTATGGGCCTCCTTAAAATAAAAATAGATTCCTTAGTATCAAACAATCCTCAGAGCGCTCATGCGCCCCGAGGTTTGTATTTTGCATGTAAGAATCTTCTGTATTCTTTTTACTGTGCTGCGTCTGTGTTCATTGCTGTATTCATATCTGCTGTCTTTTCTGCAGCGTTATCATGTGTGACCTCGCCAGCTACAAGTGCTTTACCCATGTTCTCAGCTGGTGACCAGTAGTTACTCATCTCAGGTACTAATGGCTGCATGATAGATGTGTTGATCATTACGTCTGCAACTGCTGCTGCGATCTCATCATCAACTGCAACGTTTGTGTTTGTAGGAAGGATGTTTCTCATATCGTAGTGATCTTTCTGAGCGTCCTCACCTGCAAGGTAAGCTGCCAATGCCATAGCAACCTGCATGTTCTCAGCATTTGGGTTTACACCGATTGCTTTAGATCCGATGAAAGATTTCATCTGGCAGTCTGTTCCGTTTAAGTTAAATGATGGAAGTGCTGCAACACCCATGTTGTCACCAAGTGCTTCTTTTACAGCTTCTGCATTCCATGTACCGGAGAATACAGCGTTTACGCTTCCGTCACGTAAACCTGCAAGACCAGCTCCGTCTGCATCATTGATAAAGTTAGGATTTGCAACTACATCAACTAAGTAATCTGTAACAGCTGCTGCCTTTTCTCCATCGAAGTCGATACCTGCTGCTGCGTCTGTACCATCTCCGAATAATGAACAGCCATTTCCAACATAGAATGCCTGAATGTACCAGGAATCAGATAATGGGAAGGCAACTTTTCCTTTCTCCAACATTGTGTCAAAGCTCTTGATATCCTCATCAGAGAATACACTCTTATCATAGTACATGAACCATGTATTAGATGTAAATGGGAATGCTACTACTGCATCATTGTATGTAACAGATGCTGTAATGGAATCGGAGTTTGTGCTTGTTACATAATCAAGATAAGATCCGCCGAGCTCAGCAAGTGCGTTTGCTGCTACTAAATCAGGGATGTTATCGTTTGCCAGCATATAGACATCTGCAGATCCCTCAACGTCTGTTGTGACAGTAGCTTTTGCATCACCCTCTGCACATACACCATACTCAAATGTGACATCCCAGTTTGGATGAGCCGCATTGAATGCGTCACATTCTTTCTGTAACCAGCCTGTATCCTGATCTTCCTGTGGGCTCCATACAGTCAATGTACCGCTCCATGCTTCCTCTTCTTCTTCTGTTGCTGCATCATCAGATGCTGCTGCTTCTGTAGAAGGTGCCGCATCGTTTCCTGCAGTTGTGTTGTCTGCTGCTTCCTGTTTGTCGCCGCAGCCTGCTGTCATTGTAGCTGTCATAGCTGCAACAAGTAATAATGAGATTGCTTTCTTTTTCATTTGATTCCTCTCCTTTTTTAGAATAAGACTTCTATATAAAATGCTTATGCATCTTATAGCGTATTTGTTATCTGCGATATACGGTTGCCAGAGTCCGTATCCATGCTCTCCGTTCTTCGCTCAAAGTATCTTTTCCGATACGCCAGCGCCAGTTGCGTCCCACCGTGGAAGGTGCGTTCATTCTGGCTTCGTTTCCAAGCTTCATCAGATCCTGCATCTGGATAATGGCCACATCTGCGATACTTGCATAGGCTGCCCGGATCAGTGCATCCGGTATTTCTTCTTTATAATGAATGTTCAGATACTCATACAGATATGCCAGTTCGTAATCTGACTTATCCCGGAAATAACCAACGATCGTTTCGTTGTCGTGAGTTCCTGCATATACGACCATGTTCGTGTCCTGATAGTTATGTGGGAGATGCTCATTCGCGGTGTCATCATCAAAGGCAAACATCAAAATCTTAATGCCCGGCCATCCGGTTTTTGTCTTTAACTTTTTCACTCCCGGAAGCCCACCCTTTGGTCCAATGTCTTCCACGATCACCCGCGTATCACCCAGAACCTCTGTCATGGCATCTGTCAGTTTCCTGCCCGGTCCTTTGCTCCACTTGCCATTTCTTCCGTCTTCTGCATCTGCAGAAACGGTGTAATAACGGACCAGACCGGAAAAGTGGTCTAACCGGATCACATCAAATAATTCCATGTTCTCAAGCATTCTTGCCTTCCACCATGCAAAGCCATCCTCTTCCATGACGTTCCAGTCATATACCGGACTGCCCCATACCTGACCGCTCTCGGAAAATGCATCGGGTGCTGCCCCTGCGACCACATTCGGTCTTCCATCCGGTTCAAGTAAAAACATCTCACGGTGCGCCCATACATCCACGCTGTCTGACGCCACGTACAATGGCATATCACCGATGATCTGGACTCCACGGCTATTTGCGTACTGCTTCAGCTGCATCCACTGCTTAAAAAACTCGTACTGGCAAAATTTGCAAAACATGATGTCATTATGTAATATTTCCTGATACTCTTTCACTGCCTCCGGATCTCTGTCCCTGAGCGGCACGTCCCAGCTCTGCCATTCTATATCTCCAAAATGCCGTTTCAATGCGGTATAAAGAGAATAATCAGACAGCCATCTGTCGCTTTTTTCTATAAAAGCAAGGAAGTCTTCACTCTTCGCAGAAAATCTCGAAAAAGCCATTCGCAAAATCTTGTAACGGTTCTCATAGATGGTTGCATAATCAATATCTGCATCATCCGTTCCCCAGTTAAAACTGCGGATCTCCGTCTCCTGTAACAATCCATCCTTCACCAGATCATCCAGATCAATGAGATATGGGTTTCCGGCAAATGCGGAGTAGGACTGATACGGACTGTTTCCAAAACTGGTAGGACCGATCGGAAGCACCTGCCAGTACCTCTGCTTGAGATCGACAAGTAAATCAACAAATTGGAATGCAGCTTCCCCTAATGTTCCTATTCCATATGAAGATGGTAAGCTTGTGATTGCCAGCAGGACTCCTGCTCCCCTGGTCAATTCTTTTGATCCCAATTCTTTTCCTCCCGTTCTGTTGGAATGATCCCGCATTCAAAACTTATACGAATTGTTTCGTGAATTTTCGTATCTGATGTAATTTTAGTTTATTGAAACGTTTTTGTCAACGAATTTGCAAATATTAATATCGATTTTGCTATTTTTCACGTTTTTATATTTGTTTTTTTGTGTAAAATGACAAGTTTTTCTCGTTTTGTTTCGAAACTTTTTTGAAATCTCTGAGCAGACTGCTTGAAAACGGAAATTCGATTCTATATAATAAGGGAAAGTATCGAATAATTATAACAAAGAGGATAAAGACTTGGCTACGATCAAAGATATAGCAAATCGTCTGGGTGTATCCGTCAGCACTGTCTCCAAAGGTTTGAACGGAGCAAGCGATATCAGTGATGAATTAAGACAGATGGTCTTAGATACCGCAGTGGAAATGGGATATGCGACCAAACGATCAAAAAAAGTAGAAAACCGCAAGCTTGCGATTTTCATTGAAAATATGGACTATGAAGCTGCCACACAGTTTGGTTATGAAATTGTCCTGGGATTCAAACAGAATGCGTTCCGCCACAACTGGGATGTGACAGTCATTCCGGTCACACCGGCATTCCAGCTCGCAGAAAAATATGACACCTATATGTTAAAGAATGGTTTCTGTGGAGCCTTTCTCGTCGGCTTCGCCCTTCACGACGAATGGATGAAACAGTTAGAACAAACCACCATGCCGACTGTTCTCTTCGACAATTATATTAAGAAGAATCCGAATGTTGCTTACATTGGAACGGACAACTATGAGGGAATCGATGCGGCAGTTGACCATCTCTACACACTCGGTCACAAAAAAATTGCCTTTTTAAATGGTTCCCTGCACTCCATGGTATCCGAGCAGCGTCAGGAAGCCTACTATAACAGCATGAAAGCACATGGTCTTGAGATCAATGAAGACCTGACCGTTTACGGCTATTATGTGGCAGACAGTGCAAAGTATCACGTTCCTACTTTTTTGGGTGCGGGTGCTACTGCGATCATCTGCGGCAATGACCTGATCGCATCCGGTGTTATCACGGAATGCAAGCTCCGCGGTTTCCGCGTGCCGGAAGATATCAGCGTGGTCGGATTCGATGACATTCCGATCTCCTCCATGCTAGAGCCACCGCTTACCACTATCCGGCAGGAACGCAGTGAACTCGGAAAATGTGCTTATGTCATTTTAAACTCCCTGGTACATCACATTCCAATCTGCCGTACACAGCTCCGCGCTACACTGATCGAGCGTGAATCAACCGCAAGATATCAGGCTCCGGTCAAAAAACAATAAGATCGCAGAAAAAAATCCGCCGTCCACAGCATCTGTGGGCTGGCGGATTTTTCTTATCTCAACACAAAAATAAAAAGCCCCAGATGCTGAACGAACTTCAACACTTGAGACCTCTTAATGCCGGCGACCGGAATCGAACCGGTACTGTATCGCTACAACAGGATTTTAAGTCCTGCGCGTCTGCCAGTTCCGCCACGCCGGCATTACAGGCACTAGTTTTCCAGTGCCAATGGAAGTTACAGGGCTCGAACCTGTGACCCTCTGCTTGTAAGGCAGATGCTCTCCCAGCTGA
>OIFE01001341.1_pt1 | contig 11652 bp, 9 predicted proteins | sample 1581921 | NCBI WGS metagenome assembly OIFE01 (sample SAMN04414075, study PRJEB24778) | human gut metagenome | material: faecal | host: Homo sapiens | reverse complement strand
GACCCTCTGCTTGTAAGGCAGATGCTCTGAACCAGCTGAGCTAAACGCCCGATAGGATTTGCTTCAAAAGCGAGGCAAAGGTAATTTTTCTTTTTTAATTTTCAAAGTGAATATACATTTTTCTCAAAAAATATTTATTATTTTTCGGTTTATCGACTAATAACCATTACCTTTGCCATGTATAAATCTTCAACACATGGAACTATCATCACTAACTGCCATCTCTCCAGTGGATGGTCGCTATCGGAGCAAAGTTGCTATTTTGTCAGATTATTTTTCAGAATTTGCCTTGATTCGTTATCGGGTACGGGTGGAAATAGAATATTTTATTGCATTATGTGAATTGCCCTTACCTCAATTGAAAGGAGTAGATTCTGCATTATTTCCAGAATTGAGAAAGATATATATTGATTTCTCTATTACTGATGCTGAGCGTATTAAATCTATTGAGTCGATAACAAATCATGATGTAAAAGCTGTAGAATATTTTATAAAAGAAAAATTTGATCTTTTGCATTTAGAACAGTATAAAGAATTTATTCACTTTGGACTTACATCTCAGGATATTAATAATACATCGGTTCCGTTATCTATCAAAGAAGCATTAAATCAAGTGTATTATCCGATGTTAGATGAGTTAATAGGTAAACTCCAAGGTTTTGCAGATGAATGGAAAAATATTCCGATGTTAGCGAAAACCCACGGGCAACCAGCGTCTCCAACTCGTTTAGGAAAAGAAATCAAGGTTTTTGTTTATCGTCTGGAACAGCAATTGAAGGTGATGAAGGATGTATGTATCAGTGGAAAGTTTGGTGGTGCTACGGGGAATTATAATGCTCACCGGCTGGCTTTTCCAAATACAGACTGGAAATTGTTCGGAAATAAATTCTTGAGTGAGAAGTTAGGTATTTCTCGGGAAGAGTGGACGACACAAATATCGAATTATGATAATATGGCTGCACTTTTTGACGCCATGCGCCGTATCAATATTATTTTGATGGATTTGGATAAAGATTTTTGGCAATATATTTCGATGGAATATTTTAAGCAAAAGATTAAGGAAGGAGAGGTGGGGTCGTCTGCTATGCCTCATAAGGTAAATCCTATTGATTTTGAAAATTCAGAAGGGAATTTGGGCATTGCGAATGCAATATTGGACCATTTATCTATGAAATTACCTATCTCTCGTTTACAACGAGATTTGACAGACTCTACGGTATTACGCAATATTGGGGTGCCTATGGCACATACTTTAATAGCCTTTCAGAGTACATTGAAAGGTCTAAGTAAACTATTGTTAAACGAATCAGCTATTTATCGAGATTTAGATAATATGTGGAGTGTTGTAGCTGAAGGTATCCAGACTATACTTCGTCGAGAAGGGTATCCGAAGCCTTATGAGACGTTAAAGGCCTTGACAAGAACTAATGGAATTATCAATGAAGAATCGATTCAAGCTTTTATTGAGACGTTGGATGTATCAGAAGATGTAAAAGATGAGTTGAGAAAAATCTCGCCACATACTTATACTGGAATATAGGAACAAAAGGGCGTAATCAATAATATTTCGGATTATGCCTTTTTTGTCTTTGTTAATTATATTTGAAAAAAAGCTCCTTTATTTTTGATATATTCTATCAACTGTCGATAAATAGTATCGCGTTCCAACCAGAGAGGATTACCGATGACAATCATCTGTTCTCTCGCTCGGGTGAGGGCGACATTGAGTTTCCGGTCTATTAGCTGCCCGTTTTCTTCGAATGTGTTGCAGAGAAATTGTAATTGGAAAGGAGTGTTAACACAGCAAGAGAATATCATTACATCTCTTTGTCCTCCTTGGAAGCGTTCCACAGTATCTATTGTAACAGATAGAAGTTCTGTAATTCCCGTATTTCCCAGTTCTTTTTTTATCGTTGCAATTTGACTTCGGTAAGGTGTGATTATTCCTAAATGTTTTTCTGGAACAAATGACTCTTTTTTTGTGATTCTATGATATATGACCGCAGAAATACGCGCAGCCCATTGTGCTTCGTTTACGTTTGTCTTGTATGAGGATATTTTATTTTTTCCGGAAATAGATATGAATGCAATACGATGAGATAAAATTTTTTGTATTTGAGGTTCTGCTTCAGGTATGTAAGGCAATGATTTTTCTTGCTGATGAGGTAAAGGAATTGGATATAGCTCCCCTCCGTAGAAAGTTTTTGCTGGGAAATTTCCTATTTCTGGATGCATACGTCCCTGTCGAGTTAGTTTGTCAATGAATAGAGAATTGGGCTCAATTGTTTTTTCATATCGATATAATCGTTCAAATAGAGACTCACGTAAATTATATAAACCTATATTTCTAAGTTCTGGAGTTTTGACTTCAGAGAGTTCTTGGTTTTGTGTAACGATAGCAGGCAATTGTTTATGGTCTCCAATTAAGATAAACTTTCCGATGGCATTATTGCCGTTAGAATCGATACAGCAGAGCAGTCCCAGTAAGTGGGGTTCCAATATTTGAGAGGCTTCATCTATGATAGCGACATCGAAGTGTTTTAATTTGAATAAATCCATTCTAGCATTTAGAGTTGTAAGGGTGGAAACAAATATTCGATGGTGATTTAAAATTTCTAATACATCACTTCTCCGTTGACAGGTAATTAATATTTTATCAAGAAGATGCTTGTGAAATATTTTATCACAAGAAATTTCGTTTCCTAATCGTATAAATGGTAGGTCGGGACTGATGGATATTAAAGAATTACATATTTCGTCTACGGCTTTGTGAGTATAAGCTATGAGCAAAATATTGGATTCTGACTCTTGTAAATAACTTTCGACTATTTTTTTGAGGGCATGAGATGTTTTGCCTGTCCCAGGAGGACCCACTAATAAAAAATAGTCTTGGGCAGATAATGCTTTCGCTACAATACGGTCGATATCTGTTTCTCCAGATTGTAATAGATTGAGATATTTTTTTTCTCTGATGCGTGGGCGACGTTTACCCAATAATAAGCTACGCCTGTCGTCATTTGCTTGTAAAAAGTAAGCTAATCCGCGATACATTGATGTAAATCCTACGTCTAAGTAATCTCGTTCTATGGCATACTGTTCATTAACTGGAAGTACATGACTATTTCTTTGGCATATACGCATTATTAATAGCAGGTGTTCAGATGTGATAGATTCTATGTAGGCTTTAAATATTTGTTGATTACAAGCATTATCTTTGTCTGAATGGTATCGATATAATATAACGATGTCGCCTTTTCTGAAATTAGGTTCTGTAGAATTACCAGAAGATATGATCCGACAGAAAGAAAGATATTGTCCCGATTCTGTCAGGGTACTTTCTTTCAAGATTAAACCAGTTATCATTTCTCCTGATTCCCTTTTTTCTATTGGAGAAACATTCCATAAAGTTGATAACCCGCGAGTGGAGTCATAATATATTTCTCCGGCTTTTGTCACATATTGTTCTTTGGTAATAAAAGTGAAAATAGACATAAAGTACAGATTATCAATAGTTGGTAGAGTCTTTATTTGATATGCAAAGTTATCAATGGGCTTTCGTAGGTATTTTTCCCAAAATGGACTATTTATTTTCTTTTGATTTAATTCTTGGCTAGATATGTGGAATAATACACTTTGACTATATTCAGGAGAGTTATGTGCTTGCAGTAAATACTCTTGAGCCACGATTTCGTTTCGTAAGTTAATGGCTTTTTTTATTAATGCCTTTAGTACTGTCATCGGGTATAGTTGCGGATAGCGAGAATATAACAGATATGCTTTTATTTTGTTGTAACTGATATTTAAATTAAAATGTAGTACTGCAAAATATAAAAGCATTTGTACATAATGATTTTCACTGTATGTAGACAATTTCCCAATCTGTATTTCTTTTCCTTTACCAGATTTTAATTCGATGAAGGCAGAAAGGTCATCACAAAGGAAATCGAGTCTTCCCTGTAATCCCAATGCCTCACAAATAAAGGATGGTTCGAGCAAAGCCTTTTCTTTTGAAATGCCAAAGAGGGATAACTCATTTCTTACGATATGACATAAGTTATCAAATTGCCGTTTACAATCTGAAAAAAATTCTCGGTTTGATTTTTCGTCTTGTAAGTCAGGACATGCCGCTATTCCAAATGGATTTTGTCGGAATGCCTTTTGCATGACGTCAAAGTAATTTACAGGATGTTCAGCTTTCTCATTTACTAATTCATCTAAAAAAAGATTAGCTATATTTCCAAGTAAAATATATCTTGTGTTTTTATCTATACTTAGTCGGTTCAGCAGATAATTTAAAGGATGAGCTCCATATTCCTTAAAGCACTCTGCTACTGCGCTGATATCTAATAATATATCTGGTTCGATGATAATTATATCAGCAGAATAGGAATTCCTATTTTCATCTGATGTAACTTGGATGAAGTTGAGCTGCATTCCTGGTTGGAGAGCTTTTAAAGTTCCACTAAAAGGCTTCTCTTTTTCTTCTTTAAATGAATGTAGAGTGACAGAAACTGGAGTATTGTCGGCTGAATTGTGCGGTATGACTAATAACTGTCCAGAGCTATCAAAGCCGATAAATGTGGCACGTATCTTTTTTATAACCTGTTCTGGAAGAAATATTGTCTCAGATTGAGTCGGGAAGGGGATAGGAAGAAAATGAATTGGGATTTGTTTGTGGCATAGTTCTCCTATAGCAAATGCCATTAAACGAATATCATTTTGTATCAATTGCTCTTCGTCCTCAGATAGCAGTTCTCTATTCAGAGTTTCCTGAGCATGTATACGAACGGTATTGAGTGCTGTTCGTACTTTTGAATTTCCTTCGCTGATAGCTCCGATACGAGCAAATAAATTCGGATAATTTTTTCCTTTGTCCGATAATAGTTGACGTGAGAATAAATCAAGTAGCTCGTAAAGTTGACGATATCGTTCGCGTATACTAAAACTATCTCTTGTTTGTAAAGAGACAAGTATATCAAAATATTCTGAAATGTAAATAACAGGATTATTCATTTCAGGTCAATCTTTATACTTGCGTTCGTATTCTTGTAATATGCGACTTACATTGAAATAATATCCCTTTACGTTTAATGGATTTTTTTCGACTTCAAGATAGTCGAAGGTCGGTTCTATGAAAGTATATTTAGCTCCTGTAAATCCCATCCGGTTTACAACATCGTATTCATGTGTTGTGTAGATGACATACCAAGCTGTTTCCGGTTTTTCTCCATTTCCAGTTGACAAAATAGCATTGACAATATTTTTGAGTTTATATTCCCATATTGCTGCAATATCTTTCATTTTTTTTTGCTTGTAAGCATATATAAGCATATTTATCTGTCTGAGATCAAATGGAAAATCATCGATAGCTAAAGTTGCATATTTGATGATACTGTCACATTCCGTTGTTGAATGTTCATAGCGGGCATACAAATTAGCAAGTTTTTCTATGTGAGGGGAGATTCGGTAGGGATTATAGCTTTCTTGGAAGCTATACCCTAAATATAGATGTCTGAATTCATTTAGTGTAAGAGTTGTATCATTATTTATGTATCTTCTCATCAGCCTGGGATAGTACATTTCTGAGTTGAAATCTCGGATAGAAGATTCTATTTTTTTTAAGTTAGGAATGTCCATTTCTATCTCTTGTGCTGATCCGGTATTGCCAAAAAGTAAAGTACAAAAAATAATGTAGAGGATATATTTTGCTGATATATAATTATTTTTCATTTGATATAATTTTGAATCTTTACAAATTTACATAATCTTTCGATGAAAAGTGTAAAGAGAAATCTTAAATGTTCTTGATTCTTTCATTACGTAGTATGTTGGAAAAAATAAAAATATCGGGAATAAATATTAGGTGAGTATTTATTCCCGAGAAATAGTATAATAAGAAAATTTTATTTTTTATTCTGCTTTTTTATCAGCATGCTTTAGAATTTTGGCATCAAGATAGAAAATGATTTCTTCTGCCATATTATTACAATGGTCTCCAATTCGTTCCATTTTTCGAATAATGCTAATTAAATTTAGACATTCAAGGGCACGGTCAGGATTGTCCTGTATATATTTAGCTATTATTTCAGTGGCAGCGCGATTTATTTCGTCTACTCGATTATCTAGTTCAAATATTCCGGCAGCAAGAAAAGATTTTTCTTCTTCGAGGGCCTCTTTACCCATTGACATCATTTTTTTTGTCGTATCTATCATTTCACGTATACTGGTTTTGTCTATCAATTCTGCATCGAGGCTGATTTGAGGGAAATCAATGACAAATCTTGACATACCTTCACAAAAATCTGCAATACGTTCAAGGTTCGTGTTTATTTTTAGCATGGCCAGTACAAATCGGAGATCTACGGCAACGGGAGTGTAAAGAGCAATAATATCTTCACAATCACTATCTATTTTAAGTTCAAACGCATTTACTCTTTTTTCCCGTAGAATGACCTCCCGAGCTAAATCTTTATCAAGAGATAACATGGCTTCTCCAGCTCTATTGAGTTGAGAATATACCATTGCCCACATACTGAGTACCTCGTTTTTTAGGTCATCCAGTTCTTTTTCAATATATTTCATAATATTATATATTTGATATTTTAGATAATCAGGTAATCAATCAAAGATAATATTTTATTTTTTATCCAAAACGTCCAGTAATATAATTTTGGGTCGATTGATGGTCAGGATGTGTGAATATTTTACGAGTATCTCCGAATTCGATTAATTTTCCTAAATAGAAATAAGCGGTTTTATCGCTGATGCGGGAAGCTTGTTGCATATTATGAGTGACAATGATGATTGTATATTGCTCCTTTAATTCATGTATTAGTTCTTCTATTTTTGCTGTAGAAATTGGATCCAGAGCTGATGCAGGTTCATCCATGAGTAGTACACTGGGAGCCATGGCCATAGCACGTGCAATACAAAGACGCTGTTGTTGCCCACCAGAAAGAGCAAATGCAGATTTTTTTAGTTTATCTTTTACTTCATCCCACAAGGCTGCTCCTCGTAGAGACTGTTCAACTCGGTTTTCTATATATGTTTTATCTTTTATTCCATTTACTCGTAGCCCATAAGCTACATTCTCGAATATCGATTTAGGGAATGGATTGGGTTTTTGGAATACCATACCGACTTTCTTTCTTAATTCATCAACCTTGACATCTTTTCGATAAATGTCTTTGCCCTCAAAAAGAATCTCGCCTTCCAGCCGGACACCGTCAATGAGATCATTCATTCTATTCAATAACCGTAAAAATGTAGATTTTCCACATCCCGATGGACCGATAAAAGCAACAACATTGTTTTTTTCAACTTGTAGATTTATATTTTTCAATGCCTGAAATTCCCCGTAGAAAAAATTGACATTCTTGGCTTCGATAGTATACATATTTTTGTATTTCTAATGTTTAAATTTTGTTTTTGTCTGTAAAATGTTTTCTTATCATATTTGCGATAAGATTTAATATCAATACAATAAATATAAGTACCAGTGCTGTACCATAAGCCATACCTCTGGAAGCTTCGATATCTGTCCCACTGGTAGATATAACGTATAAATGATAAGGCAATGCCATTACTTGGTCAAATATGCTCGTTGGTAATTGGGGGAGAAAATAGGCTACAGCAGTAAATAGTATGGGTGCTGTTTCACCGGATACTCTTCCTATAGATAGGATAAGCCCTGTAATGATGTTGGGGAGAGCCATAGGTAATATAACTTTACGTATTGTCTCCAGTTGTGTGGCTCCTAATGCAAGACTTCCTTCTCGGAAACTGTTGTCAATACTTTTTAGAGCTTCTTCTGTTGTACGTATTACGAGTGGTAAGGACATGAGACCTAATGTTAGAGAGCCGGCAATGATTGAGTCACCGAACCCTAAAAAATTAACAAAGAGCGACATTCCAAATAATCCGAAAACAACAGATGGTACACCACTTAAGTTATTGGTCATAATACGGATAAAACTGATTAGCTTTCCATTTTTAGCATATTCGTTCATGTATATGCCAGACATGATTCCGATAGGGAAACTGAATAGGCAGCTCCCGATAACCAGGCATAATGTCCCAACAATAGCAGGAAATATACCTCCTGAGGTCATTCCTTCTTGAGGTGCTTTTGAGAGAAAATCCCAATTAATGACACCAATGCCATTTTTTATAATGAAAAATAAGATAGCAAATAAAATGGCAACTATTGATAGGCTGAAGAACCTAAATAAGATAAAGGCTATTTTTTGAGTTAAACGTTTTCTGCTTCCTACAGATTCTTGCATTAATTGAGGTGCCATATTATTTATTTTTTTTATTCGATATGTATTCGACTGAAATACTTAATATTAATGTAATTAGGAACAATATAGCACCTAAAGCGAAAAGAGCTTGGTAATGTGCTCCTCCACTGGGTGCTTCTCCTAATTCTGCAGCGATGGTTGCGGGAATAGTGCGTACAGGTTCTAAAAGAGTGTGAGGAATAATTGCGGCATTTCCTGTAACCATTAATACAGCCATTGTTTCTCCGATGGCACGTCCTACACCTAAAACAATGGCTGATGTAATGCCAGATATTGAATAAGGTATTACAACTTTATAAATAGTTTGCCATTGGGTAGCTCCAAGGGCAAGGCTTGCTTCTTTCATTGCTCTGGGCGTATTTTTAAGAGCATCTTCAGCGACAGTGATAATGGTTGGAAGGGCCATGATTGCCAATACTATACTTCCTGAGAGAGCTGTTTCTCCTACTGGTAGGTTGAAAGTTTTTTGGACGAGTGGAACGATAATGACTAATCCGAAAAATCCGAATACGACAGAAGGTATCCCTGCTAGAAGCTCAATTAAAGGTTTCAGGATTGAACGCATTTGTTTAGAGGCTAACTCTGCCATATATATAGCAACCGATATACCAAAGGGTAGAGCTAAAAGTATAGCACCGATACTGACCCATAGAGTCCCTAATAAAAGAGGAATTAATCCAAATTGTGCTGCAGGTTGTGCCGTGGGATACCATTCTTTTCCCCCAAAAAAATCAACTGGCGATATTTTTTCTTTGGCTATTTGTTTTCCGCTAAAATCTTTTGGAAGATAAAGTTCAGGGAAAAAGGCAATAATGTTTTTTTCACGATTGATAAGTGTGTTCAGACATTGAGGAATATTTTCATATTCTTGTCCCAATTCTTCTGGTGAAAAATAATTTTCAAGATCTCCAAATCTGAAAACTAAAATAGGAGAATCTATACCTCCAAGTTCTTTCCAATTCGTGATATTTTCGTCATAAATTTCTTTGATTTGAAATGAAGTAATATGCTCGACAGGATTGTCTCGGTTTACAGTAAGCACATATCCTTCTTCAACGACAGGATTTTTGAATAGACCGCTTCCTTCTTTGAAAAGAAAAATAATGATTAGCAGTATAGTAATACTGGTAATACTGCCACTGATTTTTAGAGCACCCTCTACTAAGTATTCGATAAAACGTTTCACAAATTTGTTCCTTTATTATGTTGAAACAAAGAAACGTAACCGATATTACCAATATATGAATGTGGTTTTACAAATTTGAGACGAATATATTACAAATATATTGCAGAATATGCAATGTGTTACAATCTTTTTGTTTGCCAACGGGCTTTTTTCATATAAATGTAGGCCAATATAAACATGAAAATAGCATAAGCGTGGTCGGCTGTCCAACAGATGGCGACATTAGCTTTTAAAATATCGATAACCAGTATTATATAAGTAATATATAACGCTAAAGCAACTAAGTCTATAGCTAGTCCAGATTTTGTATTACCTGTTCCAGATACCGTATTGAATAAAATGAAAGAGGGTACATTCAATATTTGAGATGATAACATGACGAATAAGGTCAGCACAGAACTTGTGATGAGCTCGTTGTTGTCGGTATATATACGTAATATTGCAGTGGGGAATAATGCTATTAGCACACATAAAGGTAAAATAAATGTATAACACATTTTTGTAATGCGTTTGTACAAAGGCATTATTTCCTCAGGTTTTCCTGCACCCATTAGATTCCCTGTGAGGGAACTCGCTGTTGATGCGAAAGAGCTGATGATAATAAATAATAAAGATGAGATGCTTCGTACAATATTCGTGATGGCTAAGGGGCGTTCTCCGAGATGTTCTATACTGACAAAAAAAACAAACCATGTAGAAATGGAAATGAATGATTGTAGCATGGTCCAAATGGAAGTCCCTAAAATACGAGACAATAATTTCATGTCGGGCCGTAGATGACTGAAAAATCCATATTTTCGGGTATCGACTTTAATTAGTATGTAAATTATAAAGAAAAGAGCGGATACTCCTTCTGCAGCTGATGATGCAATAGCAGCTCCGGCAATACCTAAAGAGGGAAATCCGAATTTCCCGAAAATTAAAATATAATTGAGTACTACATTTGAGAGTACCATAACAATGGAATTGATTGTCAATATTCGGGTTTTAGTGGTTGCCACAAAAAATGCCCTGAACATGATAGAGATGAATGCAAAGAATACCCCGTATATACGATAGTCAAGGTATTTTAGAGCTTCTTCATAAATGGCTGGGGAATTGATAACTTTTTTTAAAAAATGAGGGGACCATATGCTTGAGACTGTAAATATAACTGCTGCTAGAAAAAGAAGAAAAAGAATCCCTTGTGATAGTATTACTCCAATATCCGAATATCTTTTTTCTCCGTTGCGACGAGCCATGATAATTTGGGCGCCGATGCCAAATCCAAACCCTAACATGAAAATAGAGATATAATATACCCCTCCAAGAGCTGATGCCCCTAATTGTATTTCTCCGACTCTCCCCAGAAATGCAGTATCGGTAAGCCCGATAAGATGTTCCATGAAAAGACTTATCAACAAAGGATAAACTATATGCCAGATTTGTTTGTATGAATAATTCATGTGATGTCGTCTATTTCTGAATTGTTATTGGGAATGCAAAGGTAGTCACAATGATGTTCCATTCCGAGTCAATAACGTGAAAAATGGTTATGATTTTGGCCTGTATGCCTATTTTGTATATTTATTAATAAATAAATAATTATTTTTGTTTGACTTAAAGTTTTGTAAGTTTATGAGGTATGGAGTCGCAAGGCGAACACTATTAGTCACCGCTGGTATAGTCTGGATTATTGCTGGGGGAAATATTTTAAGAATCGGAATTGTAACCTGGATGAGTGATAATGAGAATTGGCTGTTCAGGGTTGGAGAGGTTATTATCGTATTTTTACTTTTTTTTCATTTGGTATTTAAAAAGTTGTATTATAAACATACACGACGTATATCTCAAAAAAGTGATAAAAGTTGTCCTTTTTCTTTTTTTGATGTGAAAGGTTGGATAGTGATGGCTGTAATGATTACTTTTGGTATCATTGCCCGCAATTTAGGATGGTTTCCAGAGTCTTTTATTTCATTCTTTTATACTGGGTTGTCGTTAGCATTGATGTTTACAGGGTGTCTTTTTATACGTCAGTGGTGGTTGCAAAAAGGTTGTGATAGTAAACAATAGTTTGTTGAGATAATTAATTTTATTTTTGAATTATCAAAAAAGATAGAGAAAAGACAACCTTAAAAAAGAAATCCGGATAGAATCGATTCTATCCGGATTTCTTTTTTAAGG
>OIFE01001334.1_pt1 | contig 11692 bp, 9 predicted proteins | sample 1581921 | NCBI WGS metagenome assembly OIFE01 (sample SAMN04414075, study PRJEB24778) | human gut metagenome | material: faecal | host: Homo sapiens | reverse complement strand
CCGCGCCCAGCTGGGGGTACATGCTGGGCCACGCCGCACCCAGCAGCGCGTCCGGCAGGCCCAGACTAATGAAGGCCAGATAGATGATGGGCAGAAGCAGAGAAACCATAGTAAATACCTCTTGACTTTTTGTGACTGCGATACTATGATTATATCATCAAACAGCAGGAAATAAAGGCACTATTTCCGTGGAATTCCGGTATAATTTCGCCATAAATGGAGATGAACAGAAGATGGCACTGTCTGTATGCAGAACGGTCATAGACGATTTTGCCCGGGAACTGCTGAAACACGGCACGGCAGCGTTCCCCATCGCCTGCTACCATGACGATTTGCAGACCGAGCCGGTCCCTTGGCATTGGCATGAGGAACTGGAAGTGCTGGTGGTCAGCGAGGGCACGATCCTGGCCACTGCCGCCGGGGAAAAATACCGCCTGGAAAAGGGCGAGGGGCTGTTTATCAACGCAGGCGTGCTGCACGGCGACTGGCCGCTGAACGCTGGGCCCTGCCGCCTGCACAGCATGGTGTTCCACCCGCGGCTGGTGGGCGGCAGCCCGGACAGCGTTTTTTGGCAGAAATATTTGCAGCCGCTGCTGACCGACCCCAGCCGCCCCTGCGCCGTGCTGCGTCCCGGTGTGGAATGGCAGCGTGAGGCGATGAACCAGATGGAGCGGGCGTTCCGCGCGGTGGTCAACGAGCAGCCCGGGTACGAGTTCAAGGCCCGCGCGGCGCTGTCGGAAATGCTGTTCCAGCTGGTGGGCCACGCCCCGGCAGTGCAGGCGCTGCCGAAAAAAGCCCTGCGCAGCGCCGACCGCATCAAGGCGATGCTGCAATTCATCCAGGAGCATTACGCCGAGGACGTGTCGGTGGAGCAGATCGCGGCCAGCGCGGCCATCAGCCCCAGCGAGTGCCTGCGGTGCTTCCATGACATGATCGGCACAACGCCGAACCAATACCTAAAGGACCAGCGCACCCAGCGTGCCGCTGAGCTTTTGTGCGGCACGGGGTTACAGGTGTCGGAAATCGCGGCGCAGTGCGGTTTCCAGGATGCCAGCTATTTTGCCCGCGCGTTTCGGCAGGTCTACGGCTGCGGACCGACGGAGTACAGGAGAAAGGCAAGGAGAGCGGGAGCGGTGTAGAGGGAAAAGCCCCTCAGGCCGGTTTCGCGGCCGGAGGGGGCTTTGGCACATTGCCGCCGGTACCAATAAAAAATACCGCTGTCAATTTTCTGACAGCGGTATTTTTATAAACCGATATTAGCCGTTATTCACGCGGTTCTTGATTTCATCAACAACCTTGGCGATGAAGGCATCCAACTCCATCGTCGTGGTCTCGCCCTTGCGGTCGCGGACGCTGATGTTGTTGGCCTCGACTTCCTTCGCGCCCAGAACCAGCATATACGGTACGCGGTCAACCTGCTGGGCCTGGCGGATCTTGTAGCCAATCTTCTCGTTGGACTCATCCAGCACAACGCGGACACCGGCGGCCTGCAGCTTGGCGGCCACGTCCTTGGCATAGTCCAGCGTCTTTTCACTGACCGGCAGCACCTTGACCTGCGTCGGGGCCAGCCAGGTCGGGAAACGGCCCTTCGTCTCCTCGATCAGGTAGGCCATGAAACGGTCAAGAGAGCCGAGGATGGCGCGGTGCAGCACGACGGGGGTCTTTTCGCTGCCGTCCTTGTCCACATAGGTCAGGTGGAACTTGGCGGGCAGGCAGAAGTCCAGCTGGCAGGTGGACAGCGTGTACTCGGCACCGACGGCGGGCTTGACGTTGACGTCCAGCTTCGGGCCGTAGAACGCGGCCTCGCCGATCTCCTCGGTGAAGTGGATGCCCAGCTCGGTCAGGACCTCGCGCAGGGCGTTCTCGGCATGGTTCCACATGGCGTCGTCGTCATGGTATTTCTTCTTGTCAGCGGGGTCGCGCAGGGACAGAACACAGCGATAATCCGTGATGTTGAAGTCCTTGTAGACGTCGAAAATCAGGGCGCAGACGTTGGCAACTTCGCTCTTGATCTGCTCGGGCGTGCAGAACAGGTGGGCGTCGTTCTGGCAGAAGTGGCGGCCGCGCTCGATGCCCTTCAGCGTGCCGGAGGACTCATAGCGGAAGTCGTGGGCAATCTCGCCGATGCGGATAGGCAGCTGGCGGTAGCTGTGGGGCTGGTTGGCGTAAATCATCATGTGATGGGGGCAGTTCATGGGGCGCAGCACGTAGCTCTCGCCCTCCATCTCCATGGCGGGGAACATATTCTCGCGGTAGTGATCCCAGTGACCGGAGGTCTTGTACAGGTTCACCGTGCCGATGCAGGGGGTCATGACGTGCAGGTAGCCGCGCTCGCGCTCCTTGCCCTTGATATAATCTTCCAACTGCTGCCAGACGGTGTAACCGTTGGGCAGGAACATCGGCAGGCCGCGGCCGACGAGGTCGTCGGTCATGAACAGGCGCATTTCCTTGCCGATCTTGCGGTGGTCGCGCTCACGGGCCTCCTGCTGCTGCTTCTCCCAGGCATCCAGCTCCTCCTGATTGCGGAAGGCCACGCCGTTGATGCGGGTCAGCATCTTGTTCTCTTTGTCGTTCTTCCAGTACGCGCCGGACTGCTGGGTGATTTTAAACGCCTTCAGCGCCTTGGTGTAGGTCAGGTGGGGTCCGATGCACATATCAACGTACTCGCCCTGCTGGTAGAAGCTGAACTCGGTCTCGTCGGCCAGATCGGCCATATGCTCGATCTTGTAGTGCTCCTGGCGCTCCTCCATCAGCTTGACAGCCTCGTCGCGGGGCAGGATGAACGGTTTGATGGGAAGATTCTCTTTGCAGATCTTCTTCATCTCTTTTTCGATGGCGGCCAGGTCCTCGTCGGTCAGCTTGGTGTCGCCAAGGTCGACGTCATAGTAGAAGCCGTTCTCGGTGGCGGGGCCGAAGGCAAAGTCAGCCTGCGGGTACAGGCGCTTGATGGCCTGGGCCATGATGTGGGCTGCCGTGTGGCGCAGAACGTGCAGTTCTTCTTCCTGCGGGCACTCGGCAACGGTGCCGTCCTTGTAGATGATCTTCATGATTGTACGCTCCTTTTGCATTTGTGCAATAAAAAACGCTCCATCCCTCACATTCAAAAAGGGATGAAGCGGTAAGCTCCACGGTTCCACCCAAATTGCGCTTATATATAAGGTAAGCGCCGCTCGTGTCGGCTGTAACGGGCCGTACCCGGCGGGGGTTCGCCCCCGCGCTCGGCAGTGGTAAGGCTGCGGGCCGCTGCAAGACCGCTTGCACCACGCAACGTTTGCTGCGGCGGTCGTCTCTGATACAGGACCCTGCATCCCGGTTGTCTGCCTCATGGCTTTGTACAGGATGAAGTTAAGTTATTTATAGCACAAGTGCGGCTTTAAGTCAAGTAGAAAAATTTGGAATGTTGAGGCTGTAGGGGCCGCACATGTGCGGCCCGCAACGTAAAGGCAAGCAGGCGTCTGTCATAAAGCTGCGGGCCGGGCATGCCCGGCCCCTACATTTATACCTCCGCCAGATTGCACAAAAAACTTTCCACTCCCCTGCTCTGCCCATGTAAAACGCCGAAGTTATTAAATATACATTGACTTTACATATTTATGCAGTTATACTGTATACATCAACCAAGTGAGGGCTTGGCTGTGTACCTATTTTTACAAATACAGAAATAGAGGGAATTCACATGAAAAAGCTCACTGCTCTGATGCTCAGCTCCGCTATGATGCTGAGCCTGGCCGCCTGCGGCGGTTCCGCTTCCACCGAGACTGTTTCCAGCGAGGCTGCTTCTTCTGAGGCTGCATCCTCCGAGGCCGTTTCCACCGAGGAGGCCGCTTCTGCCGACGCTGCCGAACTGACCACCGTCACCGCCGGCAAGCTGACGATGTCCACCAACGCCGCCTTCCCCCCGTATGAGATGACCACCGACAGCGGTGACTTTGAGGGCATCGATGTTGAGGTCGCCGGTGCTATTGCTGAGAAGCTCGGCCTGGAGCTGCAGGTTGATGACATGGACTTTGACGCCGCCCTGCTGGCTGCCCAGAACGGCAAGAGCGACATCGTCATGGCCGGTGTCACCGTCACCGACGAGCGCCAGAAGGTCATGGACTTCTCCGACACCTACGCCGAGGGCATCCAGTCCATCATCGTGCCCGAGGATTCCGACATTGCCTCTGCTGACGATCTGACAGGCAAGGCCATCGGCACCCAGCGCGGCACTACCGGTTACATTTACTGCACCGACGACTTCGGTGAGGACAACGTCATCGCCTACGACGACGGTCTGACCGCTGTGCAGGCCCTGAACAACGGTCAGGTCGACGCCGTCGTTATCGACAACGCCCCGGCTAAGTCCTTCGTGGAGGCTAACCCCGGCCTGAAGATCCTGGACACCGCTTACGCCCAGGAAGACTATGCCATCGGCGTTGCTAAGGGCAACACCGCTCTGCTGGACGCCATCAACAGCGCCCTGGAAGAGCTGCAGGCTGACGGCACCCTGCAGGCCATCGTGGACAAGTACATCACCGCTGAATAAGCGCTTTTGTATCGCACAGAAAGGCACGCCGGGCCCCGGCGCGCTTTTCTTTTATTTAGTGTGATTTTTCCCGGAAATATGGTATAATACAAATATCGCGCTGTAGGGGCCGCATATATGCGGCCCGCAACCTTCCCGCAAGCAAGAGTTTGCCGGAAAGCTGCGGGCCGGGCATGCCCGGCCCCTACAGGTGTGCTGAATTCAAACAGAAAGAAAGGTTGTGTTGCGGATGGAAGCACAGTTTGAAGCGCTCTCTGAGCTGGCAAAAAGCGGCGAGAAGCTGAACTTCGGGCAGGACTTCTTCGTAAAATTCTACCAGGCATTTCTCTACTCCGACCGCTGGCAGCAGTATATCAAGGGCGTGGGCACCACCTTGCTGGTCACGGCCATTGCGCTGGTGCTGGGCGTGCTGCTGGGGGCCATCGTGGCTATGATCCGCGTGGGCCACGCCCAGCAGAAACCCCACCACCGCAACCCCATCCTTGGCGTGCTGAACGCTGTGTGCAAGGTGTATGTCACGGTCATCCGCGGCACGCCTATGATGGTGCAGCTGCTCATCATGAGCATGGTCATCTTCGCCAGCAGCCGCAACTTTACGATGGTCGGTGCGCTGGCGCTGGGTATCAACTCCGGCGCGTATGTCTCCGAAATCATCCGCGGCGGCCTGATGGCCGTTGACCCCGGCCAGATGGAAGCCGGCCGCAGCCTAGGCCTTAACTACATGACCACGATGTTCGAGATCATCATTCCCCAGGCCATCCGCTCCATCCTGCCGTCCCTGGGCAACGAGTTCATCATGCTGCTGAAGGACTCTTCCCTGATTACCGTCATCGGCGGCAAGGAGCTGCTGTATGCCGCCCAGGGCATCATGAACCGCACCTACGAGGCTATGTTCCCGCTGCTGGGCGTTGCGGCTGTGTACCTGGTGTTGGTCATGCTGTTCAGCGCATTGCTGGCAAAATTTGAGAGGAGGCTGGCGCAAAGTGATCGACGTTAAAGGACTGAAAAAGAACTACGGCGGCCTGCAAGTCTTGAAAGGCGTAGATTTGACCATCAACAAGGGTGACTGCGTTGTATTGGTCGGCCCCTCCGGCTGCGGCAAATCCACGTTCCTGCGCTGTTTGAACCGGCTGGAAGAGCCGGATGGCGGCCACATCATCTTCAACGGCAAGGAAGTCACCGATCACGACATTGACCATGTGCGCCAGAAGATGGGCATGGTGTTCCAGCATTTCAACCTCTTCCCCCACCTGACGGTGAAGAAGAACATCACGCTGGCCCCGGTGCGTCTGGGCCTGATGAAGCAGCCCGAGGCCGACGCCAAGGCCATGGAGCTGCTGGAGCGCATCGGTCTGGCCGACAAGGCGGACACCTACCCCAACATGCTGTCCGGCGGCCAGAAACAGCGCATCGCCATCGTGCGTGCGCTGGCCATGAACCCCGACGTGCTGCTGTTTGACGAGCCGACCTCTGCCCTTGACCCCGAGATGGTCGGCGAGGTTTTGGAACTGATGAAGGAGCTTGCCCGCGGCGGCATGACGATGGTCTGCGTCACCCACGAAATGGGCTTTGCCCGCGAGGTGGCGAACCGAATTATCTTTATCGATGAGGGCGTCGTCAAGGTCGACAAACCACCGAAGGAGTTCTTCGCCAACCCCGAAAACGAGCGCTTGAAAGCATTCTTGTCGAAGGTGCTGTAATTGCATAGAAAAAGCGGTCTGCCGATAGATTTTCGGCAGGCCGCTTTTCGCTTTTATTATGTTGAGTTGTAGGGGCCGCATATGTGCGGCCCGCAGCCTTCCGGGAAACGCCCATTGCCTTTCACGACCGGGCCGGGTATGCCCGGCCTCTACTATTATTATAAACGCTTTGGCAAGTTGATTCTTTGCGCATAATGTGGTAAAATAGCACTATTACTATGGATAATTGTGCGACTACGACTTTACACATAAGGAACAGGTATTTTTATGGCTGAAAATCTGCAAACCACCCGCCCGGCCGAGGAGGGCTGGACCACCGTTATACGGCCCAAAACAGGCTGGTTCGATATTGATTTGAACGAGCTGTGGCGCTACCGCGACCTCATCACGATGTTTGTCAAGCGCAACTTTACCGTGCTGTACAAACAGACGATTCTAGGCCCGGCGTGGATCATTCTGAATCCGCTTATCACCACTATCATCTTCAACGTTGTGTTCGGCGGCATGGCCAATATGCCCACCGACGGCGTACCCGGCTTTTTGTTCTACATGGCGGGCAACACGGTCTGGACGTTTTTCGCCAACTGCGTCAACAACACGGCCAATACGTTTGTAACAAACTCGCAGGTGTTCGGCAAGGTCTACTTCCCCCGCCTGACCATGCCCATCAGCCAGGTGCTGACAAGCCTTATCAACTTTGGCATTCAGGCGGCGATGTACCTGATTTTCTGGGTGTGGTTTTTTGCCACCGGCAGCGGCGTGGCCTTTACGCTGTGGGCGCTGGCGATTCCCTTCGTCATGCTGGAAGTCATGCTGCTGGGCCTCGGCGTCGGCATCATCGTTTCCTCTTTAACGACGAAATATCGCGATTTGGCCATCGCCGTGGGCTTCGGCGTGCAGCTTTGGATGTACGCTTCCCCGGTCGTCTACCCGCTGTCGATGCTGGACAATTCCCCGCGCCTGAAAGTGCTGGTCCAGCTAAACCCCATGACGTCGCCCATCGAGATTTTCCGCATGGCGACCTTAGGCACCGGCACGGTCACGGTGTTTGGCATCGTGTACAGTCTGATTTTTACCGCTGCGGCGCTGGTTTTGGGCGTTGTGCTGTTCAGCCGCATTGAAAAAACGTTTATGGATACGGTGTAAGAAAGGGGCGCTTGAATTATGTCTGTAACAGAAAAACGCCCGGTCATCGAAGTTTCGGGGCTGAAAAAGCAGTACAAGCTCGGCCAGATCGGCGGCGGCACGCTGACGCATGACCTGCAAAGCTGGTGGGCCCGCGTGCGCGGCAAGGAGGACCCGAACACCGTCATCGGCACCGACCAACGGCTGTTTGGGCAAACCTTTATGGCACTGAACGGCGTTGACCTGACCGTCTACCAGGGCGAGGCGCTGGGCATCATCGGCCGCAACGGCGCGGGCAAATCTACGCTGTTAAAGCTGCTCTCCCGCATCACCGCCCCCACCGAGGGTGAAATCAAAATCCGCGGCCGCGTGGCGTCGATGCTGGAAGTCGGCACCGGCTTCAACAACGAAATGACAGGCCGTGAGAACATCTATATGAACGGCGCAATTCTCGGCATGACCCGCGCCGAAATCGATGCAAAACTGCCGCAGATCATCGAATTTTCCGAGTGCGGCGATTTTATTGACACCCCCGTCAAGCGCTACTCCAGCGGTATGTTCGTGAAGCTTGCCTTTGCCGTGGCCGCGCACCTCGACAGTGAAATTATGGTCATGGACGAGGTGCTGGCCGTCGGCGACATGAAATTCCAGCAGAAATGCTTAGGAAAAATGAGCGACGTTGCCAACCAGGACGGCCGCACGGTGCTGTATGTCAGCCATAATATGTCAACGATCCGTCAGCTTTGCACCCGCTGCGTCGTGCTGGACAAGGGCAAGGTCATCTTTGACGGCGACGTCGAGCAGGCTATCGCGGTCTACATGGACACCACCGACGTCAATGTCGTCCACTACGATTTGGCCGATGTGGCCCGCATGACCGGCAGCGCCGGTAAGCGGTTCCGGCTGGAAACGTTGGACTTCGTCGGGAAAGAATCGAGCGTCTTTGCCGACACCGAGAAGATGCGCGTGAAAATCACCTGGCGCGTGTCGGAGCCGTTCGCAGGCATCCACATGAAGATGAACCTCCACGCGCGGGATTCGACGCCGGTGGGCATCACCCACCCGGTGGACCTCGGCCCTGCCGAGCCGGGTAAGATCTACACCTCAGTGTTTGAGTTTGACCCGAGCCTGCTGGGCGAGGGACAGTATTTCTTCTACCTTGATATTTTTGACGGCGCACTGGCTCACGCGGTTTGCCTGGACAAGCCTGTGACCGAGTTCGCCTTTGAAGTGACCAACAGCGACCTGACGATGCCCGAGTGGGCGTCCGGCTGGGGGCGCATCCACTTCCCGCCGGTCAAGCTGGTGCAGGAGTAAGCCATGAAACCGAATTTGTACATCTGCCACACGGCCTATCAGGTTTTGGTAGACCTGCTGCGGGCCGGGCGCTGCGCCTGTGAAAATGGACCCCACACGATGGTGCTTTCCGCGTCCGTGCCCGACACCGCCGCGCTGGCGGCCCGGCTGGATGCGGCCGGCGTTGTTAAGACAGTCATTGTGGACGAGACAAAGTGGCCCGGCACAGTGACAGGCCCCTTTGCCCACCAGCGTGCGGCGCGGGCGTTTGAGAAGCTGTGCGGCTGGAAATTTGACCGCGCAGCGTATGAAAACGTGTATATCCACAACGATTGGAGCGTGCTGGGCCGCTATATGCAGGACTGCCGCGCCGGGTATATCTTGTGTGAAGACACGTTCGGCAGCACCCTTGGCCCCGACCAGCATCTTGTGACCGACCAGCGCGCGGCGGCCGATTTTGCCGCGAAACAGCGCGGAAAAGGCTACCTCTACTGGGGCGACAGCCCGTGGTGCGTGCGCATCGAGAGCGAGGACGCCGCGAAGTGTACGCTGTTCCCCGCTGCGCGCATGGTGACGGACAGCAAGGCCATACTGTTGGAGAGCCTGACCGATGCCGAAAAAGCGCTGGTGCGCCGCATATTTTTGACCCAGCCCCTGCCCGAAAAGGCCGACGGCGCAACGCTTTTGCTGCCCCGCAGCTTTGTGGCGGACGGACTGATGACCCAAGGACAGCAGGACGCGATGTTCAAGGCGGTAGCGAAAAAATATGCCGTTGGGCCGCTGTTTATCAAGACCCACCCCCGGGACACGACGGACTATAAAGCTCTGTTCCCTGACGCTACCGTGTTGGAGCGCACGATGCCCAGCGAGGTGCTGAACTTCTGTCTACCCTTCCATTTTGCCCGCGCCGTGACCGTGCAGAGCTTTGTTTTGCGCGGGTTCACCGCGGCGGATGAAAAAATCCACCTGACGCTGGACGAAGCGAGGGCGCTGGTGTGAAGGGTTGCAACTGTAGGGGCGGGACATGTCCCGCCCTCAACCTGATCGTAATAGAGCGCTTTCCGTAAAGCTGTGGGCCGGGCATGCCCGGCCCCTACATGCGTGGTTCATTTTATATATAAGCCAAATATGCGAGGTATAATACCATGAAAACAATCGCCGTTATCCCCGCGCGTTACGCCAGTACCCGGATGCCGGGCAAGCCGCTGGCGGATGTGCTGGGCAAACCGATGATCTACTGGGTCTACCAGGCCGCCAAGGCCTGCCCGAAGCTGGACGATGTGCTTATTGCCACCGACGACGAGCGCATTGCCGACGCCTGCAAAGCCTACGATATGCGCTACTTGATGACCAGCCCTGACCATGATACCCCCACCGGGCGCATCTGGGAGGTCAGCACCGTGGAGGATGCAGACCTCTACTTGCAGCTGATGGGCGACGAACCGCTGGTCAACCCGGCCGCGTTTGACCTGATCCTGCCAAGCACCCTGCCCGAGGATCCTTATTATGTCGCCGTACTGACCAATATTATGGAACACCCGGCGGATGTCATCGATTTCTCCAATCAAAAGGTCGTGACGAACGCCGCGCGGGAGATTCTGCTGATTTCCCGCAGCCCCATCCCCTACCCCAAAGGCACGCTGGATTTTGAGTACGAGAAAGTCACCGGCATTCAGCTGTACAGCAAGCAGGCGCTGAAATTCTACCACGAGACGCCGAAATCCATCCTGGAAAAGGCCGAGGAAAACGACATGATGCGCTTTATCGAGAACGGCCACAAGGTACACGCCATCGTCAGCCCTTACAAGACGGTCAGTGTGGATACGCCTAAAGATTTGGCGCTGGTAAATGAAATATTGAAGGAGAAGCAGCATGGCTGATATCAAACTGCTGGACTGCACCCTGCGCGACGGCGGCTATGTCAACAGCTGGCAGTGGGGCTTCGGCTCTGCGAGGCGCATCATCCAGACGCTGACCCGCGCGGGCGTGGACGTCGTCGAGGTGGGCTTTCTGCGCAATGTGGACGGCTACGACCCCGACGTGACGGTCTGCAACACCATCGAGGAGCTGAACCGCCTGCTGCCCGACGAGAGCCAGCGCGGCCACACGATGTATTCCGGCATGGCGATGCGCTCGAACTACGATATCTCGAAGCTGTCCCCCTACGACGGCCACGGCATCGAAATTATCCGCATCACCGCCCATGACTACGACATTAAAGACGGCATGGACTTCGCCCGCCGCATCAAAGAACTGGGTTACAAAGTCTCCATCAACCCCATCAACATCATGGGGTACAGCGACAAAGACCTGCTCTGGATCTTTGAGCAGGTCAACGAGATCCACCCCTGGCAGTTCTCCATCGTGGATACCTTCGGCAGTATGCGCCGCCGTGACCTGGAGCGCATTGTCAGCATGGCCGACCACAACCTGGCCCCGGATATCCGGCTGGCGCTGCACCTGCATGAGAATATGGCCCTGAGCTTCTGTCTGGCACAGGAGTTCTTGGACAAGCATCTGCGCCGCGACCTGGCCGTGGACGGCAGCCTGATGGGCATGGGGCGCATCCCCGGCAACCTGCCCATTGAGCTGATCGCCGACTATATGAACGAGTATTTCGGCGGCCACTACAACATTGATGACTTGATGGACGCCATCCAGGACCACATTGCGCCCATCAAGGGCGAGTGCGCCTGGGGCTACACCCCGGCCTACTTCCTGTCGGCCAAGTTCAATCTGCATCGTAACTATGCCGAACATTATCTCGGCAAGGGCGACTTGACGAACCGCGACATCAACCACATCCTGGCGGCCATCGCGCCGGACAAAAAGACTGTGTTTGACGCCGCCTACGCTGATACGCTCTACACCGAGTACAAGAACCGCCGCACCGACGACACCGCCGCGCTGACTGCCTTGCAGACCGCCTTTGCGGGGAAAACCGTGCGGGTGCTGGCCCCCGGCGCAAGCCTTGCCACCGAGGCAGGCCGTGCGGCCGTGGCGGCGGCACAGGCTGACGTGACCGTCTCGGCCAAATTTGTGCCGG
>OIFE01001326.1_pt1 | contig 11782 bp, 8 predicted proteins | sample 1581921 | NCBI WGS metagenome assembly OIFE01 (sample SAMN04414075, study PRJEB24778) | human gut metagenome | material: faecal | host: Homo sapiens | reverse complement strand
GCCAGCCGCTCATGCTCGCGCTGGCGCATTTCTTCCCGTTCGGCGCGCAGGGCACGGTTTTCGCGCTCAACACGGACAAACGCCGCGATGCCGCGGAAAATCAGCAAAATGATAAGGGCCACAAACAGCCCAGCCACAACGCCGGACATATCGATCCAGACATCTACGACTGACGAGGTGCGGCTGACGCTGCGCAGCTGGATCGTCTCGTCCATCAGGGCGGTGGTCATGCCGCCCAGCAGCGGCCAACTCATATGGCGGACAAAATGCTTGGTGTAGACGCGGATGCAGAGCATCAGTAGGAAGCCCTCCACCGTGAACTCCAAAAAGTGGGCCAGTTTGCGGATGGTATGTTCGGACAGAGGGCCGAGGTGAACCTTTGCCAGCAGGTCATTGACGTAGGCCATAACGGCCTGGCTGCGGGCCGAGGACACCGTACCGGTCTCCATCGAGTTTCGGAAGATAAATGCGATGCAGGCGATCAGCGCCGCCGTGAAAATCACGCGGAACAAGATCAGCCACGGACTGGTTCTTTGCTTTTCCATAATACTCCTTTAATGATACAACTCCTCTATGAACCCTCATTATAACACCCGATGGGGGCAAGAGCAAGTGTCCCACACAAAAAACGCGCCTTGCCGCTGGAATGGGCAAGACGCCGGAAGGCAGTTATATGGGCGAACCGTGTTCACCCGCGCCGTTTAAAGGCAAGCAGGTGTTTGCGGAAACGCTGGGGGCCGCAGGGCAAACCGCGTTTCACAGTACCGCCGTCAGCGCCAGGGCGTAGAGTGGCAGGATCATGAGCAGCAACTGCAAAACCTGTTTGGCCGCAATGATCGCCAAATCCATAGATGTTCTTTCCCCTCTTATCGGCCGCCTTTTTGCGGTCCCCCCACAATATAGGCCCAGATTTGAAAGTTGTCAAGAAAAGAATAATGTGCTATTCTTAAGGCAATATTTGTGGGGGGGGGAACAGCCATGAACATACAGATTTTTGGCACAAACAAGAGCTTTGACACGAAAAAAGCCCAGCGCTGGTTTAAAGAACGGCGCATCAAATTCCAGATGGTGGATTTAAAGGAAAAGGGCTTGAGCCGGGGCGAGTTTGACAACGTCTGCCGTGCCGTGGGCGGCTGGGCCAAGCTGGTGGACGACGCAGCCAAGGACAAGGATACACTGGCCTTGCTGCAATGGCTGGACGAGAGCCAGCAGGCCGACAAGCTGTTTGAGAACCAGCAGCTTTTGCGCCAACCCATCGTACGCAACGGCAAGCAGGCTACGGTGGGTTATTGCCCGGAGGTGTGGGAGAAATGGGAATGAATCTGCCTTAGGTAAAAATCAAATCCGCTTTCCTCTTGACATTTCCCGCACTGTGTTGTACATTATAAGGTACAAATGCAGTGCGAAAGAGTGTACCCGCATCGTACTTTTGCAGCAAGCCGGGGGTTGATGCAAGCCCGGCAAAGCGCGGCGGGTGCTGTCACTTTCAAGCAGGTGCGGTGAGAGGGGGCTGCTCCCCTGCCAGCTGCGCCCGGGGTTGCCGCCGTTATCAGGGCAGGCGGGCTTGCTGGCCTGCCGCAAAGCGGCCTTTTGCAAGGCAACTTGGGTGGTACCGCGACTTGAACTTTTCAGGCCGTCCCATGATACATCATGGGGCGGCCTTTTTGTTTTGCAAAAACACGCCCCGCACATTTTCCAGGAGGTTACAATATGCCGAAAGAACTCGCCAAACAATATGCCCCGCAGGGCACCGAGGACCGCATCTACCAGAACTGGTGCGACAAGGGGTATTTCCATACCCAGATCGACCGCAGCAAAAAACCGTTTACCATTGTCATGCCGCCGCCGAACGTTACCGGCCAGCTGCACATGGGCCACGCCATGGACGAAACCTGGCAGGACATCCTGACCCGCTACAAGCGGATGCAGGGCTACGCCGCCCTGTGGGTGCCCGGCACCGACCATGCCTCCATTGCAACCGAGGCCAAAGTCGTTGCCAAAATGCGCGAGGAGGGTCTGACCAAAGAGATGGTCGGCCGCGACGGCTTTTTGGAGCGTGCCTGGGACTGGAAGAACACCTACGGCAACCGCATCGTCAGCCAGCTGAAAAAGCTGGGCTGCTCCTGCGACTGGCAACGCGAACGCTTCACGATGGACGAGGGCTGCTCCAACGCCGTCAAGGAAGTGTTCGTCCGCCTGTACAATGAGGGCCTGATCTACCGCGGAAACCGCATGGTCAACTGGTGCCCCCACTGCAACACCTCTATCTCTGACGCCGAGGTCGAGTACGAGGCCAAGGAGGGCAGCTTCTGGCATCTGCTCTACCCCGTCAAGGAGACCGGCGAAATGCTGGAGCTGGCTACCACCCGCCCCGAGACGATGCTGGGCGATACTGCCGTTGCCATCAACGCCGAGGACCCGCGCTACAAGCATCTGCACGGCTGTCATGTGGTGCTGCCGCTGCTGGGCCGTGAAATCCCCATCGTCTGCGACGAACACGCCGACATGGAAAAGGGCACCGGCGTCGTGAAGATCACCCCCGCCCACGACCCCAACGACTTTGAGGTCGGCAAGCGCCACGACCTGCCGATGATCCGCGTGCTGACCTATGACGGCCACATGACCGGTGCTGCCGACAAGGCCGCCGTCGATGCCGAGAAGGCTGCGGGCCGCGCTGCCGCCGATGAACCGGACGTGCTGGACTGCGGCAAATATGCCGGCATGACCGCACTGGAAGCCCGCAAGGCCATCCTGGCTGACCTGGAAGCCTGCGGTGCGCTGAAAGAGACCGAGCCGCTGACCCACGACGTGGGCACCTGCTACCGCTGCCACTCTGTCATTGAGCCGATGGTCTCCAAACAGTGGTTCGTCAAGATGGAGCCGCTGGCAAAGCCTGCCATTGAGAGCGTCGAGAAGGGCGAGATCAAGTTCGTGCCCGAGCGCTTCACCAAGAACTACATCAACTGGATGAAGGGCGGCCGCGACTGGTGCATCAGCCGCCAGCTGTGGTGGGGCCACCAGATCCCCGCCTGGTACTGCGACGACTGCGGCGAGACCGTTGTTGCCAAAGAGGCTCCCTGCACCTGCCCCAAGTGCGGCAGCACCAAACTGACCCAGGACCCTGACACGCTGGACACTTGGTTCAGCAGTGCGCTGTGGCCGTTCTCCACCCTGGGCTGGCCCAACGAGAACGCCGAGGATTACAACTACTTCTACCCCACCAACACCCTCGTCACCGGCTACGACATCATCGGCTTCTGGGTTTCCCGTATGATTTTCTCCGGCCTTGCCTACACCGGCAAAGCGCCGTTTGACACGGTGCTCATCCACGGCATTGTCCGTGACAGCCAGGGCCGCAAGATGTCTAAATCTCTGGGCAACGGCATTGACCCGCTGGAAGTCATTGAGCAGTACGGCGCGGACGCTTTGCGCATGATGCTGATCATCGGCTCCACCGCTGGCAATGATATGCGTTACAGCGACGAAAAAGTACTCGCCTGCCGCAACTTTGCCAACAAGCTGTGGAACGCTTCCCGTTTTGTGCAGATGAACCTGCCCGAGGACTTTGAGCCGGGCCTGCCTGCCGAAGACCTGCTGGACATGAGCGACAAGTGGATTTTGAGTGAGCTTGCCAAGGTTGCCGCCGAGGCCACCGCAAACCTCGACAAGTACGAGCTGGGCCTGGCCGCCGAGAAGGTCGAGAACTTCATCTGGGAAGTCTACTGCGACTGGTATATCGAGATCTGCAAGACCCGCCTGAACGGCGAGGACGCAGCTGCCGCCGACGCCGCCCGCAAGGTGCTCGTCTATGTGCTGGACAAGGCGCTGAAGCTGCTGCACCCCTTCATGCCGTTCATTACCGAGGAAATCTATCAGGCCCTGCCTGGCAGCGCCGAGACCATCATGAACGAGAAGTGGCCCGGCGACGAGAACATGAAGGTTTGGGCCGAGGACTGCGCCGACTTTGAGAAACTGATGGACTACATCAAGGCGGTCCGCGCCATGCGCGCCGAGATGAACGTCCACCCCGCCAAAAAGACGAGCATGGTCATTGAGACAGCCAGCCCCGCCGCATTCGAGAAGGGCGGCGCGTATCTGGCCCGTTTTGCCTTTGCCACAGACGTGACGGTCACTGCCAAGTACGAGGGCAGCACCGACGGCATGGTCAACGTGGCGACTCCCGACGCGAAGGGCTTTATCCCGATGATGGAGCTGATTGACCGCGAGAAGGAGCTTGTCCGCCTGAACAAGGAGCTGACGAAGGCCGAGAAGGAGCTGGGGATGTTCACAAACCAGCTGAACAACCCGAAGTTCGTCGAGAAGGCCCCCGCAAAGCTGGTCGAGGAGACCCGCGCCAAGCTGGCCGCCGCCCAGGAGAAAGCTGCCAAGATCAAGGAGAGCATTGCGGCGCTGGGGTAAGTCTGAAGGCTTCCCCCGTGGGGGAAGCTGTCACCGCAGGTGACTGATGAGGGCAGCATTTCCGCCGCAGCTCGTTCGCGGGCAATACTGGCACACTCGCCCCTCATCCGGCCCTTCGGGCCACCTTCCCCCGCAGGGGGAAGGCTTTTCAGCCACAAACAAAAAATAACCCCGCCCCGTCAGGAACTGCATCCTGACGGGGCGGGGTTTTCTCGTTACAGCACAAAAATTGCAGGAAAAAAGTTCAAAGCAAATTACTTGCGGCGCTTGCCCTTGGTGGTCTTGCGGGTGTTGGCCTTGGCGGCAGCGGTCTTGGCAGCTTCAACGGTCTTTTCGACGACGGGCTTTGCGGCCTCAACAGCCTTCTCAACAACAGGCTCGGCAGCCTTGACAGCCTTCTCGACCACGGGCTTCGCGGCCTTGACAGTCTCCTCGACGACCGGCTTTGCGGTCTCGACAGCCTTCTCAACGACAGGCTCGGCGGCCTTGACGGCCTTCTCGACGGCGGGCTTTGCAGCCTTGACAGCCTTCTCGGCAACCGGCTTAGCGGCCTTAACAGCCTTCTCAACAACAGGCTCGGCAGCCTTGACAGCCTCGGTGGCGGCCTTCTCGGCGGCAGCCTTGGCCTTGACGGCGGAAGCCTTCACACTGGTCTTGGGCTTGCGGGTGACTTCGTTGATGGTCCAGAACTGGTTGTCGCCGTTGACGTCAGCCCAAATCTGCAGCACGGTGCCGTTCTCGGTAGCCATGCCCGGGTCAAGCAGCTTGCCGGCCAGGTTGGACTTGATCTTCACGCGGCCATCGTTGGTCGGCTCAACGACCCACAGCTGGCTGGAAGCCTGTGCGCCCTCCCACTGGTGGACGCGGGTGCCGTCGCTGACGCCGCCCATGTCCAGGTCAAGCATCTTTGCGGTGAAACGGTTCTGGATGCGGTAAACTCCGTCGCCTGCTGCGACGAAGTTCCACTGCTGCCACTCGGCGTTGGCGTTGTCCCACAGCTGGATCTTCGCGCCGTTGTCGATGTTATAGTCAGCGACTTCGACGACTTTGCCGTTGGCGGCACTGATGGTGTAGAACTTACCTTCGGTAATAACGGTCTGTGCAATTTTCTTCTTGGGTGCCATAATGGAATCCCCTCCTGTGTATTGTTAAAAATAGTGTATGTAAGGCGGCCTGTTTTCCCTCTGGCCGCGTGGTCAGGCAGCGCTTTTTGCGTGTCTACGCATACTATTATAACCAATTTTTCCCTCGTCGTCAACTTTTTGGCGCTGTTGCGGCATTTTGCACAAAAACTGCCGGGACAGCGGATGCTATCCCGGCAGTTTTGATTGATTTCAGGCTGTTTTGCGACCTTTTTCGACGGTTTAGCTGTTCTCGGCAAAATTGCCGGTGTACAGGCGATAGTAACGGCCCTTCTGGGCAATCAGCTCATCGTGGGTGCCGCGCTCGATGATGCGGCCCTGCTCCAACACCATGATGCAGTCCGAGTTGCGCACCGTGGACAGGCGGTGGGCAATGACGAAGGTCGTGCGGCCATACATCAGGCCGTCCATGCCGTCCTGCACGAGCTTTTCGGTGCGGGTGTCGATGGAGGAAGTTGCCTCGTCGAGGATCAGCACCGGCGGATCTGCGACCGCTGCACGGGCGATAGCCAGCAGCTGGCGCTGACCCTGGCTCAGGTTCGTGCCGTCGCCGGTCAGCATCGTGTTGTAGCCGTCGGGCAGGTGCTTGATGAAGGTATCGGCGTTCGCCAGCTTGGCGGCTGCCATGCACTCTTCATCGGTGGCGGTCAGGCGGCCATAACGGATGTTCTCCATGACCGTGCCGGTGAACAAGTGGGTGTCCTGCAAGACGATACCCAGCGAGGAACGCAGCGCGTCCTTCTCGATGGATTTGATATCGTGGCCGTCGTACAAGATCTGGCCCTTCTGGATATCGTAGAAGCGGTTGATGAGGTTCGTGATGGTCGTCTTGCCTGCGCCGGTGGAGCCGACGAAGGCGATCTTCTGGCCTGGGCGGCCGTACAGGTTGATATCGTGCAGGACGATCTTCTTCTCATCGTAGCCGAAGTCTACATCCTTAAAGACGATATCGCCCTTCAGCTCGGTATACTGGGGCTTACCGTCAGCTCCGATGTGCTTCCACGCCCACATGCCAGTGGACTCGTTGGTTTCGGTGACGGTATCGTCAGCGGCGTACTTCGCATGGACAAGGGTGATATCGCCCTCGTTGACTTCCGGCTTTTCATCCAGCAGCGCAAAGATACGCGCACCGCCGGCCAATGCCATGACAACAGAGTTCAGCTGCATGGAGATCTGGCTGATGGGCTGGTTGAACTGGCGGGTCAGCACCAGGAAGCTGGCCAGACCGCCCAGCGACAGGCTGCCGCCAAAGCCGCTGATGACCAGCGCACCGCCGATGATGGCGCAGAGTACGTAGGACAGGTTGCCCAGCTGGCCGTTGACCGGCATTGCCACCAGAGAGTAGGCGTTGGCCTTGTCGGCGCTGTGGAACAGCTCATCGTTGAGCTCGTTGAACTCCTTGATGGCGGCTTCCTCATGGCAGAAAACCTTGACGACCTTCTGGCCGTTCATCATTTCCTCGATATAGCCGTTTACCTTGCCCAGTTCCTGCTGCTGCTTGATGAAGAACTTGCCGGAATTTCCGGTCAGGTACTTGGTTGCCAACAGCATAACGCCGACCATAGCCAGCGCCAGCAGCGTCAGGGGGATGCTGAGGTAAATCATCGAGAACAGCACGCCGATGATGGTGACGATGGTGTTGACAAGCTGCGGCAGACTCTGGCTGATCATCTGGCGCAGGGTGTCGATATCGTTGGTGTAGACCGACATGATATCGCCGTGGGCGTGGGTGTCAAAGTATTTGATGGGCAGCGTCTGCATATGGGTGAACATTTCGTCACGCAGGTCTTTCAGCGTGCCCTGGGTGATTTTTGCCATCAGGCGGTTCTGCACAAATACGGCGCAGATGCCGACGCAGTAGAACGCTGCCACGCGGGCGATGGCGGCGGCCAGGCCGCCGAAATCCGTGCTGCCGGAATTCAGCAGCGGCAGGATGTACCCGTCAATCAGCGTTTGGGAGAACATAACGCCCTGCAGCTGGGCGAACACCGCCAGCAGGATGCAGCAGAGCACCACAATGACCTGTGCCTTATAGCGGCTCATCACATAGGCAAGGATGCGCTTGAACACCTTGCCGGGGTTTTCTACCTTGGGGCGGGGGCCGTTATTGCGCCCGCCGGGGCCGACCTTGACAACTTTTGCCTGCTGTGCCATTATGCCTCCCCTCCCTTCTCGTCAAAATCGCCGGAGCCCTTGGTCTGGCTGTTGTAGACATCCTGGTAAATCGCGTTGTTTTTCAGCAGGTTGGCGGGTGTGTCAAAACCGCTGACCCTGCCGTTATCCAGCACAAGCACCTTGTCCGCATTCTCCACAGAGGAAATGCGCTGGGCAATGATAAAGACCGTTGTGCCGGGGATCTTCTCGGCAAACGAGTGGCGGATCTTCGCGTCGGTCGCGGTATCGACGGCGGAGGTGGAGTCGTCCAGAATCAGGATGCGGGGCTTTTTCAGCAGCGCACGGGCAATGCAGAGGCGCTGCTTCTGGCCGCCGGAGACGTTGTTGCCGCCCTGCTCGATGTGGGTCTGGTACTTATCGGGGAAGCGCTCGATAAATTCATCGGCGCAGGCCTGCTTGCAGGCATCTTCGATCTCGGCGTCGGTAGCGTCGGGGTTGCCCCAGCGCAGGTTCTCGGCGATCGTGCCGCTGAACAGCTCGTTCTTCTGCAGCACCATGGCGACGTTGTTGCGCAGCGTCTCCAGATCGTAGCGGCGCACATCGACGCCGCCGATGGTCACGCTGCCCTCGGTCACATCGTACAGACGGGGCAGCAGCTGCACAAGGCTGGACTTGGCCGATCCGGTACCGCCGATGATGCCGATGGTCTGGCCGGACTGGATATCGAGGTTGATATCCTCCAGCGCCTTCTTTCCATCCTTTTTATAGGCAAAGCTGACGTGGTCGAACTTGACGGAGCCGTCCTTAACTTCCATGATGGGGTCCTCGCCGTTGGTCAGATCGGACTGCTCGTCCAGGACCTCGGCCACGCGCCTGGCGGAGGCCATAGACATCGTGATCATAACAAAGACCGTCGAGAGCATCATCAGGCTCATGAGGATGTTCATGCAGTAGCTCAGCATACTCATCAGGTCGCCGGTGGTAAAGGTCGTTGCGCCGGAGCTGACGATGAGCTGTGCGCCGATCCAGGAGATGATCAGGATGCAGCTGTACACGGTCAGCTGCATGAGCGGGGCGTTCCAGGCCAGAATCATTTCCGCACGCATCAGCAGGCGGCGGACGTTCTCGCTGGCTTTCTGGAACTTCTCGCCCTCGAACTTCTCACGCACATAGGCCTTGACCACGCGGATGGCGGAGACGTTCTCCTGCACGCTCTCGTTCAGGTCATCGTACTTGCGGAAAGCCTCGCCAAAATACTTGGTGGCACGGGTCATGATGAACACCAGTGCGCATCCCAGCAGAATGACGGCGATCAAGTAAATGTTGGCCAGCTGGCGGTTGATGGTGTAGGACATGATGAGCGCTACGATCATGCTGGCGGGTGCGCGGATGGACATACGCAGCAGCATCTGGTAGGCATTCTGAATGTTCGTCACATCAGTGGTCATACGGGTGACAAGGCCCGCAGTGGAGTATTTGTCAATGTTGGCAAAGCTGAAAGTCTGGATGTTTTCAAACATCGCACGACGCAGGTTGCGGGCAAAGCCGGTGGCTGCATGGGAACCGCTGACCGCACCCAGGATGCCGAACAACAGGCCGAACAGCGCAGCCACGATCATCTGAGCGCCGACGGTGTAGATGACCTGCATATTGCCCGGCGTGACGCCGTTGTCAATGATGGAGGCCATGAGCTTCGGGATGATCATTTCCATGATGACTTCCGCAATCATAAACAGCGGCGTCAACACAGAGACGAGCCGAATGCCCTTGGTTTCACGTCCGAGTGTTTTTAACAAGTGATATTTCCCCTCTCTTAGTTGGTATTTCCCTCTTCCAGGATATGCTGCGCGTTGCGCAGGGTTTGTTCCAGCACAGCGCGGGCGACGGCGGCCTGCTGCGGGTCAATGCCCTTCTGCAGGTCACTTTCAAACTGTGCGATGCTGGCTTCAATTTCCGCATGACAGGCGCGGCCCTTGTCGGTGGCGACAAGCCGTTTCAAGCGGGCGTCCTTCTCGACGGCGCAGCGGGTGATGAAACCGTCCTGCTCCATGCCCTGCAAAAGGGCGGTGACGCTGGAACGGCGAATGTTGAACCACTGTTCAATATCGCGCTGGTAGACATCCCGCCCGTTGCGGTTGGCGCGGACGATGTCGCCAAGCACCATGCCCCGCACACCGGAAAGATCCGGGTTGACGCCGGAAATGCGGGCATCGAGCGCCCTGCGTATGACCCGCGCACTCTGGTTCAGCAGTGCGCCGAAGTGAACATCGGCACAGCAGCCGCAGTCATTTGGCGATGGTTCGTGCATGACTTCCTCCCTTCCCTGTTGATTTTGCGATAATCAGTTAGATTGTGGATTGTTCGCCTTCTAACTGTTCGTTTGCGCACTTTACTAGTATATCACAGGTTTGGGGAATGTCAAGAGGTTTTTTAGGTTGTGTCTGCGGGGCTTTGCGTGCGCGTTTGCCATCAGCCGCCGCTTTCCGGCTCCACCCCCAAATACGGCAGCGCCTTTCTTAGTACCTCAGCGCACACCGGGCCGGAGAGCGCCCCACCGCTGGTGGTCCAGCTGTGGGGTTCATCCAAGCAGATCAGCACCGCAATTTTCGGGTCGTCTATGGGCGCGACCGACACAAAGCTTGCAATGCGCGCCCCCTCGTTGGCGCTGTCCAGCTTCTGGCTCGTACCGCTCTTGCCGCCGACACGGTAGCCTTCCAGCGCGGCCTGTTTGCCGGTGCCGCCGGTCACGACGCCCTCCATCAAGCGGCGCATCGTGGCCGAGGTTTCCTCGCTGATGACCCGCCGCTTCACGGTCGGCGCCATTTCCTTTATAATAGTCCCGTCCGGGGCCGTGATTTTCGCCACCACATAGGGCTGCATCAGCTCGCCGCCGTTCACCACCGCACAAACCGCTGTGAGCATCTGTAAATAGCTAACCTTGCTGCTCTGCCCAAAGGAACAACTCGCCAGCTCCACCGGGCCCATTTTATCCGCCGTGTAATACTCGCTGCGGCGTATCTCGCCCGGCAGGTCGATACCCGTTGCCTCCCGCAGGCCGAAGGCCGCAAAATAATCGCAGAAACGTTCTTTCCCGAGACGTGCGCCGATTTGGATAAAGCAAGGGTTGCAGCTGACCGCCAGCCCCCGGGCAAATGTCTCGGTGCCGTGGATGTGCCCATTGGCGCAGCGGAACCGCGTACCTGCGACAGAAATTTTACCTGCGCAGGTAAAATAATCTGTGGCCCTGCACGCGCCGGAGTCCAGCGCCGCCGACGCCGTGATGAGCTTGAACACGCTGCCCGGCTCGTACAGATCGCTGATGGCCTTGTTGCGCCACTGGGCCTGCTGAGCTTTTTGCAGTGCGGTGCTGCGTTCCTCGCCGCTCAAGGCGTTCACGGTGTCGCGGACTTCCTTATTTATAAGAGTGCGCGGCGCATTGGGGTCGTAGTCCGGTTGGCAGGACATGGCCAGCACCGCACCGGTGTGGACGTCCATCACGATGCCGACGCCCCGCTCGGCGACATGGTGCTCCTCCACGGCGGCGGCCAGGGCACTTTCGAGCCAATGCTGGATGTTCGCGTCGATGGTCAGCGTCAGTGTGTTGCCGGGTACGGCGTCCACCAGCGTTTGGTAGTGGGTGGGCAGGTCGTACCCCCAGGCGTTCTTGGCGGTCAGGATGCGCCCATTCTGCCCGGTCAATTCATCGTTGTAGCGCAGTTCCAGCCCCCACAGGCCCGCGTTGTCCACATCGGTAAAGCCCAGGATGCCGCCCATAAAGTTTCCTTCCGGGTAGACGCGCTTGGTGTCCTGGCGTATCTGCACGCCATCCACGCCGTTGGCCGTGCACCAGTCCCGCACGGCATCGGCCATATCTTTATCCACACGGCGGCGCAAAAGGCAGTCGTTGGAGCTGCGCTGGCTGAATTTTGCCAATGTATCGTCATAATCCAGTTCCAAGATCTCGCTCAGCGCCCAGGCAGCGGGTTCAACTTTGTCGTCGGCCATTTCCCGCGGGGCGGCGCGGATGGTCCAGCAGGTCTTGCTGGCAGCCAGCAGCGTGCCGTCGGCGGAGTAAATCTCCCCGCGGGCGGCGGGCAGCGTGGCCC
>OIFE01001324.1_pt1 | contig 11795 bp, 13 predicted proteins | sample 1581921 | NCBI WGS metagenome assembly OIFE01 (sample SAMN04414075, study PRJEB24778) | human gut metagenome | material: faecal | host: Homo sapiens | reverse complement strand
TTGCTTGCTGCGGGCTGTCGTTTCCCACATCTTGATGCAATGGTTGATATTGCCAGTATCAATGGACGTAAAGTGTTAGGTTTAGAGCCAATTTAATCCAAAAGTTAGATAGAAGTGCGGTCATAAAATGAAACGTTTTGTGGCCGTTTTTATTTATAAGATAAAACAGAACCAATGCTAATTTGACTGATTTAAAAAAGGACTTTAAGAAAAGTGGTGGGCGATACCGGTCTCGAACCAGTGACCCCCTCCTTGTAAGGGAGGTGCTCTCCCAACTGAGCTAATCGCCCTTAATGCTGTGGATTGGCATTATAAGTATAATGAGATTTCAGTCAATATATTTTTATGAAAAAGCGTCTAGTTGTTGCAAAAATAGGCATAAAATCAGATTTTTTATTTAGAACTCACGCAAGTCGTAGTAAAATAAAGGTAATTTTTGTAAATGAATAGGTTATTAAGAAAATGAAAATTGATCCTCCTTTTGAATTAGATCCGAATGTCAAAGTACGTACGCGTTTTGCCCCAAGCCCAACAGGTTATTTACACGTAGGCGGCGCACGTACAGCCCTTTACTCTTGGTTATTTGCAAAACATAACAACGGTGAGTTTGTACTACGTATTGAAGATACCGATTTAGAGCGTTCTACACCGGAAGCAACAGCGGCAATCATTGAAGGGATGGAGTGGTTAAACCTTGCTTGGGAACATGGTCCTTATTATCAAACCAAACGCTTTGATCGTTACAATCAAGTGATTGATGAAATGATTGAACAAGGCTTGGCTTATCGTTGTTATTGCTCTAAAGAACGTTTAGAAGAATTACGCCATACACAAGAGCAAAATAAAGAAAAACCACGTTATGACCGTCATTGTTTACATGATCACAATCATGCAGCCGATGAGCCACACGTAGTACGTTTTAAAAACCCAACAGAAGGTTCAGTCGTGTTTGATGATGCGGTGCGTGGTCGTATTGAAATCAGCAATAGCGAATTAGATGATTTAATTATTCGTCGTACTGACGGTTCACCAACCTATAACTTCTGTGTAGTGGTGGATGACTGGGATATGGGTATTACTCACGTTGTGCGTGGTGAAGACCACATTAACAACACCCCACGTCAAATTAATATCTTAAAAGCGTTAGGCGCACCAATTCCAGTATATGCGCACGTTTCTATGATTAATGGTGATGATGGTCAAAAACTTTCAAAACGTCATGGTGCGGTAAGTGTGATGCAATATCGTGATGACGGTTATTTACCAGAAGCCTTAATCAACTATCTTGTTCGTTTAGGTTGGGGGCATGGTGACCAAGAGATCTTTACGCGTGAAGAAATGATTAAATTCTTCGAATTAGATCACGTGAGTAAATCTGCAAGTGCATTTAACACAGAAAAATTATTGTGGTTAAATCACCATTACATTCGTGAATTACCACCTGAATATGTGGCAAAACACCTTGCATGGCACTATAAAGATCAAGGTATTGATACTTCAAATGGTCCAGCGTTAACTGAAATCGTGACGATGCTTGCAGAACGTTGCAAAACCTTAAAAGAAATGGCATCAGCAAGTCGTTATTTCTTCGAAGAGTTTGAAAGTTTTGATGAAGCTGCGGTGAAAAAACACTTTAAAGCGGCGGCGATTGAACCACTTGAAAAAGTAAAAGAAAAATTGACCGCACTTTCTAGCTGGGATTTACATTCTACTCATGAAGCGATTGAACAAACCGCTGCTGAATTAGAAGTAGGGATGGGTAAAGTTGGGATGCCATTACGCGTGGCTGTAACAGGCTCAGGTCAATCACCTTCAATGGATGTGACATTAGTAGGCATCGGCCGTGAACGCGTGTTAGCGCGTATCCAACGTGCCATTGATTTTATTAAATCTCAAAACGCTTAATATTTAGGCTGATAAGCGGGATTTGATTATTTCAATATTGACAGTTTATCAGCCGAAATTTATCATAGCTTGCGTTATTTGGGGATATAGCTCAGTTGGGAGAGCGCTTGAATGGCATTCAAGAGGTCGTCGGTTCGATCCCGATTATCTCCACCAAATTAATAAAGCAAGGTTAACCACCTTGCTTTTTTTGTGCGCAAAATAAGGCATATAGCGCCATTTTATAGCGCATAGTAATGCACGACACTTCATATTGACCGCAAATAATAGTACCCAATTTAGTACCCATTTGTTATAGTAACCATAAATTTGGGTACTAAAAAGGCTATTTATGGCACGCAAAATAACAGGTTTAACTAATACACAAGTAGAACGTAGCAAATACGATCCGAATGGTAAAAATGAATTAAATGATGGTAATGGGCTATTCTTAGAGCTTAAGCCAACCGGAGCTAAAGTATGGCGCTTCCGTTATATCCCTCCGGTCAAAAACAAACGCACTAAAACTACAATAGGCAACTACCCTGAAATAACTCTAGCACAGGCACGCCAACAGCGCGAAGAATGGCGAGCATTATTGGCGCAAGGTATTGATCCACAAACGCATAGAGCACGTATAGCGCGAGAATTAGAGCTTGCCGAAGCCAACACCTTTCTAGCCGTAGCCGAGAAATGGAGAGCAAAAAAGCAAGGCGAAATCACTCAGAAAACACTAGATAAATACTGGAGTAGTTTACGCCTTCATATCTTTCCTTTTATTGGCGCTTACCCAATAGGCGAGATAGTACCTACCTTAGCATTAATTCCTTTGCAACGCGTAGAACAGCGAAACAATATCGACATGGCAAATCGCCTAGCAAGCTATATTAATGAGATATTAAACTTTGCCGTAAATGGTGGGCTGATTCCGTTTAACCCTTGCTTGCGAATGAATAAAACGCTAAAGCAACATAAGAAAGAGAACAACCCACGCATTAAGAGCGAAGAACTGCCGGAATTCATGCAAGCATTAGCGCATGCAAAGATTGAGCCACAAACGCGTGCTCTAATTCAATTTCAAATGCTCACAATGACGCGCCCAGGTGAAGCAAGCGGGGCGCAATGGTCGGAAATTGATTTAGACAAGCGATTATGGACGATTCCAGCAGAAAGAATGAAAGCAAGAGAGGCACACATTATTCCGCTTTCTTCTCAAACCGTTCAACTATTGGAAACCTTGCAACCCGTAACGGGGCGCTTTGAATATGTATTCCCTAAACATGGCGATAACCACGCGCCTATGAGTTCATCAAGCGCGAATATGGCTATTAAGCGAATGGGTTATGCGAGCAGACAAACCGCCCACGGTTTGCGAGGATTAGCTAGAACTTACCTAGCCGAGCAGAACACCAACCACGAACACGCAGAGGCGTGCTTGGCTCATAAAACAGGCGGGAATGTAAGCCTGGCCTACAACCACGCCACCTATTTAGAGCAACGCAAGGCAATTATGCAAAAATGGGCGGATTATGTTGAACAATGCGCTCAAGGCTCAAGCCTTTTGAAATAATCTTCCGCCACCACACACCACAAGAGCGAGCAATCGCTCTTTTTTTCGCCTTATTCTTACCATTCATCATTTTTTATAAAACTTTTTAAAGATTTTTCCACTTTTCCACTTAACCACCTATTTCTTAATTTAACTATATGAAAATAAATAAAAATAATTAAGTTATAAATTAAGTGGTTTAAAGTGGTTAAGTGGAAAAATAGAAAAGGAAAAGAAAATGGCAATTTTGCCAACTGTTTAAAATCTATCCAATCAAAAATATTTTTGTTTCTTTCAAGTTCTAGAAAGAGCTTTATTATGTTAAATAAAGCCATAAAAGTTCCTAAAACTCAATTCCGTTTAAACTACGTTTAAATTCCCCGCGCTTGCTTTAAATGCTTTTTGGTAAGCAAACGGGATCACCTCAAAAATTTAAACGCGCTTAAACGCATTTAAACGCCTCTTAAATCAATTTAAACCACTGTTCAAGCATACAAATTTACTCGTTTTAATGTTTCTCATTTTTAGCGGTTAAAAACCGCTAAAAGTGGGAATTTGGCGACATTTAGGTACTATTGACAACATTTTTGCGACAATTTAGGCTAAATAACGAACAAGGCATTAACCTGATTAATCAACAGTAACTAAGGGGGATTTTATGAGAGAACAAGAAAGCCAAGTTGAAAAATACTACACAGTGAAAGAGTTGGAAGAACGTTTAAGCGTGTCACGTTCTACACTTGATCGTTTAGCGAAGAATGGCAAATTACAGAAAGTTAAATTTGGAAATAAAACGTTATTCACTGGTCGTAGTGTGAATGCTTATTTGATGAAGGTAGCATAATGTTGAAGATTTTTTACGAGTGCTTGACACCATTTATGGAATTTGGCACACTTGCCCTGCAGTCGCAAAAAACGACCGCCGAGCCTCGAAACTCGAACCATTTATCACTGGCGCAGAACACGCCTATTGCGTGTTTTTTTATGCGTAGAGCACACGCACCTCAAGAACGCCTAGCGCGTCCATCTATGGTAGCGTGTAGCGGGAAAGGTTCCGCCCTTTGCTGTTTTCCAGTGATGACAGTTTTCGAGCCCGTTACACGTTACCGCCAGCAAGCCTCGAAACTTCAAGCGGTAACTTCCAATCAAATTTTCACTGGAATTACGCAAATGTATCAATTCATTTTTGCGCTTATGCGCACACCTAAACATAGTCTAAAAATCCGTATTTTAGCCGATAACGAACATCAAGCTCGCGCTCGTTTTTCAGACGGTGGAACTAGCTTGTTATTTATTGGCAGAATTAACTTAAACCAACCTAAAAATAACCGCACTTTTGCAGCACAAGGGGGCGTTTATGCATAATATTATTCAAACCGCTTTACGTGAACATTTAGACCAATATGCAGATAATCATGAAAAGTTGAATGAGCTTTATCAAGCATTCAAAGATAGTGAAGAAAGCACTACTGAGGCAATAACACTTTATGCTGATTTGGTCTTTGACTATGGAGTAGATAAAGATAGCACTCTATCTAAAATCAATGCCACCACCGTAATTGGAATAGGGCTAATGCTCAAAAGTTTAGCCAATGATTTAAACCTTGCTCAATACGGACGCGAATATTCTGATATTGCATTAGATAGATTAACTCAAGGTGGAAATGATGAAAGCTAAGCTAAAAAACGCCCCTCACTTGGGTGAGCAGAAAAATGATGGTGCCGAATTGCTTATTTTAATTGGATCCAAGGCGTGGAATGCCTGGGATAATGGCAACGGCATAGAATGGAGTTTACTAGCACAAGCCTTACGCACCGACCCGAAAGAAAAGCCTGTGATTATTGGCGCAAGCCAATTAGATGAAATTAACCGCTTGCGCCTTGTGGAAGAAACAGACCGCTCAGCCGTGCGCCTGTTCCAATTTGGCAACCTTTCACAGGAACAGCTTTCAGCGGTGGTGGCGAATTTGGCGAAAAATAGCCAAGTAACACAGCTCACCCTTTGCGACAACCTAGGACACTTGCAAGATAACGGCAATTTATCAGACTGGCTAAAACGCACTCGAGTGCAAGGCGCGGAAAGTGTAGCGGAGGTGGTGGCGAAAACTTTAACCCCGAATGCGCCGTTATTGGATTTTGAAAGCGAAAAACCGACACAGCCGGAAATCGCCGAAGCCTTTTTAAACTGGAATACTAACCCACTTAGAACGGATGGCAACTCAGGTGAATCCTTTGAATATAACGGACTATATTGGGAAAAATTGCCAAGTATGGAGCTTCAACGAAAAGTGCGGGAGTTTTACAAGGCGATCGGCTATAACAAGTACACCGCCAACAGCTTAAAATCTATTGCGGATTTAATCGCGATTGAAGCAGAAAGAATCCCTACACAAAGTCCCGATTTTATTGGCTTTCAAAATGGCGTATTGAATAAGAAAACAGGTGAATTTATGTCTCATAAAATTGACCATTATTTGCGCTCAGCAGAAAAATTTGAGTGCAATATTCAAAGCAAAAATACACCGCACTTTGATGATTGGCTTGATTTTGTATGCAATGGTAACGACAACAAGCGCAACGCAATTTTAGCGGGGCTTTATATGGTGCTTACCAATCGCAACGAATGGGGGCTATTTTTAGAAGCAACCGGCACGGCGGGCGCAGGGAAATCGGTATTTTCTCGCATTGCGTCTATTATCAATGGCGAAAGCAACACGGCTTATATCAGCCTGCAAGAATTGGAGAAAGACGAAAAGCGGGCAATGCTTATCGGTAAAAGCCTGGCTATTTCACCAGACCAGAAGCCTTACACTGGAAGTGCGGACGAATTGAAGGCTATTACTGGCGGGGATAATGTGGGGGTGAGAATGCTTTATGTGGGCTCATTTTCTACAAAACTGAGTCCTGTTTTTATGCTGGTGACAAATAACCCGCTAGAATTTACTGACCGTAACGGAGGAATTTTGCGCCGACGTATTATTATTCCATTTGAACGGTCAATTCCGAAAGAGAAAAAAGACGTGCATTTTGCTGAAAAAGTCCAATCGGAAGTTTACGGTATTGTGAATAAATTATTAGAGTTATATCCGAATCCAGACATTGCGCGCAGAATTTTAGAAGACTATCGCGAATTAGACGAGGGGAAAGAAATAAAACGCGAATCTAATCATTTAATTGATTTTGCGGGACATTTTGAATTAAGAGAAAAACGAAATGAGCAAGCGCTAAGACCAGGCAACGCGCGGGGCGGATTTGTTCCGCATGGAAAACAAGACAAACCCGACAGCCTTTACTCAGCTTATATATTTTATTGCGAATGCAACGGGATAAATCCAATAAACCGCCGTTCCTTTAATTATGCAATTATTGATATATTCAAGGAGAGTGGTGAAAAAATAAGGTTTGAGATTAAAGACTATAACGGCAACCCAACAACCAATGCATTTTGGAAAAATCGTAGCTTGTCTATAAGACAATGGGAAGGATAAAATATTATTGCGGTGGGGGTTTCCTACTGGAAAGGTTGCTAGGCATAAGCTCGCATTATCCTGTTCGAATCAGGCAAACCACCGCACCTAATCAAAAACAATAAGGCGATAAAATCGCCTTTTTTTTCGCCTACAATTTGCCTTTTTATCTGTTTTCACTTTAAAAGGTCACTTGAGTGATTTGTATCACTAAGCCTTAAGCCTTGTGACGTAAGGTTTAAGCGTGTTTAAGTGGAAAAGTGAAAAAAATTTTCAAAAGTTTTTTTATTTGTTTGTTTATTTCTTTTTATCATTCATTTTCTTTAAATCGCTTGAAAATCAAAAATGATTAATTTGGTTTAAAGTTTCACTATAAACAGAGGGGTAAGAAATGGAAAAAAATGTTTTTAGTGAATTTGCCGAGAGTTTTCATTTAAGCATTAAAGAAGCTCAAGCAATGGGTCTAGAAGGTGAAGAATTGAGCACTAAAGCTTTAGAGTTATTTCAATTCTATTGTGGTGGATTAGTTTTATATATTCCTAAAGGTTGCACCAATAATTCATACAGAAACAAAGCCATTATTGCTGAGTTTAATGGAAAGAATCACAGAGAGCTTGCAAGAAAATATGGCGTATCAGTTCAATGGATTTATTCAATTTTAAATAATGGAAAGAAAAATGCAGAAAATTGAGATTTTCAAAGCGGGGAAACGACCCGATTCAAACGGTAACTTTACAGAAATAAAAGTATCACAACTTGCGCAAGCAGTGACGGCGTATGACCCTAGTCTACACGAAGCGCCGGCAGTGATCGGACACCCGAAAGATAATGCGCCCGCCTATGCATGGGTGAAAGGCTTAAGCCTTGAGGGCGATACACTCAAAGCAGAATTAACGCAGATTGACCCCGAATTTTCTGAAATGGTACAGATGGGGCGTTTTAAAAAAATTTCCGCTTCTTTCTATTTGGAAGATAGTCCGCACAATCCTAAACCAGGCAAATTATATTTGCGCCATGTGGGCTTTTTAGGCGCAATGCCACCCGCGGTTAAAGGCTTGCGCAACCCAGAATTTTCGGAAAATGAGAAAGGCGTAGTTAATTTTTCCATAGAAATAGAAGACAACGTGGAGATTAATGCGTTACGTGCTGAAAATGAGCAATTAAAGGCAGAAGAAAGAGCTCGTAAAAATCTAGACTTTGCGGAAGGGTTAGTATCTGTTGGCAGACTGGCACCAATCGCAAAAGGAAAAGCTCTAGAGCTTCTTAGCTATGCCGAAGAATGCGACCAGGCTGGCGTAATTAATTTTAACGAAGGAGAAAGCATGGCACAAAAAGTGCGAGAGTTTTTAGCCCTTCAACCCAAAGTGGTGAGTTTTGGCGAATTTGCCACAAAAGAACGCGCGGTAAGCGGTCAATCTTCCGATTTAGTGGAGTATTCCGAGGATACGCCCGCAAATATTATCGAATTAGACCAACAGATCCGCCAATGTATGAAACAAAACAATGTGGACTACAGAACCGCGTTTAACCTTATTCATAAATCAAGATAGGAGCCATAAATGAGCTTATCAGCACAACGAATCCAAGACCCGATTTTAACCGAACTTGCTCAAGGTTATTACAATGCAGAATTAGTATGTGAAAGCCTTTTCCCGGTGGTAGAAATTGAGAAAGAGGCGGGCAAAATCCCGCAGTTTGGGCGTTTAGCATTCCGACAACAATCAACCGTACGCCAAGTTTTGGGCGAAAGTAACCGATTAACACCAGAAGACGTAACGGCAATTAATGTAGAACTTGAAGAGCATGATATTGAATATCCAATCGACTACCGCGAAGATAATGATGCAAGCTATCCACTGAAAAAATACGCGTTAGGCGTGGTGCAAGATATTATCGCGTTAGGGCGTGAAGTTGAAACGGCTAAAATCGCACAAGATGAAAGCAATTACAGCCAACACAACAAAATCACCCTTTCCGGTGCGTCTAAATTAACGAACGCCAAAAGCAATCCGTTACAGTTGATTGACGACGGCGTAAATGCGGTTTATTCAACGATTGGGCGCAAACCGAATGTTTGTGTTATTTCCGCTGACGTTTGGGCGGTATTAAAGCAAAATGAAACGCTTTTAGAGCGTATTAAGTACACCCGCACGGGTATTCTTACTCCCGCAGTGTTTGCCGAGCTAATCGACGTTGAAACGGTTAAAATTGGTTCCGCTATGCAAGAAGTAGAGGGTAATTTAAAGCCGATTTGGGTAGATTGTATTATTTTGGCTTACGTTTCACCGAAGAGTAAAGAAAAAGCGGGCAATATCTTTGACCCGTCTTACGGTTACACAGTACGTAGAAAGGGGGGATTATTTGTTGATACTTATCAAGAAAAAGGCGGTAAAGTTGAAGTTGTGCGTTGCACCGATATTCACAAACCGCACCTAGTTGGAAAATCAGCGGGCTATTTAATCAAGGGTTGCATTACTGAATAAAAAGCGGCACACTAAGCTCATAGTTGTTAAGTTGTTTATTTTTCAGCATAATCCCGCTATTACAGGGGTCCTTGAAGAAAATATGCGGGATTATGTTGAATTATGTGGAATTTAGCGGGAACAGGTTAATTATTAAGCTAATAAATTTTTGACTTTGTTAAATAGTACCCAATTAAGTACCCGTGTAAGCATTGTTGGTTTGTTATTTCGTTTTAAATCAAGTTCTTAAAGTGTTGTTTTGGTTGTGATTATCCCACCAAATTTAAAACCTTGAAACTTAAAGTGAGTTTCAAGGTTTTTTTCTTTATAACGAATCTACATTTCTTTTAGATAATTCAAGCCTAATCCATTCATTTGCCGCATAATCCAACTTTGTTTTTTATGAACTAATGCACTAGGCTTATTCACTTTATAGATGATAGGATTCGGTAAAACCGCTGCAAGTAATGCTGCTTCGGATTGAGTTAAATTCTTTGCCGATTTTTTGAAATAATAGCGGCTGGCAGCTTCCACACCAAAGATACCATTACCAAATTCCGCGATGTTTAAATACACTTCTAAAATGCGTTCTTTGGACCAAAAGATTTCCATTAATGCCGTTGTGGGAACTTCCAATCCTTTGCGAAACCAACTTTGTCCATGCCAGAGAACGAGGTTTTTCGCAGTTTGTTGAGAAATCGTTGAAGCACCTCGGGTTCGGTGAGATTTTTCATTAAATTTAAAGGCCTTTTGAATTGCCTCAAAATCAAAGCCCCAATGGTGGGGGAATTTTTGATCTTCAGCGGCAATCACCGCAAGCTGCATATTCGGTGAGATTTCATCAAGACTCACCCAATCATATTTGATTGAATAGCTGAAATCTAACTGTAATAAGTGCCCGATTTTTTGCTGTACCATATAGGCAGAGAAGGGAACAGGGATAAATCGGAAGCAAATGAAAAACGCTAGGATTGCGAGAGAAAAACGCCACGCAACCCGTTGCCAATTTTTTTTCCACCAAGAGGGGCGAAAAAGATGTAAAAGTGCGGTCAGAATTCGCTTAGTTTTTTGCAGCTTGCTCATCGAGTTGGCTTTTCACCCAGTTTATAAAATCCGGATCCATTGTTTTGAGCATATTAGAACCACGCGTAATGGTTGCCGCACTGGTATTGAGATTTTGTTGAATCTCTCGTTGTGAGAGGTTTTTATCCAATAACTGCGCCACGATTTGTAAACGTAACCCCACAGCATCGCGCTCATCTGGCGTGAGCAGAAGCGTTAAGAAATCTTGTGCTTTCCCTTGTTCAAACGCGGTTTGCAAGGTCGCGAGGAAAGCATTCCATTGTTCTAAATTGCGACTAATATACATATCAACAATCCTATACTATTAAACTAGTGCGACTAGTATAGCCGATCGTATTCCTCTTTGCTAAAGGTTTGTAATTTTTCTTTGTCTTGTAGGTGTTGATAGTAAAAATCGTAAGTTAATACGTTTTGAACATAACCTCGTGTTTCAAAGAACGGAATAGAGGCAATAAATTCATCCATAGCCAATTTGCCATTGGCTCTCGCAAGCCATTTTTCTACACGGCTTGCTCCCGCATTATAGGCAGAGGCAATCAAAATGCGATTATTTGGATATTTAGCATTCAGCTCATTTAAGTGAGCTGTACCAAGTAAAATATTATTAAGCGGTTTGAATAAATCTAACTCTCCGTTATAAGGAAGTTGCTGATTTTCTGCCGTTTTTTGCGCAGTACTCGGTAATAACTGCATTAATCCTCGAGCATTTGCGGAAGATTGTGCCATTGGATTCCAAGCACTTTCTTGGCGAGCAATGGCCATGGCGAAGGTTTTGGTGACACGATTATCCACAATAGCTTGAGGTTCCGTTACGCTGAGATTCACATTACTGAGGGCAATATCAAAATATTGACTGTAAGCATTTGGTAAGCGTAAGTCGATATAATCCCAAGCTTTTGCAATAATCGAGCCATCTACGCCCAATTCAAACCAATTTTGTTCATTCGCATATTGGCTTAAAGCAATCTGTAGTTGTTCTTCTTGCGATAATTTTTCTAACAGAAAACGCCAACGTTGTTTGGCAGCGCCTAATCGATCTAATTGACGTAATTCAGCAATTTCTGCGAGCTCTGGTTGAAATTTTTTATATTCATGTGCCCAGTAGGGATCGGAAATACTCCGCGCGACATATAATTCTGTTTGACCGAAATCATATCCTGCGCCACGATTTTCAGGATATAATTTTGCTGTTGCTAACATTGGGTAGAATCCGCGTTCGTTGCTTAATTCAGAGAATATTTCTTTGGCTTTTGTGACATTCTCTTTTTCGAGTGCTTTCCCCATCCAATAACGCCATTCTTGTTTTTGTTTTGCTTCATCTGAAAGTGCATTTAACCAGGCGAGTAAATC
>OIFE01001302.1_pt1 | contig 11966 bp, 7 predicted proteins | sample 1581921 | NCBI WGS metagenome assembly OIFE01 (sample SAMN04414075, study PRJEB24778) | human gut metagenome | material: faecal | host: Homo sapiens | reverse complement strand
TGGGACGGCCGGATAATGATTTCCTGATTTATCTTCCGGTATATGATATGTGGAATGAGCAACCGGGACGATTGTTATTATTCACGATACACCACATGGATAAACTGGCTCCTAAGTTTATCGACGCTATCCATCGCATCAACAACAGCGGGTATGACGGGGATTATATTTCCGATAACTTTATTCGCAGTACACGTTTCAAAGACGGACAGTTGGTTACTTCAGGCGGAACGGGCTACAAAGCATTGGTAGTGCCTGCTGCACACCTAATGCCGAGTGATGTATTGGCACATCTTTATGAACTGGCCAAACAGGGAGCTACTATCGTATTCCTCGAAAATTATCCGACAGATGTACCGGGATACGGTCAGTTGGAACAAAAACGCCAAAGTTACCAGCGTACGCTCCGGCAACTTCCGGCTGTTTCTTTCTCGGAAACAACCGTTACTCCAATCGGAAAGGGGAAGATTATCACAGGAACGGATTATGCACGCACATTGGCCAGCTGCAATATTTCTCCCGAAGAAATGAAAACCAAATTCGGACTACAAGCGATCCGAAGAGTGAATGATACGGGACACCACTATTTCATCTCTTCCTTGCAAAATAAAGGAGTGGACGGTTGGATCACATTGGGAACGAATGCAGCCGCAGCCGCTCTCTTCAATCCCATGACCGGAGAATGTGGTGAAGCTAAGGTAAGACAGGCAAACGGAAAAACACAAGTCTATCTGCAATTAAAATCCGGTGAATCGATCATTCTGCAAACATATCAACAACCTTTGCAGGCATCCAAACCGTGGAAGTATGTCAAAGAGCAACCTTTCAGTCTTCGTCTGGATCATGGTTGGAAGTTACACTTCGCCGAAAGCAAACCGGAAATTCAAGGGACATTTGATATAGATCGCCCCTGTTCATGGACCCATATCAATCATCCGGCAGCCCAAACGAACATGGGAACCGGTGTTTATTCCTTAGACATCGAATTGCCGACTTTGCAGGCCGACGACTGGATTCTTGATTTGGGAGATGTACGCGAAAGTGCCCGTGTCCGCATCAACGGACAGGAAGCGGGATGCGCATGGGCAGTGCCTTATCAACTAAAGGTGGGCCAGTTCTTAAAACCCGGAAAAAACCACATCGAGATAGAAGTCACGAATCTCCCTGCAAATCGAATTGCAGAATTAGACAGGCAGGGAGTGCAGTGGCGCAAATTCAAAGAAATCAATATTGTTGATTTGAACTATCGTCCGGCCAATTATGGACATTGGAGTCCATTACCCTCCGGCTTGAATAGTGAGGTACGGCTGATTCCGGTAAATGTGATGCCATAGTTGAGACATTGTCATATCATCATACCGCAACAAACTACTTTTTCAATCTTGTACTTAAGACTTTTCAGTGCAAAGATTAAGGGTTTTCAGTGCAGAGATTAGTAGTTTTTTATGCAGTCGGTAAGTCGTCCCGTTACAATGGGACAATAGGCACATTGCAAAGTGACCAATATCACCTTATAAGATGATATTGGTCACTTTGTAATATGATTACCTGTCTTTGGGAAGATGAGAAGCACTAAAGATACAAAATTAAATAGTAAAAAGCAAGAGTGAGACAGGAAATATAGCTTCATCCCCTGAACGGATTGATTTTATTTCCGAACCGGGGAATGAACTAAAAAGACTACTTTAAATCCATTACAGCCTGCTCCAACTGTTTCAATGCTTTTTCCAGCGTAGCACGTGGACAAGCAACGTTCAACCGCATAAATCCCTCGCCTTCCTTACCGAATGTTGTTCCATCATTCAGCGCCAGATGAGCATCTTCTACAAAAAGACGGTTCAGTTCTTCCTGATTGAGTCCCAATGCGCGGCAATCCAGAAAGATCAAGTAAGAGGCTTGCGGACGGATCATCTTGATAGCAGGAATATGTTCTTTCAAATACGTTTCAGTGAAATCCACATTTCCTTTAATATATGCTACCACTTGGTCCAGCCATTCTGTTCCATGACTGTAAGCAGCTGCTACACTTAAATAAGCAAAGAGATGTCCTTCGCTAAACTCGCTTGCTTCCATATATGTCTGGAAACGGTGACGAAGTTCGTCTTTCTCAATAATTGCATAAGAACTAGCCAATCCCGGCATGTTGAATGCCTTGCTGGGAGACATAAAGACAAGAGAGTTCATCCGTGCCTTCTCTGAAATCAAAGCAAAGGTAGGATGTTTGTATGGAGGCAGCGTTAAGTCAGCATGAATCTCGTCAGAGATAACCAATGTGCCGCTTTCATAGCAGATGTCGGCTATCTGAGACAGTTCCTCTTTGGTCCATACACGTCCACCCGGGTTATGAGGGTTGCTTAGAATAAGCAATTTGCATCCTTGAATATCTTGACGGAAGCGGTTGAAATCAATATAATATTGTTCATCTTTCAGGACTAACGGGCTGAATACCACTTCACGTTCATTCTTTTGAGTGACTAAAAAGAAAGGATGATAAACAGGGGGCATTACCATTATCTTATCTCCTTTCTGCGTAAAACAGTGGATCACAAAAGCCAAGCCGCGGACAATACCGGGAGTGAAAGTCAACATCTCTTCACGGATAGTCCAACCATGACGCTCCTTCACCCAGTTAATAATAGACTCCGACCATTCTTTGCAAGCAAATGTATATCCGAGTACTTCATGCTCCAGGCGTTTTTTCAAAGCCTCTATGACAAAAGGAGCTGTGCGGAAATCCATATCAGCTACCCACATTGGAATCAGGTCATTGCGTCCCCAACGATTCTCTACTGCATCCCATTTTACGGAATCTGTACCGTTACGGTTTATTATTTCATCAAAATTATAGTTCATACTGCATAATGTTGTTAGGTTATGTGTATAATAAACAGTTAGCAAAGATAGTTGTTTTCGTGGTATTACCGAAAGGCAGCCTCTAATTTTGTATGCTCTATCAAAACATAGAGGGCCGGAGCAATACAGCATCCGACCCTCATATTCATACCCTGAAAAAAAAACTAAGAACCTATTTGTCTTTATTATTCATTCCAACGATGCACTATAAATCCACGCTTACCATCTTCTGTTTTTAAAGAGATGAAATAGATATGCGGATGGCTCGTCGGACCTGTACCGATACGTTTTTCCAAAATAAACTCGGTCAGTTTAACGTCAGAGGCTGCTTTGTCTGTGTACGAAGTCTTAGTGTCATTGATAGTCGTTTCAAACTTCGGATTACGATTGGCAGCATTCACACAATTTAAATTGTTTGCCCAACCACCGTTAAAGTAGACATAGTATGTATCTTTCACTTCACCGTTTTGTTGATACCAGTACATATCTTTTGGCGTTGCATAAGATCCGGTACTGGAAACTCCGGCCGTGTTAATATCGGCACGATAACCATCCCAATAAATACGTGGCGTCGAGTCGTCAAGATTGAGCGGTACCCATAAATCTATGGAACGGCTTTCCTTTTCCTGATCGGTCACAGTGATGGTTGTGCCACCGTCACCTACCACGGTTACAGTTACTGTGGTGCCGGATACTGCCACAGTAGCTACTCCTTCATTCAGAGATTTAACGGTATAACCGCCATTACCGGAAGTAATATTGAAAGAAATCTGTTGAGGCGTACCCTCGTACACATATTCTCCCTCAAGAGTCCCCTCTTTATCAAACAGAACAGGACGAATCGGATTCGTCACCCGCACTTTAAGAGTAGCTGACTTGTTTCGGGAATCTGTCACAGTAACCGTTGCCTGATCGACATTTGCTTTACCGCCAAGTATCAGTTTATATCCTCCTGTTACGTCGGGGTCTTCCACAATTTCAGCACTGATGGCTTCAGGAGCAGAATTGGTTACTGTATAACCGCCATTACCGGTCAGGATTTTCATTTCACGAAGAATAACGCCGTCATTATCCAGACGCAATACTTCCACTCCCTCCGGGAGCGATTCGAGTGTCAGTTCCTGAAGTTTACGTACTTCAACCGTCATGAGAGCACGATTGTAGCTATCATCCGAAAGGCGAACGATGGTGCTACCTATGTCACCGCCTGTCAACAGTATCTCGTTGCCGACCACCTCGGCAGTCACCACATCCTCATTATCACTCTCTACACGATAATTCACACCGTCCAAACCAATACCGATATGCAGAACTTCTCCCTCAACGAGCACCGGATTGTGCGTAGTGAGCGGAACATTGACATAAGGGTAATACACATCTTTGTCATTTTCACATCCCGTCATCAAGCAGAGAAGAGCCAGAAAAGGGATAAAGGATAAATATTTTATTTGTTTCATTGATTCAAGATTTTTAAAGCCCGATTAAATCTCCCCAAGGGAATATCCGGACAGACTGTTAGTTTTATCAAGTTCTACAATATCCCGTCTTATTAAAACAGAAAGAAGCATAATTGCCATCCCATTAATAATTAGGATTCTGATACATTCCGTCTTTATTCGTCGAGATCTGTATCTCGCTCAACGGAATGGGGAACAAATAATTCTTATCACTGTCGAAGCTGGTTTTCGTCGTACTAAAACCATTGCGGTTTTCCAGGAAGTGCTCAAGCATACCGGTACGTGCCAGGTCATACCAACGCCAGCGTTCGAAGCAAAGTTCACGGGCGCGCTCCAACAATACATCTTCGAGTGTATACGTATCGTAATTCCCAAATCCGGGGGTATCGTCTTCGGTGACAGCAACTCCCTGATTTAATCCGCGGGCACGTTGCACGATGCGATTCATTGCTTCCACACCTTCATCGGACGGTGAACCGTTGTTCAGCATCAAATCGGCTTCGGCGTACATCAGCAGTACATCGGCAAAACGCAGTACGAGGATATTGTTTGGACAGTTAGAGTACACAAAGTTGGTATGTTCATCTTTCCAGGTAGCTCCCCAACGATATTTGGTGACACCACTGTTCGTTACAGACTTCGCATTGTCTCCGGGTTGCGGTTTACCGCTTAGCTCCGTCATGGGTTTCTGTGCTATCGGGCTATTATTGGTCTTATCAAAGTCAATCACATAATCGGCCAGATTCCACTCCCGACGCTTGTCGTAACCATTGGCATCATAATAGTTCCAGAATGAGGGAACATATTTAAGGTTGCATTGTCCGGCAATGGCATTTGTACGCCAGCCGCCGTAAAGTTTCTGTCCGTCGGTATTGATTGCACGGGCACCGTATTCTTTCGGCCATTGTGAGCCATAAGGATTCTGTGCGCTGAACTGTATTTCCCAAATCGTCTCTTTATTGATGTTCTTATTTTCAATTTTAAAAACATCTCCGTAGACCGGTTCCAGATCACGTCCGCTATTGGTGATTACATCTTGCAGCAGTGCCAATGCATCACCGTAAAGTTTTTCATCCGTTTGTCCTATCTGCTCGTAACCGGCTACACGATCAGCGGCACGTGCCGAAGCCATCGTTATATATACTTTTGCCAGCAATGTTTTGGCAGCCCAGTAATTCGCCCAACCACCGTCTATTTCTTTAGGCAGAACATCTTCGCCCAAACAGAACAATAAATCATCTTCAATGAGTTGATAAACTTCTGCTACCGGTGTACGTCCCATGTCGTAAGTCAGTTCCGTCACATGACCGGTCATCAGAGGCACCGCTCCGAAAGTCTGCACCAGGTTAAAATATCCCCATGCACGTAAAAAGCGTACATTAGCCACATAGCGGTTGATAAGTTTAGCGTCTCCTTCGATTCCCTGTGCTTTGTAGATAACAGTGTTGCAGGCGGTAATCAACCGGTAGTAGCGAAACCAGAATTGCTTGATACAGCCATCGGTAGGCGGATATGTGTAGCGGGCGATAAAACCACGCAGGTTCGTTTCATTGGGATACATACACTCGTCCGTACCCACCATACCGACAAATAACGGGGTATTGGTGCCGACGTTATACATATAGCGCAGCGTAGAAAACGCACCGACTGCTCCTACTTTCAGAGATTCGACAGTCTTATAGAAAGTTCCTTCATCGAATTCAGACTCCGGCTTCTCTTCCAAGAAATTGGTACAAGACGAAACGGAAGTTCCAAGTAGGAACGTAGTAGCCAATAATAGTATAATATATTTTTTCATGGAATTCAATATTCAGGGTGTTAAACAAATCAGAAAATAAAATTAAAACCGACAGAATAAGAACGATTGCGCGGATAAGCACTGTAGTCGAGACTCGGCATCAAGTCACCTGTCTGCCCCTGACGAGTGTTTACTTCCGGGTCAAATCCCGTATATTTGGTAAATACGCAAAGGTTCTTGACCGAAGCAAACAGTTTGATGTTCTGCATACCGACTTTCTTGGCTACTTTCTTTCCAAGTGCATAGGCTAGCGTGATGTCTCCAATACGGAGGAACGAACCGTCTTCAAGCATCTTGGACGTACAGTAGTTGAGTGCCACCCCACCCGGCATACGATATTTGGCTTCGTTGTTACCAGCAAAGAATACGTTACCATCTGCATCATAAAGTGTCGGCGACCAGGACTTGGTATTCATTTCAGCAATCTGATTATGACCGTCACGTCCACTTGTCAATGAATGGAGGTTGGCGTTGAAAACAGTTGCTCCGTAACTGAACTGCATGGCTACGCTCAATGACAGGTTCTTATAAGAAACTGTGTTCGTCAAACCGCCTGTGAAATCCGGTTCGCCACTTCCCAGTAATACGAGGTCGGCAGAAGTGATTTTACCGTCACCGTTCTGGTCGCGGAAGCGATAATCTCCCGGACGTATGCTGGCAATCTTCTGTCCGAGCACTTCGGTAAGCCCTTGTTCATTGATTTCGTGCTGTGAAGCATACACACCGTCAATCTTATAACCATACCACTGTCCGAGGCTCTTGTTCTTACGGATCATGACAAAGTTTCCTGAACCGGGAATAACTCCCGGGTCGAATCCCATTTCATCACCAGGGCCGATATCAAGCACTTTCGAACGGTTGAAGCCGATGTTGGCATTCAAGGTCCAGTTCCATTTCTTAGTCAGAATAGGGGTAGCATCCAAGGTTATTTCAATACCCTGATTGCGGACTGCTCCGATATTGGCCCATCCCTTTTCGTATCCTGTAGCCAATGCTGCATTCTTTTCGATCAGCAGGTCGGTGGTCTTTTTGCGATAAACATCCACCGTCATTGCCAGTCGGTTTTTAAAGAAAGACATATCCAGTCCGAGATTGACCATATCTGTTGTTTCCCAACGTAATGACGGGTTTGCCGGCCTGTCAATGCTGGCACCGTAGGAAAGATCGGAACCATACATCGGATAGAATGAAGAAGCGATTGTTGAAAGGCTACGATAAGAAGGAATGGCTGTGTTACCACTGCGACCATAGCCGAAACGCAACTTTAGGTTATAGAAAACTCCTAAGTCTTTCACAAACGACTCTTCGTTGATACGCCATGCCAGACCAACTGACGGGAATCCCGCCCATTTATTACCGGCACCGAAACGTGAAGAACCATCGGCACGATAGCTGGCTGTCAGCAGATAGCGTTCCTTATAATTGTATTCGGCACGTGCCAGGAACGATACCATATTCCACTCAACGATTGAAGAGGTAGGGATCTGTGGAGTAACACCCATTCCCAGTCCATTTACCCCCAGGTTGAGTGAAGGAAAATTCTGTGTTTCAGTGCGCACCGTATTATTGTTGTAGGTTTCAAGCGTGCTACCAGCCAATACTTTAAGGCGATGTCCGCCTTTCCACGAATTGGTATAAGTCAGGAATGCTTCTCCGGAAAGTTTTTTAATTCCGGCATTAGTGACAATGGCACGTCCGTTTGCTTTAAATCCCTGTTCGGTGTTGGCGGGATAAAATACATCTGTTTTCTGGTGATTGTCTTCATACGTACCTGCTATATTCAGAGAAAGCTCGGTTAGTATCTTCCATTCCAGTTGCATACGTGCTGTCAGATTGTCTTTATAACGATTGTTGGTAATATCGCGCACTTGTATGTATGGGTTAGAAACAACCTGCCCCTCTTCACTGCCTGTACCTTCAGTAATACCGGATGAGGTAGCAGAATTCAAAGGCGATTGACGTAACAATTTCACCATCAAACCATCGGAACTGCCGGTTGCTAAACCGGAATTTTTAGTTCTTGAGCCTGATATATTGGCAGTCATAGTCACATTAGTACTCAATTTCTGAACAAGGTTAATTCTTCCTGTGAAACGTTCGAAACCGGAGTTTACCACTACTCCTTCCTGATTAAGATAACCGCCGGATACCGAATAACGCGTGTTCTTATTACCACCCGAAACGTTGATACGATATTCCTGATACAGGGCATCGCGGAACATCAGGTCCTGCCATTGAGTATTCGTACTACCCGGAGCGCCATACGACTCCCAGTCTGCATAAGTTGAACTTTCGGGAAGTACCCAATAGTTACCGTCACCGTTCGGATTGTCACGATAGACAATGCCATCGCTTATGGTCGACGGATCGGTTCCGTAGGGGTAGTATTTCCATCCGGTCTTATAACGCATCAACGCATATTCCGAAGAATTGAGCATATCAAATTGGCGTACTGCCTGCTGCATACCTAAATTAGCATACAACTCCACCCGTGTTTTTCCATCATTGGTTCCCTGGCGTGTGGTAATCATGATGACACCGTTCGCACCACGCGAACCATAAATAGCGGTTGAGGACGCATCTTTTAGAATTTCAATGGATGCCACATCGCCCGGATTCAGAGAAGAAGCATCTTCGCAAATCACACCGTCGATTACAAAAATCGGGGCACTTGAAGCATTAACGGACGATGCACCACGAATACGGATGGTGTAATCGGAACCGGGAGCACCGTCATTCTGCACAATCTGCATACCGGCTGCCTTACCTCTCATGGCATCTTCGAGTGACGTGATGGCACGTTCGCTCAATGCATCCTTACTAATAGATGATATGGAACCTGTCAAGTCCGAGCGACGCATAGAGCCGTAACCGATGGCTACCACCTCTACGTCTCCCAAACCAATCACGTCCTCTTCCATAATAATATTGATCTGTGTACTATTGCCCACGCGATGATCGACAGTTTTCATACTAATCATCGAGAAAACAAGCACCGACTGTTTCGACGGTACATTTATAGAGTATGCTCCGTCGATATTGGTAATCGTGCCGCGCGTTGTTCCCTGCACAACGACCGAGACTCCCGACAGTGGGTCTCCCTCCAGATCCGTTACTTTACCGGTAACAGTCAGAGTCGTTTTTTGTCCCATAACATCTATTGCCAGAACAGATGCCAGGAGCATAATCATACATAATGAATAGAATTGTTTCATTGGGTATTAATTTTTTAGGTTACTAAAAGAATACTGTTTTTTTTCTCAAATATATGGGTGAAATGATTAGAACTAGGGTTAATCCGTGGATTAACACCCTCAAAAAAGCATTAACCGCTATGTTAAAAGAGGGATTAACCTCTATTGCCTTTCACATTCTTCCTGATAAGTTCAAGGAACTGTTCCGTATTCACCAATACTACATTTTCGTTTAATAAGTTTTTAAATGCAAGCATATCTTCCACCGTGTAACTGGACGGAGCATTGACGTGTACCACGATTGCCGAATAGGCATCTATACTGTTAATGTCACGCGGAGCCGAGTTCAAAGCCGCAGCGATGGTTTCGGGAGTATGAGGTTCCGTAAACTTATCATCATTCTTCATGAAATAGCGGAACGAAACGACCGGAACATCTCCTGCAAAGAAATAAGCACCCTGCCATTTGGCATATCCTAGATAGTTCATATACAAGAATCCTTTCATATCGGGCAAGTTGCCGGTGTGCCGCTTCATAAACGTTTCATACGAACCGGCAGACGAACCGGTGAATAGTTCCGCATCGTCCATCAGTACCATATACTGCATTCCGCAATCTTTCAACATTCCATTCGTCATACGGAAATAGTCGGCTACAAACTCATGATGAGACGGGAATGTATAACCCGCACCGGACAATGCTCCGACATAACAATTGGTTGCCGGCAGATTTTTCTGATACCAGTTGTGCACCGGAACCATATTGGTGCGCAGAGTCGGAGGATACATCCAGGTAAGCGGAATCTCATGTGCACGCGGATGCGAGATATAGGTATTCCGGGAAAACAAATCGAGCATATAGGACGTATTGTCTCCGTCACTGAATACGATCGTGGCATAATGCACGCCTGTCCGTGCCGGGACTTCCACAGGCGAAGCCGGTCGGTCATACGGTTTCAACTGTTTGGACGACAGGATGGAAAGGCTCATGGTGTTAATACCCGGCACGGTATATACTCCATTATGTTCGCATCCGAACCGCACATCCATGCGTTCAAGATTATAGGGTACTCCCCAACCGTAATGAGGCGAATTGGGTTTCAACATATAATAAAGCTTTTGCAACACAGCACCGTCACTTTTGGCATTGCTACACCAGGGATATCGGTTCGCTATGGCAAAATCGACCATTGTCCACGGGAAAGAAGCATTGTTCACAATCGCATTCAGGTTGAATTGTGAAGAATGTTGTTTTATATAGTCGGCCAGCCAAGCCTCATCCTTATCCCTCACGTCGGCCAGTTTCTGCAGACTGTTATAAGGAGCTTTAGAGGCCAGATCCGTTGTCAGTATCACAGCATCAAGCACTCCTGCAAGGCTTGCAGCAATGTATGTTTTCTCCAATTTATCATCCACCAATACATACCCTTTTGCTCTGTTCAGGAACAAAGAAGTTATCTCCGACAGGCTTTTCTTCGTAAAGGTATAACCGGAGGCTTTCATTTCAGTCATCCATTTGACGTATGCTTGGCCGGAGTGAAGAAAGATTTCGGGACTGCTGCGATTCACAAGTCCGGCAAGCGAAGCCAGATAGAGCAATTCTTCATAATTGCTGTTTCCCACTTCGGCACGCGTGATTTCAATCAAATCCCAGTTTTCAACCAAAGGAGGTTCTTCGGGTGATTCCGGTTCCGGCTTCTCTACCTGCCCTTGTTCTGTTCCCTGTGTTCCCTGCTCCTGCTCTCCCTGTTTTTCGCAAGAGCAGAAAACTAGCAATAGGGCAACTCCCATGATATAAATAAAACTTTTCATTTTCATAGTATTTTATCAATGCCGATATATTCTTTAACCTGTTCGTCTATATGTGTTTTCAACTGATGAATCACTTCTTTGCACTGTCACGTCCCAATATCGCATCCCACAGCATCGGTACAAGGATTTCCTGTGCCGCTTTGCGGGTAGGCAAAATACCGTCGCGCTGATATGGCTTTAATGCTTCTTCTCCTCCGGTGTCGTAGATTTTATTAAACTCTACCGAGTAATCGACCAGAATGATACCTTTCTTTTTGGCTGCTTCGCGGCATGAAGCATTGAATGCTGCCAGTTCGGGACGGGTCTCCGCCGATTGTCCCAACGGACGTTCGGAAAGAATATACAATACGATGGTGGCATCGGGATTCTGTGCCCGCAGATTGTCAACCATGTATTCCGCACACTTTCCCGAATACCAGGGAGCGTTGTTGAAACGGGTCACAGCATCGTTTTCCGAAAAGCCGAATATCAATAAATCAGGTTTGCGGCTCAATACGGAGTCTTTGAAGTTTTCCGTTGCCCAGAAAGAGCCAATTCCCGACTTCGAGCAGTTGTAGAACGTTATTTTTTCGGGGAATCTGCGTTCAAGTCTGGTACGAAGCTGGTCCACCCAAACCCGGTTGGAGGTATTGATAGCTGCACTGGCACCGTAAAACACAACAGTCTGCTTTTCGCCTTTCTTGAGTTTCTTCAGGAAAGTGGTTTGAGCACTGGCTATGGAGACTGTGAAAATTGATATTAATATTAAAAGAAATATACGGTTCATATTTATCTTATTTTTTCCATGGTTTATTATTCACATTCATATTCACATGACGATACCAGTCGAACAGACCTTTCTGGTCCAGCCGTT
>OIFE01001301.1_pt1 | contig 11967 bp, 9 predicted proteins | sample 1581921 | NCBI WGS metagenome assembly OIFE01 (sample SAMN04414075, study PRJEB24778) | human gut metagenome | material: faecal | host: Homo sapiens | reverse complement strand
GCGCCAGCCCCATTTGCAGATACAGGCGGTTGTACAGGTCCATCATGTCCTGCACGTCCCGCTGCGGGGCCAGCGTCAGGCAGAGCTGGCACGCAGGCCCCACCGTGACCGACGCGGCCAGGCCGCTGTACCCCATGTAGGTGCCGTCTACGATGATTGGCGCGTCGGCCTGCTGCTGCATATCCTGCATGGCTGCCTGCACGGCAGCAAAGTCCGCCGCGCGGCCATCTGAACAGGTGATGAAGTGCTCCACTTCCAGCACAAGCGAAAGTCTACCGTCAGCCTCGCAATCCGCCGTGAAGTAGCCCGCCATGGTCTTGATTTGTTCATCCAGCTTTGCCATAAAAGTGATGGTTCTCCCCTGTCGATCCTCGTGTTGGATTTATTATACCGCGAAATCGGGCGGTGTGCAATGGCTGCGGGAGAGCGGGTTTTCTCTATTCCGTGTATATCTACCATGTACGGTGGCCAGTCTCCTGGCCACCGTTGGTATCGCCCTGTTGTAGAGGCTACGTCCCAGACGCCCCGCCTTACGTCGGTAATTTATCTTATAGATCCCGCGCTGCCGGGAATCCGTAGGCTCCCTCAGCCGCCTGCACGCCGCGCAGAATTGCTTTAGCCATCACCCGGGCCGCCAGCGCACCCACTGCATCCTGGTCAGCTGCCACATCCCCCAGCGAGACTGCGTAGATGCTGTCCCCATCTGCCGAGGTATGCACCGGGCGGATGGTGCGGGCGTAACCGTCGTGCGCCATGCCTGCAATCTTGCACAGCCGTGTTTTGTCAAATCTGGCGTTGGTAAATACCACGCCAATCGTTGTATTGCCGACGAATTTATTCTCCTGTACGTCGATTTTTTCCAGCATCAACTGTTCGGAGTCTAGGAAAGTCTTGCCATCGTCTGCCCGCAAACCTGCGACCTTGCAGCCGTTTTCGTAGTCATAAATGTCGCCTGCCGCGTTCACGGCCACAACCGCACCGACTTTCAGCGGGCCGACCTGCACGGCATAACTGCCGATGCCGGATTTCATGCAGTGATCCATGCCCAGCAGCTTGCCCACAGTCGCGCCGGTGCCTGCACCGTAGTTGCCGTCGCAATAGTTGCCGCCGTTCTCGGCATTGGCACAGGCTTGGTACGCCATGGCGACATCGGGCCGGGTGCGGGCATCCGCCACGGTCAAATCGAAGAGGTCTGCCTGACAGACAAGTGGCACTTTCGTCACACCTACGTCATAACCGATATTGCGTTCTTCCAGATAGCGCATTACGCCGCCCGCGGCGTCCAGTCCGAACGCGCTGCCCCCCGCCAGCACAATGGCGTGGATGACCTGCGCCGCCGCCAGCGGTTTGAGCAGCTCGCTCTCCCGCGAAGCAGGCCCGCCGCCGCGAACATCCAGTCCCGCCGGGGCACCGTCTTTGCCCAGCAGGAACACCGTGCACCCGGTCCCCGCTGCTGCGTTCTCTGCCTGGCCGATCTGGAGATTGTCAAAGGATGTGATGGAGATTTCTTTCATGGTCGTGCCTTCTTTCCGCTTTTATTTTATTGTACATCATCCGCCCCAGCCGCGCAACAAAAATTCCCGCCGGGCGGGCACCCGGCGGGTAGAGGAATCATTCAAACTCAATCGTTGCTGGCGGCTTGGTCGTGTAGTCGAACATAACGCGGTTAATGTTCTTGACTTCGTTGACGATGCGGTTGGCGGCGGTGGTGATGGTCTCGGTCGGCAGGATCGTGACCTCGGCCGTCATGAAATCGGTCGTCGTGACGGCGCGCAGGGCGATGGCGTAATCGTAGGTGCGCTCGTCGCCCATGACGCCGACGCTGCGCATATTCGTCAGCGCGGCAAAGTACTGACTCGGGCGCTGGGCCATGGGCAGCTTGTCGACCTCCTCACGCCAGATGGCGTCGGCATCCTGCACGATGGCGACCTTCTCCGGAGTTACATCGCCAATGATGCGGATAGCCAGGCCCGGGCCGGGGAACGGCTGGCGAGCGACCAGGTACTCAGGCAGACCCAGCTCGCGGCCGGCCTGGCGGACCTCGTCCTTGAACAGGTCGCGCAGGGGCTCTACGATTTCCTTAAAGTCCACGTAGTCAGGCAGACCGCCGACATTGTGATGGCTCTTGATGGTGGCAGATTCGCCGCCGAGGCCGCTCTCGACCACGTCGGGGTAAATCGTGCCCTGGGCCAGGAAATCCACAGCACCGATCTTTTTTGCCTCATCCTCGAACACGCGGATGAATTCTTCACCGATGATCTTGCGCTTGCGCTCGGGGGCATCCTGACCGGCCAGCTTCTTATAGAAACGATCGCGGGCGTCGACGCAGACAAAGTTGATGTCGAACTGGCCGCCCTCGCCAAAGACCTCGCAGACCTGCTCGCGCTCGTTCTTGCGCAACAGACCATGGTCAACGAACACGCAGGTCAGCTGCTTGCCAATAGCCTTTGCCAGCATAGCTGCGCAGACGCTGGAATCAACGCCGCCGGACAGGGCGCAGAGCACCTTGCCGTCGCCGATCTTCTCGCGCAGAGCCTTGACGGAGTTCTCGACGAAAGAATCCATCTTCCAGTCGCCAGCACAGTGGCATACATTATAGACGAAGTTATGCAGAATTTTCGTGCCGTTCTCGGTGTGCAGTACTTCGGGATGGAACTGCACCGCATACAGGCCGCGGGCCTTATCCTGCGCGGCAGCCACCGGGCAGTTGGGGGTATGCGCGACGATCTCAAAGCCGGGGGCAGCCTGTTCGATGTAGTCATTGTGGCTCATCCAGCAGACGTTCTGAGCGGGGAGCGTATCAAACAGCGGGCTGGCGGTGTCCAGGTCAACCAGCGTTTTACCATACTCGCGCTCAGGCGCTTTGCAGACCTTGCCGCCCAGCATGTGCATCATCAGCTGGCTGCCGTAGCAGATGCCGAGGATGGGCACGCCCCAGCTGTAAATTTCGGGGTCGATGGTGGGCGAATCTGCCAGGTAAGCGCTGTTGGGACCGCCGGTAAAGATAATGCCTTTCGGGTTCTTGGCCTTGATTTTGGCAAGGTCGGTACGGTAAGAATAGATCTCGCAATATACGTTGCATTCGCGGACACGGCGGGCAATCAGCTGATTATACTGACCGCCGAAATCCAGAACGATGACAGTTTCCTGCTGCATGAGGGGTCTCCCTTCCTTTTGTATTCCTAATTATATGATTATAACACGTTTGGGCGGGTTTGAACAGATGGGATGCGAAAATATTTGCGGGTGGCGGCCCGCGGCGGCATGAGGGCATGCCGCCCTACCTTTCCCAACAAGCAAAATATGTAGGGCGGGGTGCCCCCACCCCGCCGCAAGTTCATACCAGTTCCACCTTATATTTCTCCAACCAATAATTTAGCTGCACAAACCATGCGATGGTCTGTGGAGTGGTCATAAGCTGGCCGTACCATGGGATGGGGTTATCCGCGCCCGACGTCAGCAGGGTTTCCAGTGCGTCGGCCTTGATAATGCGCAAAATTGGTGCGGCGGGGTCGACCAGAATACCTCGCAGTTCGGCTGTAACCGCCGCCAGGTAGCTGGGGTTCCAGGTTTTGGGGTAGGGGCTTTTGCGCCGCCACAATACTTCATCTGGCAGCACGCCGCGCATGGCTTCGCGCAGCAAACCCTTCTCCTGCCCGCCCCAGTCCTTGAACTCCCACGGCACCGAGTAGAGATACTCCGCAATGCGGTAATCGCAGAAGGGCACGCGCACTTCCAGGCCGCTATACATACTCATGCGATCCTTGCGGTCGAGCAGCGTCTGCATGAACCACTTGAAATTTAGGTTGACCATCTGGCGCATACGGCGTTCCGCTGCGGGCAGTCCGGGGCGGATGGATGTTTCTGCCAGGGTCTGCTGGTAGCGTGTATCCACAAAGGCAGCCGGGTCAATGCCGCCCAGCACGCCGGGCTTGAGGAACGACGCGCGGTAGGCCGTGGACTGCGCCCAGGGAAAGCCGTACTTTTCCCGCACGGCGGGGTCACGATACCACGGATAGCCGCCGAAAATTTCATCGGCGCATTCCCCCGACAGGGCCACAGTGGCATGGGGCTTGATGTGCTGGCAAAACACAAGCAGTGACGCATCCACATCGGCCATGCCGGGCAGGTCGCGGGCATCCACCGCCGCATACAGCGCAGGGACAAGCTCCGGGGTGTCCAGCGTGACCCAGTGGTGGCGGGCGTGGAGAAAATCGTTCATCTTGCGGATGTAGGGTGCATCCGCGCCGGGCTGGAATTTTGTCGCATGAAAATACTTTTTATTGTCGCGGTAGCCAACCGAAAAAGTTTGCAGCTGCTTTCCCTGCGCCGCAAAATGGGTGTCGGCAATGGCGGAAATCAGGCTGGAATCCAGCCCGCCCGAGAGGAATGTCGCCACGGGTACGTCAGAGACAAGCTGGCGCTCAATGGCATCCGTCACCAGGTCACGGACTTTTCGCGTCGTGGCCGCAAAATCATCGGGGTGGTCGTGGTCGGTCAGCTGCCAGTAGGTGTGCAGCGTCAGGCGGGCGGTGTCGGCATCGTAAGTTGCGCACTGGCCGGGAAGCAGTTCCCGCACGTTTTGAAAAACACCGCAGCCCGGCGTGCGCCCAGGGCCTAGCAACAGTACTTCAGCCAAACCGTTGGCGTCGATGCGCGGCGGTACTGCCGGGTGGGCCAGCAGGGTTTTCAGTTCGCTTCCAAAAATCAGGCTGTCCTCGGCCTGGGTATAGAACAGTGGCTTGACGCCGCAGCGGTCGCGGGCCAGAAAGAGCGTACCCGCGTTCACCCGCCAGACTGCGAAGGCAAAAATACCGTTGCACCGTTCCACGCAATCCGCGCCCCATTCGGCAAAAGCGTGGAGCAAAACTTCCGTGTCCGAATGGCCGGTGAAGCTATGGCCGCGGTTTGCCAGCGCGGCACGCAGCTCTGATGTGTTGTAAAGTTCGCCGTTATAGACGAGGACGTAGGTTTCGCCCTTCCAATCCAGCTGCATGGGCTGCAGGCCGTTTTCCAGGTCAACGACCGCCAGCCGCGCGTGGATGAGCGCTGCCCTGCCGCTGATATACATACCGCGCTGGTCCGGCCCACGCCGTGCCAATGTCTGCTGCATGGCGCAGTACGCCCCATAGTGTGCCTGGATGGCCCGGGGGTCGCGCCCCACCTGCCCCGCAATTCCGCACATAAAAATGCCCCCTTTGCATCATTCGTAAAAGTGTATGCAGGAGGGGGCAGGGGTATGATTTTGTTTTATTTACCTGCAATCGCGTCGGCAATATGCCCGGCGACGGCGTCCTTGCTTTGCAGGGGCAGTTCGGTGATGCCCTGGGCGGTGATGATGGTGACGACATTGGTATCCACACCGAAACCTGCACCGGGGACTTTCAGGTTGTTGGCGACGATCATGTCCATGTTCTTCTTTTTCAGCTTGGCGGTGGAGTTTTCAATCAAATCGCGCGTCTCCATCGAGAAGCCGCAGACGAACAGTTTTTCTGGCTTGTGTACGCCGACCCAGGCGAGGATATCGTCAGTGCGTTCCAGTTCAATATTCATCTCGCCGTCGTGTTTTTTCACCTTATCGACGGCCACAGTGGCCGGGCGGTAGTCCGCCACAGCGGCCGCCATGACGAGGGCGTCAGCGTCCATAGCGTTGGCCTTGACAGCCTCAAACAGGTCAGCCGCGGTGGTGAAGGGCACTATGTTTACAAACGGTACCGGCGGCAGCGTGCAGCCGGTGGACGCCAGCAGCGTGACGTCTGCGCCGCGCAGCATACAGGCGCGGGCCACGGCATACCCCATTTTACCGGTGGAATGGTTCGTCAGGTAGCGCACCGGATCCATCGGTTCCTGGGTCGCACCGGCAGAGACAACGACCTTTTTGCCCTTCAGATCCTTTTCACAGGCCAACTCTCGCAGAACGTAATCCACCAGCACACCCTCATCGGGCAGGCGGCCCGAGCCGACATCGCCGCAGGCCAACATGCCGGACCCGGAGGGAATGACCGTGAAGCCGTAATGCTCCAGCGTTTTCAGGTTGTCCTGGGTGATCTGGTTTTCCAGCATATGGGTGTTCATGGCCGGGGCGATGAGCTTGGGGCAGGCCGCTGCCAGCGTGACGGTGGTCAGCATATCGTCCGCCTGGCCGTGAGCCATCTTAGCAATGACGTTGGCCGTGGCCGGGGCAATCAGCATGAGGTCCGCCGCGTTGGCAAGGCTGATGTGGGCCACATCGTACTGGAAGTTGCGGTCAAAGGTATCGACCTGGCAGCGGCGATGGGTCAGTGTCTCAAACACCAGCGGCGAGATAAACTCGGTGGCGTTTTTCGTCATCAATACGTGAACATCCGCGCCCAGCTTGACCAGCGCATGAGCCACATTGGGCATTTTGTAAGCGGCAATGCCCCCGGTGATGCCGAGGACGATGGTTTTTCCGGTAAGTAACATAAAATCAACACCCTTAATAACTAGATAAGAGATAATAAAATCGGTGTGGTTTTCGCCTTTGGCGAAAACAAAATTTGTATTGTGGTTATTATAGCAGATTGACGCCTTATATGCAAACAAGTATAATAATTTTGAGCGGCGCAAAGCGACGCGATCCACCATATTTCTTATCTACTATCTCTTATCTTTTATCTATAAAAGGAATTTATTATGGTTCTATCAGTCGATATCGGCAACTCCAACATCTGCATTGGCGGGCTGGCGGGGGCAGAACACCGTGAAATTGCGTTCACCACCCGCATGGTCACGCGGCCCCGCTGCACCGTGGACGAGTATGCCGCCGAAATGAAATTTTTGCTGCACCGCCTGGCCGTGGAGCCAACGGCCTGTGAGGGCGTCATTGTATGCAGCGTTGTTCCCCGGCTGACCGGCGTGCTGGCTGCCGCCTGCAAGCGGCTGACCGGCAAAGAGGCCCTCATCGTCAGCTGTGAGCTGGATACCGGGCTGACCTTTCAAGTGGACGAGCCGGCGAAGGTCGGTCGTGACCGTTTGGCCGATGCTGCGGCGGCCGCCGCGCACTATCCCCTGCCCTGCATGACCGTCGATTTGGGCACGGCCACGACCTACAATGTTATCTCGGCCAATCGTGAATTTCTGGGTGGCTTCATCGTACCCGGCGTACAGACCAGCCTGCGGGCCATCAGCGCGGGCACGGCGCAGCTGCCCCCCATTGCGCCCGAGCCGCCCGAGCATCTGATTGGTGCCAACACGGTGGCTGCACTGAACAACGGGGCCATGTTTGGCACTGCCGCCCAACTGGACGGACTGGCTGACCGCGTGGAGGCAGAACTGGGCCAGCCACTGACCGTGGTTGTGACCGGCGGGCTTGCACCGTACATCACCCCCTGCTGCAAGCGCAAAGTCATCTATGACGCAGACCTGCTGTTTAAGGGGCTGGCGCTGATTTGGGAGAAAAATCACCTATGAAGAAGTTGGTTGTATATATCCACGGAAAGGGCGGCAGTGCGGCGGAAGCCGAACATTACAAGGAACTGTTTCCTGCGTATGACGTCATCGGATTCGATTATCAGGCACAGACACCTTGGGACGCTGTTTCGGAGTTTACGGCATTTTTCACACCTCTGCGCCAGCAGTACGATACGGTCGTACTGCTGGCAAACAGCATCGGGGCATTTTTCTCGATGAGCGCGTTATCCGAGAAGTTTATTGACCGAGCGTTGTTTATTTCCCCCATCGTGAATATGGAAACGCTCATTTCCGATATGATGGGCTGGGCTGGGGTGACGGAGAATGTGCTGCACGCGCAGGGCGAAGTCGCCACCGATTTTGGCGAAATCCTGTCGTGGGAGTATCTCTGCTACGTGCGGGCACACCCGCTTGTGTGGGATGTACCAACCTGCATTTTGTACGGCGAAAAAGACAATCTGACCTCCTATGAAACGTTGGCCGCGTTTGCGCAAAAAGTTCATGCGCCTATTACGGTCATGCCAAGCGGCGAGCATTGGTTCCACACCGAAGAGCAGATGTCGTTTTTGGACGAATGGGTCAAAGGACAATGTTCATGAAAAAGCTGTATGGGATTTTGAAGGCCGCCTTCGGGTGTTTCCTCGGTGTGTTTTTGGGCATGACAACGTACACCTGCTGGGACTACCGCGCCCACCCCGGACTGTATGCGCTGCAATCTGCACCGTGGTATCTGAGTATACAGATTCATGCGGTGCTTACCATAGTGGTTTGCGGGATGCTGGCACTGGGAATATGGATCTTGCGAAAGAAAATGTAATCCTGTAGGGCGGCCTGTCCTCAGGCCGCCGCGGAGGGAGCAAAATTCTTCCCTATAAATCTACGGATAAGAGGGTGTCTGCCGTAAGTATGCGGGCCGGGCATGCCCGGCCCCTACAGGCGTAATATAAAATACCGTACCGGCACATTTCTGCACTGGTACGGTGTTTTTTATGCTTTATCTAATTTTACATATCGGGCGTAACAGGCACGGCACCGTAGTTGCGGATGTTCAGCACATGGCAGCTGCCCTCGCCGAAGCAGCCATCGATGGCCGCCTTGTAGGCATCCAGCAGATCCACCGGCACAAACGCCTGGATGGTACCCGCAAATCCGCCGCCCTGCAAGCGCCAGGCGCCGCGGCCGTTCAGCACCTTCTGGCTCAGGGCCAAGGCCAGGGGCACGCCCTGCTCCTTCGGGGCCTTGATGCTGTACGCGTTCTGGTTGAACTCAAAGCTGGAATGGCCGCCCTCGATGATGAGTTTGAGGAAGGTATCAAAATCATCATCGCGCACGGCGTCGCAGAGCTGCGCGGCGCGGCGGCAGTCGTTGTAGAAGTGGATGGCACGCACGACGGCGCGGTCGCCCACGACCTTGCGCAGCTGCGGGATGGCCTTGTAGAACTCGTCCTCGTCAACATCGCGCAGGACCGTCTTTCCGAACTGCGCGGCCACACTTTCCATTTCGCGGCGGATGGCGGCGTAGTCGTCGGTCAAGTCGGCGTGGCTGCCCTTCGTGTCACTGATGCACATGACAAAGCCATGCTTTGCCAGGTCAATGGCCGTCTGGCCCACGACCGGTTTGGACGGATCCTTGAAGTCGATGGTGATGACGCCGCCGACGGCGCAGGCGGTCTGGTCCATCAGGCCGCAGGGCTTGCCGAAGAACACATTCTCGGCGTACTGGCCGATCTGGGCAATTTTGACCTGGCTGAATTTTCCCATGTCATTGTTGTTGTACTCACCGCGCAGGATGGCACCGATGCAGACCTCGAACGCCGCCGAACTGGACAGGCCGGAACCGCGCAGCACATTGCTGGTGGAGTAGCAGTCAAAGCCACCCACCTTGCCGCCTGCATCCACAATGCCCTTGGCAACGCCGCGGATGAGGGAGGCAGAGTGCTCGGCCTCGCGGGGCTGCGGGGTCAGGATGTTGACGTCAACATCGTCGATTTTGTCAAAGCCCAGGGACTTGACGCGGATGACGTTTTCCTCGTTCGGAGAGACAACGGCCACCATGTCCAGATTGACGGAACCTGCCAGCACGACACCGTTGTTGTGGTCGGTGTGGTTGCCGCCGATCTCGGTGCGGCCGGGGGCTGAGTAGAGACGGACGGTGCGCTCAGTGCCGTAAGCCTTTTCAAATTCATTGATCAGGTCGGTATAGCGCTTGCGCTGCTCCTGCACGGCAGCTGCGCCGTACAGCTTGGTAAATGCGGCGTCGTATTCGCCCTGCGCGATCTGCTGTTTGAGTTCAATGGTATTTGCCATAATTCCACTCACCTTTCCTGTCGAACAGCTCTTTCTGTAATTATGCACAAATTGAGCCTTATGTTTTTGGGCAAGCAGCCAAAGAGCCGGCGGCCTGCGTGTTTCTTGTTCTCAGTATAGCAAATCCTGCAAAAAATGCAAACAGTTTTTGCGCCGCGTTTATGGACTTTTGATGAATCCTCTGCTATAATAGAGATACTATGCAAGCGAGGTGCAGCCATGACCATCAATGAGATGAAACAATCCTACAAGCAGAGCTACACGGACAATGTTGAGCTCTCGATTTTTAACTGCGGGCACGAGCCCTGCCTGTCGGGCCACACGTGGGGCCCTGGTGTGCGCGACCACTACCTGATCCACTTGGTTGTGGCGGGCAAGGGCGTCTACCAGGTCAATGGTGCATCGTACACTTTGCAGGCGGGCGATCTGTTTTTGGCCAAACCAAACCAGCTTATCACCTACGCTGCCGACGAGACCGACCCTTGGGAGTACTACTGGGTCGGTTTCAATGGCGCGTGCGCCAATAAGCTGGTGCAGCAGACACCGTTCTCGGACCTTCACCCGGTTCATCACTGCAAGGACCCGCAGACCGTGCGCGAGGCTTTGTATAATATCTATCTTTCCCGCGGGACCGAGCCGCAGAACGAAGCCCTGATGACCGGCTATCTGTACATTTTTATGGCGCACCTGATGAAGGAAGCCCGCGACGCCATGCCGAACGTTGGGTCGTCCAGCAGCCAGTATGTGCTGGCCGCCATCAAGTTTATCCAGTTCAACTACTCCCACGATATCTCGGTAGACGACATTGCCCAGGCCGTCGGCGTCAGCCGTAGCCATTTGTACCGCGTGTTCATGTCCAACGTCGGGCAAAGCCCCATCGACTACCTGACGAGTTACCGCATCAGCGAGGCGTGCAGCCTGTTGAAAAATTCCGGGTTGTCGATTGCCGAAATCGCCGTATCTGTGGGATTTTTTGACCAGTTCTATTTCTCCCGCGTCTTTAAAAAGGTCAAGGGCGTGCCGCCGAGCAAGTATCTTGTCACATTGGAAAAAGAAGCACAGGCTGCGCCGCAGCCCATCAATCCGTAACTACAAGGAGCAACTATGCCTTTTAAGAAAAACCAGATCGTAACTTTGCAGATCGAGTCTCTTTCCAACGACGGCAGCGGCGTGGCCCATCAGGACGGCCAGGCCGTTTTTGTGCCGCTGACTGCCCCCGGCGATGTGACCGAGGTGCGCATTGTCAAGCCGATGAAAACCTACGCCTTTGGTCGCGTGGAAAAGCTCATCACCTCCGGGCCGAACCGCATTCAGCAGGATTGCCCGGTGGCCGGGCCTTGCGGCGGCTGTGGGTTGCGGCATATCAGCTACCAGGCCGAGTGCGCCGCCAAGACGCAGTTTGTGCGCGACGCCTTTGCCCGCCTGGGCAAGCTGGATGTGCCGGTGCTGGATGTGCTGGCCGCCCCTGCGGTGGACCGTTACCGCAACAAAGTCCAGCTGCCGGTGGGCACCGATGAAAATGAGCATATCGTGACCGGGTTCTTTGCCGGGCGCAGCCACCGCATTGTGGCATGCAGCGACTGTAAGTTGCAGCCCGCGTGGATGAACCAGCTTGCCGCCCGCACCTGCGAATTGTTGGAAGAGAACGGCATCACCGCCTACAACGAGGAAACCCACACCGGCCGTGTGCGCCATTTGTATATGCGTCAGGGCTGGCACAGCGGCCAGCGGTTGCTCTGCTTTGTGGTGAACGGCAACGGCCTGCCAAATGAGGCTGAAATTTGCGCTGCCTTGCAAAAAGAATTTGATTTAACGACGATTTTGATTAACCGCAACAGCGAGCGCACCAACGTAATTTTAGGCCGCAAGACCCGCACCGCCGCCGGCCCCGGCACTATTGAGGATACATTGGCCGGGGTGCCGCTGCACATGGGCGTGCACGAGTTTTACCAGGTCAATACCCCCGCCGCCGAAGTACTGTACGCCAAGGCGCGGGCGTATGCCGGGCTGAAGCCTGACGACTTTTTGCTGGACCTGTACTGCGGCATGGGCACGATCGGGCTTTCGATGCTGCCGGACTGCCAGCGCCTTGTTGGCGTCGAGGTCGTGCCCCAGGCTGTGGAAGGTGCCAAGGAGACCGCTGCACGGCTGGGACTGGGCACAGAAAAGGCAGACTTCCGCTGCCAGGATGCCGGTGCCGCTGCGGCCCAGCTGGCCGCCGAGGGGGCCC
>OIFE01001300.1_pt1 | contig 11988 bp, 10 predicted proteins | sample 1581921 | NCBI WGS metagenome assembly OIFE01 (sample SAMN04414075, study PRJEB24778) | human gut metagenome | material: faecal | host: Homo sapiens | reverse complement strand
GAACACGCAGAGTTCGGACGGAATGTGCCGATTGTTTCCACGGATAAAAAAGAACAGCTTGCGTTGGGCTGTATCTACCACATGGGAAATGAGGAAAAAGAAAATAAGGTCTTTTTACAGAAGCAGGCACTGCGGTCGCATACTTTCATCACAGGCTCTACCGGCTCGGGTAAATCCAATGCGGTCTATCAGCTATTGGCAGAAGTAACAAAAGACTCTGATACCACATTTCTTGTGGTTGAACCAGCCAAAGGCGAGTACAAGCATATTTTTGGAAATGGAAAAGCAAAGGTGTATGGCACAAACGAAAACCTGACACCGCTGCTGCGGATAAATCCATTTACATTCCCGCCAGAAATTCATGTCCGGGAGCACATTGACCGGCTTGTGGAAATCTTCAATGCCTGCTGGCCGATGTATGCAGCGATGCCTGCCATTCTGAAGGATGCAGTGGAACGGTGCTATCGTAATACAGGATGGGATTTGCGGCGGTCGGTAAATGTACAGATGACTTACCCGACGTTCTATGATTTGATGGATATTCTCCCGTCGGTCATTCAGGAGTCGGAGTATTCTAAAGATACCCAGAGTGATTATACGGGTGCTTTGTACACTCGTGTACGTTCTCTGACAACAGGAATTTACGGAAATATTCTCTGTGCAGAGGATGGACTGGAAGACGCTGAGCTGTTTGATTGCAATGTAATCGTGGACTTGAGCCGGGTCACTTCGATGGAGACAAAATCGCTCCTGATGGGACTTTTGGTAATAAAATTGCAGGAGTACCGGATGTGTACGTCTGAGATGAACCAGCCGCTGCGACATATTACCGTTTTGGAGGAAGCACATAATTTGCTGCGCAGAACATCGGATGTACAGGCACAGGAAAGTGCAAACCTACAAGGAAAATCTGTAGAGATGCTGACGGATGCCATTGCAGAAATGCGCACTTACGGCGAGGGTTTTGTAATCGCAGACCAGTCCCCCGGTTTGCTGGACCCGGCGATCATCCGAAACACCAACACGAAGATGATTCTTCGGCTGCCGAGTGAAGAAGATAGAAAACTGGTTGGCAAATCAGCAGGGCTGAATGATAAGCAAATTGAAGAACTGGCAAAACTGGAAATGGGTGTTGCGGCGGTATATCAGAATGAATGGAATGAGCCGATACTGTGCAAGGTGAACTACTATCCAGAGCCGGAGAACTGCTATCAGAAACCTTGCAGTATGGAGATGGATTCTGACACAGAACTTGTAATGCGAGAGCTTCTGTCGGAAAAAGAAGAAAGCGAGCTGCCGAAGGAAGTTCTGGAACACTGGTGGAAACATTGGCAGAACCGGATAGACGCGACAACGGGGCAATATCTTTGTGAAGTGCTGGAAAACCAGAATGATAAATGCGATGAAGTAATCCAAAAAGCCGTTTATGATATTTTTGAAGGAAAGCAGCTGTTTGGTTGGTACGGAAACAAGATGGAGTCTAGAACGGATGCCTACGGTGAGCTGATAGAGCGACTGTGCGGCCGTTACCGGTTGAGCGAGAAAATCGCAAAAGAAATTCTGGACTGTATCATGACAACAGGTCTGAAAGAAGCAAAAAACAAAGAGGGCGTAGAAGCCATTCGTAAGAAATACAATGAGCAAAGGAGTGAACAAGTGTGAGCGGTTTTCATGAGGTGGGACGAAATCTGGAAATTAAGCAGAAGATTGAAAGTGCGGTGGTAAAAACAATAGAAAGCGTTCCAGAAAAAGTTCTCAAACCAGAACATATCGAAACGCGAAACCAGAAATGGGAAGGGCAGACCGGGCACGGATGTGTCATATCGGAAAAGCGTATTTGTACAGGATGGAAGATTAAAGGAAGGCGTCTTCCCGAAATTTAGTCCAGTATTTGAAACGACGCTGCCCAAAGATATGCGGCAAATGTCCGATGTGGCACAGTTCAAATATTGCACGGACAGTCTGGCGGATTATGCGCTCCGGCACCCGGAGTTTGCAGAAAAATTCAATAAGACCCAGCTGGAACAGATTCTTGGCAAAAATCCGACGATAGATGGCTATACATGGCATCATACGGAGCACCCGGGTAAAATGCAGCTTGTAGACCGCACAATTCATGATAGCTGTCGCCATACGGGAGGCCGGAATATCTGGGGCGGTGGTACGGAATGCAGATAAGGAGAGCAACGATGAACAACACATGGAACTATAAGGAAGATTTACAAGACCCGGAAGCCTTTGAAAAAATTGAAAAACAGTATGACATCAAAATCCCGGAAAAATTGAAAGATTTTGTGGCAGAACATAATGGTGCCAGCCCGAGCGAGTGTGTGTTCGACTCGGAGGGCGGGGAACATTTGTTTGGTGCAGTACTGTCTTTTGACAGCGGAGAAACTTGCAAAACAACTATATATCAGGCGATGGATGCCGTTCAGAACAAGTCGGTGATTCCATTTGCAGAAGACCCATTTGGAAACTATATCTGCCTTTCGATGGAAAATGGAAAAATTTTATTCTGGAGCCATGAAACGGATGAAATGACAGTTGCGGGCGATGAATTGGAAAGCTTCCTGAAAGGGCTGCGCCCAATCAAATAAAATGGTTAAAAGCTATAATTTATGAGTCTATTGCACTTTTGAGTTATTATAATCTGAATCGATTGCACATACAATACAAGTATCACTTCACTGAACGGAGGGTACTTGTACTATGGTGGACTACGCTGACATTGGAAAACGTATCCGTGCCTGCCGCCTTGCAAAAGGCATGACGCAGGAGCAGTTGGCTAATGAGGTCGGCGTTGTGGTCACGCATATCAGCCATATCGAGACAGGCAACTCCGTGCCCAGCCTGAAAACGCTGATCGACATCATCAACGCACTGGACTGCTCGGCGGACGAACTGCTGTGCATTGAAATCAAGAAAGCAAAGCCTGTGTTCGACAGTTGGATGACGGAACAGCTTGCGGATTGCTCTGCCGATGAAGCTAAAATCATCAAAGAAACAGTGGTCAATCTGAAAAAATCACTCCGAAAAGTGTATGGGAAACCATCTAAGAATCGGTATGACTAAAATCTCAAAAGGCTAATATTGAGAGCCTGAAAAGCATCAGTAAACAGAATTAACCGCCCCAGATGCCTGTTACGGAATCTGGGGCGGTTTTTGGTTGATGACATAAGAATACTTTTAAGCGGCATTTGAGAAATAAAATTTCCTGAATACTGGAATAAAAACTGAAAATGAGCTATAATAATAACAGAAAGGAGTTGAAAGAATGCTTTGCCAGTTTTCTTTTCAGAATTTTAAGTCTTATAAGGATGAAACAACATTTGATTTCCGTGCAATGGCGATTCCGGAGTTTCAAGATGCATTGATCCGACAGGAGAAAGCAGAAGACTTACTTCCGGTCAGTGCAGTCTACGGTCCCAATGGTGGCGGTAAGACGAATCTGCTTCAGGCATTCTTTTGCCTGATTAACCTTGTTGTGAAGCCGATTCATGCATTGGAGAAGAATCGGCAGCCAATGATTTTCCAGCAGGGCAGCAGTGTGGCTCCCTTTATGCTGGATGAAAGTTCTGCGAATGAACCTACGATTTTTCAGGTGTTCTTCCGTGTAGATGAGAAGGAATACCAGTATTACATTGCGCTCAAGGAAGAAATTGTCTTTGAGTCTCTTCTGTGGCGTACACTTGGTGGTAAGAAGACAGGACTGATTTTTGAACGAGACGGCCAGAAGATTGAATTGGGTGCAAGTATCAGTAAGGCGAGCATCAACTTGGACGTCAACCCGAAGATGCCGTATCTTTCTTTTTTGGCAATCAATTATAATATTCCTGTGATTGCAGAAGTGCAGAATTGGTTTGAATCCTGTATTACACAGAGCTACGCAAACCCCAGAGCGGAAAACATTGTGCTGGTGTCCAAGAGTGAGACGACTAAGGAAAGCCTGATTCATGCACTGAATGATGTAGGTATTGATTTGTCCGGTTATCGCTATGATGAAGATAGCAAGCACCTGTTCACGCAAAGAACGATCAACGGCAAGGTCTACGAGCTTCCCTTTGAAGCAGAGTCGGATGGAACCAAGAAAATGATTGCAGCCTTGCCGGTTCTGATGGTAGCATTGCAGGAAGGCCGCACAGTGGTTGTGGACGAACTGGATGCCAAGCTGCATCCGAAGCTGCTCCGGTATGTGATTCAGATGTTCAAGAACCAAGAACTGAACAAGAAGGGCGCACAACTGTTATTCAGTTCTCACGACCTGACTACGATGAAAAACACTGTTTTCCGCCGTGATGAAATTTGGTTTGCCGCAATGAATGACAATCATGAGAGCGAGATTTATTCGCTTTACGAATTCCGGCAGGAGGACAATACTCGCGTCAAGAGCACAGCGGCCTTTGACAAGCAGTATCTGGAAGGCCGATATGGTGCAGATCAATGTGTATCTGCATTTGGAATTCTGGCAAATGATAGGGCGAAAAGTTTACATGGGCGTGATTGATTCAACCTGTGCATTGTGGTAATATAAGAAAAAAGAAAGGCGGTGAGTCTGTGGCAGAAAAGGACGCATCTGAAAAGATTCTGGAATCCTACAATGATGTATTCTCTGATATTGTAAATGTACTGCTATTCAACGGAAGGCAAGTTTTAGGTGCAGACGAATTGGAAGATCAGGCTCCACGTGCCTATTATAAAGCAGATGGAAGACTCCATGAAATTGAACGTGACGTTGCCAAACGATGGAAGAATGGTAATATCCGGGTGGCTTGTATCGGATTTGAGAACCAAACAGCTTCTGACCCGGATATGCCACTCCGAGTGATAGGTTATGATGGTGCAGAGTATCGGGCGCAGCTTCTGGGAGATAATGATACAGGGAGTCGCTACCCAGTCGTGACGCTGGTTCTCTATTTTGGACATGAAAAACCGTGGAGTGGGCCGCTTTCTCTGAAAGAACGACTGAATGTCCCAAAAGAGTTTGAGCCATACGTCAACGATTATAAAATCAATTTGTTCCAGATCGCATATCTGAACCGTGAGCAGGTAGAGCTGTTCCAAAGCGATTTCAAGGTGGTTGCAGACTACTTTGTGCAGAAAAGAGAGAATGGCGACTATGTGCCAAGCTCACAGGATTTGACTCATGTGCAGGAAACGCTTCAGTTGTTGAGCATCATGACGAATGACCACCGATTTGAAGACGCATACAATACCAGTACCGATGACAGGAAAGGAGGCCCACGCAATATGTGTGATGTGCTTGATAAAGTGGAAAACCGTGGCGAAAGCAAGGTTGCTCTTTTGATGAAAAAGCTATTTGACCAGAACAGAATTGAGGATGCGAAAAAGGCCTCGGAGAACGAGGAATACCGTATCAAGTTGATGAAAGAATTCGGCATCAGCTAAGAAAAAAAATTATATGTATAACTGGGGGAGCGTCTTCGGATGCTCTCCTTTACTTTTGCAGGGCAGTCCGTGTGGATTGTCCTGCTTCTTTATATAAGGAGAAGATAGATTACACCGGCGCATCCATCACCCGCCCGGAGTGGCTGAAGCTCTATCAGATTTTGAAATCCGGTGATACGGTGGTGTTCGATTCAGTATCCCGGATGTCCAGAAATGCAGAAGAAGATTTTGCTCTGTACGAAGACCTCTACCACAAGGGCATCCGACTGGTGTTCTTGAAAGAGCATCACATTGATACCGAAACGTACAAAAAGGCCCTGTCCGGCAGCATTGCCATGACAGGGACAAATGTAGACTTCATCTTGAAGGGCATCAACGAGTATCTGATGGACTTGGCAAAAGAGCAGATCAAGCTGGCCTTTGAGCAGTCTGAAAAAGAAGTGGCCGATTTGCACCAGCGTACTCGTGAGGGTCTTGTAACAGCAAAGCTGAATGGAAAACAGGTTGGCCGCAAGAAAGGCACTGGATTTGAAACTAAAAAAGCTAAAGCGGCCAAAGAGAAAATCCGCATCCATTGTAAGGCTTTTGGTGGTACATTGGACGATGTGGAGTGCATGAAGCTGACAGGGCTTGCCCGGAATACCTATTATAAATATAAAAGGCAGATTCGGGAGGAGGCTAAAACGCAAGGTTGAGCTTTGTAAAAGTGCCAACCGCAAAAGATGATAGGAGGAACACGGTGAACTCTGCGAATGCCGTGTTCCTTTTTTGTGGCTTGTGTAGGATGGACAACCATACCGTCCAGCCCAATCCGTATAATGAGGGCAGAAAAGTGACGGGATCATAAGACAAAAGGAGAAGAGCATATGAAAAAATTTTTGATGGTACTGTTGAGCATTGCATTTGTGCTGAATCTTGCAATGGTGATTGGGTTGATGGGCGGATATGGTTCGCCACGCCGGGCGCTTTACACCATCACAGATGAACTGATGAACAGTGCCTATCGGTTCAGGCGAGGATGGCAGCTCAGGAATCGTTTGCCTTGACTTTTGAAGAGATGGACAGACAGCGTGTCCATCTTTTTTTGTATACTGAAATTATACAAAAGAAACAAAAATTTTTTTGTGCTTCAGTGAAACGACAAAACTTCACACAAAGAATTGCAGTGATAATTGTGCTGTGTTACAATGAGCAGAGAAGGAGAATGAACTGTGCACAATAGTAGATTAGATCGTATACTCTATATCCAGCAGGTGCTGGTACAGGGAGGTGTGCTGAACAAACAGCAGATGGCTGACCGCTTCGGTGTCAGTGAGAAAACGATTCAGCGTGACCTTGATACCCTGCGCAATCATTTCGCCGACAGTGAGCCGCGTCGGGAAATTCTGTATAACTCCGCAAAGGGCGGCTATCTGCTGGATGACACGCTTTCCCGCTTTCTTACCAGCAGTGAAATTTTAGCGGTGTGCAAGATTCTTCTGGAAAGCCGCTCCATGGTAAAAGAGGAAATGTTTCCGATTCTGGACAAGCTGATCTGGGCTTGCACACCGCTGGACCGCTTGAATCAGGTCAAAGACCTCATCAGCAACGAACGCTTCCATTACGTTGAGCCGCAGCATGGCCGGAAGTTTATCGAGAGCCTGTGGGAGATCGGTACGGCAGTAGAAAATCACAATGTCATGGAAATTACCTACTGTCGCACCCACGACGGCGAGACCCGTGTGCGTACCATTGAGCCGGTGGGCATCCTGTTCAGCGAGTATTACTTCTATCTGGCTGCGTTTATTGAGGGCATCGACAAGGACAAGCATTTCCAGAACCCGCAGGATAACTCCCCGACAATTTACCGCATCGACCGCATTCAAAATTACAAAACCCTCGACCGGCATTTCGCCCAGCGGTATGCTGACCGTTTTCAGGAAGGCGAAATGCGCAAGCGCATCCAGTTTATGTACGGCGGTGAGTTGCAGACCATCCGGTTTGAGTATACCGGGCCAAGTCTGGAATCCGTGCTTGACCGTCTGCCGACGGCAAAGGTCCTACAGGTGACGGAAAAGGGCTGGATTGTAGAAGCGGAAGTGTTTGGAACGGGTATTGATATGTGGGTGAGAAGTCAGGGAGATTACATCAAAATAATAAAACCATAGGAGGAAATATGGCATGAGACAGGTTCAGATTGAAATCCTTTTTCAGAATGGTGAGATTCGGGAAATTCGGCAGGATTATAAAAAGATGAACCTTCTGGATTTTAGTGCGATTCAAGGAAAACCTATTGAAAAATGGTTTTCCTCGGCAGAAAGTGACTATGAGGAGTGGCACGGATTGGAAAAAGCGGTCGCTGTGGATGACCCCAATGCCAGCTATGCGTACGAGTTTCATGGTCCGGAAAAGGAGAAACTGGAATTTAACCAATGCGTAGAAACTCAGATAAAAGGCAGAGTGGGGTTGTGGCTTTCTGAGGAACAAGTAGCGCAAAAGTACATTTCCACGGCGGAACTGGCATGGAAGGACGGAGAGGTTTCAGAAGCACTTTGGGGTTATCAGATTGCGGCAGAAGAATATCATTCTGTGCCGGCAATGAAATGGATTGCGGAATATCACTATCGTGGTTATCGGGATAATAAGCAAAAAAATCAGCCGGATGCAGAAAAGTGGCTGGACATTGCACTTCAGTATTGGAGAATGGCTGCGGAAAATCAGGACACAGAAATCCAATTCCAACTGGGAATGCGTTTTCAAAAGGGAGAAGACGTTGCGGTTGATTTGACGGAAGCTGCAAAATGGTATGGCATGGCGGCGGAAAATGAAAATGCAGAGGCGCAATTCTACATGGCTAATGCCTATTCCGCTGGTACTGGTGTGAAGCAGGACAATGAAAAAGCGGCCAACTGGTATCGTCAGGCGGCAGAGCAAGGACACGGGCAGGCACAGCTGGATTATGCCGACTGCTGTTTTGAAGGAAAAGGAAGACCGGCTGATAAGAACGAGGCTGTTATTTGGTATCAAAAAGCAGCGGAAAAGGGGCTTGAAAAAGCACAGCTGGCTCTTGCAAACTGTCTTTGGAATGGTGTCGGCATAGCTTGTACCCCAGCGAGCGCAGCACATTGGTATCAGAAAGCGGCGCAGCAGGGAAATGCAGAAGCACAAAATAAATTTGGCGATTGTCTGACAAAGGGAATCGGTGTGCCGCAGAATACAGAAGAGGCCGAAAAATATTACAATCTTTCGGCACAGCAGGGTAATACGGAGGCGGAATATCATTATGCGGCGTGCCGCTTCCAAAAGGGTGACTATGCGCAGGCGTGGCTGTATTACCAAAGGTCAGCGGATAAGGGTTACACGCTGGCTCAATATGAGCTTGGTTTGGGATATGAAAAGGGAACATTTGGAGAGGAAAAGGCAGAACTGGCTTTTCAATCTATGCGCAAAGCAGCCTTAGATGGTTATGCACCGGCTCAATTAAAATTAGGCGAATACTTTGAAAACGGTGCTGGTATAGTAAAAAATCCTGTCCAAGCGGCAAAATGGTATCGTGAAGCAGCAAATCAGGGGTTGGCGGAAGCACAGTATCGCTTGGGCAAATGCTGCAAAACTGGTTTCAGTTTTGGAATCGTGCAAAGTGATGAGGAAGCGGCGTGCTGGTATGATAAAGCGGCAGAGCAGGGACACACAAAAGCACAGAATAATTTGGGCGTCTGCTACATGGTGGGAAGTGGTGTAAAGAAAGACACCGAAATGGCAGAAAAGTGGCTGAAAAAAGCTGCCAAAGCAGGGCTGGTCGAAGCACAACTTAATTACGCGCAGTGCTGTGAAATTCTTGGGGACACAGAAAAAGCAGTTCATTGGTATCAGGAAGCGGCCAAGCAAGGTGATTTTAAGGCACGAGTTCGATTGGCAGAATGTTATAACTCTGGAATCGGCGTCGAAAAGAATCCGGAACAGGCTGCGTATTGGTGCGAAGAAGCGGAAAAAAATAAAGCGGATGCCGCCGAGGATAAAATAAAGACACTCGCGGAGGTGCAGCGTGAAACGGCGCAGTGTTATATGGATGGCATCGGAGTAGGGAAGAACATCGTAAAGGCCGCAACACTGTATCAGGCAGCTGCAAAAAATGATGATACGGAAGCACAATTTGAATATGCAAACTGTAGCTATTATGGCCTGGGAGCGAAACAGAGCTTCCGTACCGCGACATATTGGTATACGAAAGCGGCCGACAAGGGTCATGCCCGCGCAATGAACAGCCTTGGCGGCTGCTGTTTACAGGGGGAAGGTGCGCCCAAAAGTTTGAAAGACAGTGTGAGCTGGTTTGAAAAGGCTGCAAAACTTGGGTTGGCAGAGGCTCAATATATGATGGGCGAGTGTTGCCGCAAAGGAACCGGCGTAGAAAAAAGTGCGAATAAGGCTGCGGAGTGGTACGAAAAAGCGGCAGAACAGGAATATGCACCTGCGCAGTATAGACTTGGCTGCTGCTATGAAGACAAGGATGGTAAGACGTATGACGCATTCAAGGCTGCTGAGCTGTTCCGCAAGGCTGCAGAGAAGGACGAAAAAGACGCACAGTACCATTATGGCCGGTGTTGCGAAATGGGAAAAGGAGTTCCGCAGGATTTGAAGGAGGCCGGAAAATGGTATCAGAAGGCAGCCAATAATGGCTGTGCAGAAGCACAGTATATACTCGGTACATGGTATGAAAAAGGCAATGAAGTTGTGGCGAAGGATAAAGTGCGAACCAAGGAATTGTATTTGAAAGCTGCAAAGCAGAAATATGCCAAAGCGGAGCTTGCCTATGCGATCTGTCAGGAAGAAGATGCCCTATGGAGATCTGCTGAGAATTGGTATGGAAACGTACTATCCAATAAAGATGCATCAAATGAGATTGTTGCAGAAGCGCAGTATCGGATGGGGCGTCTCTATGAAGAAGTAAAAAAAGACCCGAATACGGCAGAGATTTATTATATAGATGCCTCCAGCTCGGGTCACGCAGAAGCGCAGTACAGATTGGGAATGTGGTTCAAAAATGGCGCCTCCGTACCAACCAGGTATGACAAAGAGCAGGCAGTAAAATGCTTTGCAAGAGCTGCCAAGCAGGGACACCCAGAAGCAGAGTATTGGTATGGTAACTGTCTGCTGTATGGAGTTGGTGTGCCGAAAGATACAAAAGAAGGATTTAACTGGTATTTGGCATCTGCAAATCATGGATTGGCAGATGCTATGAATGGCGTTGGATTCTGTTATGAGATGGGCAACGGTATAGCAAAGAATATGGACTGTGCAGCTGTGTGGTACATGAAAGCGGCAGAGAAAGGCCACTCCCGCGGACTGTACCATTTGGGAGACTGCTACAAGAACGGATGTGGTGTCGAGGCAAATCAAACCAAGGCATTTGAGTGCTATCAGAAAGCAGAGCGGGCGGCAGCAGCAAAGGGAGGAGATGCAGAGGTAGAATACGAACTTGGTTGCTGCTATGAGACCGGTTCTGGTACGGAAAAATCCCCCAGTCAGGCGTTTAGCTGGTACAAAAAAGCTGCCCAGAAAGGGCTTGTGGATGCGGAAATTGAATTGGCAGGCTGTTATTTGAATGGAACTGGCGTAAAGGAAGATCGAGCGGCTGCTTTTAACTGGTGCCAAAAGGCGGCGAAAAGCGGAAAAACTGAAGCTAAGTTTCTGTTGGGACTGCTCTATATAGTAGGATACGGTGTTCCCCAGAATTGGTCCAAAGGTGCAAAACTGATACGCGCCGCAGCAGATGCCGGCGATGTGGATGCACAAGAAGGAATGGTTCTGCTTTATGGTATGGGACTTGGCGTAAGACGCAACATGAAAAAGGCAAGAGAATATTGCAACAGAGCAGTGGCGCAGGGGAACAAGGACGCAGAAAAACAAATGCAAGATATTGAAGAAATGTATAAAAATCCTGTAATAAGTGTCTTTTTAACGGTAAGTTCGCCATTCTGGAAATCGTGGGCGAAAAAACAGTTCAAAAAGGAGGGTCTAAAATAATGGCAGAACATCTTGAACGCTGGGAGCAAAAGCCATTAAGTGAACAGACAAAGCAAAATCTGATGGACCAGTTGACACTGGCAGACCATCTGGTTTACAAAAAGTATCTTCCAGACCTTCAGAACTATGCGCTGGTAGACCCGACGGAACAAATGGTGGGCGGGAAAATTACCGATGACTATATGAAGGTGTTCAAGCTGGAAGAACTGACCGTGAAGCAGGGGGAAGACCAGCTCCAGAAACTCTCAACGGTGTACCATTCCAGCATGGCACTTGGATGCAGTCTGGCAGTTTTGGTCAGCGTCAAAAAGTCTGGGGCGCCTGCATCAATCTACCTTGGTGTACGGCGGAATTTACGGCAGAAGAACAGCGAAGCGATAGAAAATCTGGATATTTCGTTCAAGACTCTTCACGAAGGAATGAAAAGCAACTTTCCGGGTTCTCAAACGAGCCGAATCTATGCCAGCGATGACCAGCAAGATACAGAAAGCCTGAATTATTTGCTGGATGGTGCATTTGGCGATAAAATGCGGACGATTACATCGGCTTCCTGCGTGGCTGCCTTGCGGGATAAATCCA
>OIFE01001285.1_pt1 | contig 12147 bp, 8 predicted proteins | sample 1581921 | NCBI WGS metagenome assembly OIFE01 (sample SAMN04414075, study PRJEB24778) | human gut metagenome | material: faecal | host: Homo sapiens | reverse complement strand
TGTGGCGGCTGTCAGTATCTGGATATGCCATATGAGAAGCAGTTAGAGCACAAAAAGAAAGAAGTCTCCGAGCTTCTCCGCCCGTTCTGCAGGGTCGAGGAGATCATCGGCATGGACGACCCGTTCCATTACCGGAACAAGGTCCATGCAGTCATGGCCCGCGACAGGAAAGGTCATATCATCTCCGGTGTATATAAAGAGGGAACCCACACGGTTCTCCCGGTGGAGACATGCCTGATCGAGAACAAAAAGGCGGACGAGATCATCGGAACGATCCGTGAACTTCTTCCCTCCTTCAAAATGAAGGTATTCGATGAGGATACTGGATACGGCTTCCTGCGCCATGTCCTGGTGCGCACCGCCCATGCCACAGGGGAGATCATGGTAGTCCTGATCACCGCATCCCCGGTGTTCCCGTCGAAGAACAACTTCGTGAAGGCGCTCCGCAAGATTCACCCGGAGATCACGACCGTGGTGCAGAACGTAAATGGCCGCGACACCAGCATGGTCCTCGGGGAAAAGGAACATGTGCTTTACGGACCTGGATTTATCGTCGATGTCCTCTGTGGCAAGAAATTCCGGATCTCCTCCAAATCATTCTACCAGATCAACCCGGTTCAGACGGAGAAGCTCTACAACCTGGCGATCGAGGCAGCAGGACTCACCGGAAAAGAGACCGTTGTTGACGCCTACTGCGGAATCGGAACCATCGGAATCGTCGCAGCGTCTGCCGCGAAGGAAGTCATTGGCGTCGAGTTAAACAAGGATGCCGTCCGGGATGCCGTAACAAACGCGAAGGCAAACGGCGAGAAAAACATCCGCTTCTACAACAACGATGCCGGAAAATTCATGGTCCAGATGGCCTCCCAGAACGCTCATGCCGATGTGGTATTTATGGATCCGCCGAGAAGCGGAAGCACAGAAGAATTCATGGATGCTGTAGCGATCTTGAATCCGGACCGCGTGGTCTATGTGTCCTGCAATCCAGAGACGCTGGCGAGAGATCTGGCGTATTTTAAGAAGAAAGGGTATAGGGCGGAGAAGGCATGGGCTGTGGACCAGTTCCCGGCCACCAGCCATGTTGAGACGGTTGTCCTACTTTCCAAGGGAATGGTCGACAGCAGAAAAGTGAAGGTGGACTTCTCTTAAGAGAATATGGATTTATCAGAGTTCAAAGGAAAGGCAACGTATAATCAGATAAAGGCTTATGTGTTGGAACAGACTGGACTTAAGGTTTCTTCGCTGTATATTGCATAGATTAAGAAGAAATGCGGACTGGATGTGGGAGAGAACTTTAATCTGCCAAAATCAGAGAATGCGAGACAGCCACAATGTACACCGGAGAGGGAAGATGCGATTATACAGGCGTTTAGGCATTTTGGAATTGTATAGATTGTGTATAAGTAGTATCGTTTGTCTTTCTTACTGCTAAGTAGCGAAAAAATGACATTCCTGAACCGTAATTATTACGGGTCAAGGGATGTCTTTTTTGGTTGTCTTGGAGTGTTCAAAGGACAAGGTAATGATACTGAGGGTATTAAGACTTATTAAAATTATACCTATCTTATCTAATCTAAAGATAAGGATGGATGGGATAATTACTAAGATTGAAGAATTTGTTTTTTCAAGATATACTTTTCGTAACAGATAGCGATAAATTATTCAATTTACTGATAGAAAAGATTGATAAATACGCAATTGCAATGCGAGAGTGACTGGTGGCTTCTCTGCAACAGTCTTCACAAGGAGAATAAACATTTTTATGATGGGCAGAGGAAGTTATCACCTTTTATGAAAAATGCGGTATAAGCTACAATATAAAAGCAAAAACATAAATATAAACGAAAGAACGAGGTAAATAACTGTGGCATTATTACAAGATTTAATAAAAGAAATTGATGATGAGACGGTTAGACAGCGAATTACGATGGAGGTGGGAAGCTTACCGAGCAGAAAAAGTTTGATCTGGTCTTTGAGGAGCATCTGCTGGAATTCATTTTTGAAGTCTGTGAAAGTGACTCTAACTACTGGAAAATCAAGGTATGAAACAAGAAAACTGTGCTTTGAAATGTAACCACGCAAACAGATATAAAATATTATAAACCATTGAAAAATGACAACAGCTAAGGTACAATTGAATATGGACAATTATGCCTTAAAGGAGCGAGGAGACTATGACTGTGAATGTAAAAGAAGAAAACTGGGTAGGTACAAAAGAAGCAGCAGAATTCCTGGGTGTTAAGCCAGCCACAATTCGAGACTGGATTCGTAAGGGCAAAGATATTCCAAGAATGAAGATTGGCAAAGCGTGGAAATTTAAGTATTCAGAACTTGAGGAATGGGCACGTAGTGGTAGAGCGGCCGATAAATAATGCTTATAAAATATAGGCACTACAGGAGGAAAACATAATGAATAAACATCAACTTGCATCAACAATTTGGGAATCAGCTAATCAGATGCGGTCAAAGATAGAGGCTAATGAGTATAAGGATTTCATCCTTGGATTCATCTTCTACAAATATTTGTCGGAACGTGAGCTGGATTTGTTCCACAAGGAAAAACTCAGTGAAGATGAAATCAAGAAGGTTGACGAAAAGGACGTCAAGTATGCGAAGCACGTGCGGGAGACACTTGGGTATTTTATTGCCTATGACAATCTGTTCTCAACATGGTTGGCAAAGGGAAATGATTTTGACGTGAAGGATGTCAGGGATGCACTGTCCGACTTCGATCAAAATATCGATGAGGTTTACAAGAAGGTATTTGAGAAAATCTTCAATACTCTTCAGACTGGATTGTCGAAGCTGGGAGAGACTTCCGGCTCGCAGACAAAGGCGGTGAAGAAGCTGCTGAAGCTTATCAAGAAGATCCCGATGGATGGCAAGCAGGATTACGATGTTCTTGGCTTCATCTATGAGTATCTGATCAGCAATTTTGCAGCAAATGCTGGAAAGAAAGCGGGAGAGTTCTATACACCGCATGAGGTATCTGTGCTGATGTCCGAGATCGTTGCAGAGCACCTTAAAGATAGGAAGCAGATCAAAATATATGATCCTACATCTGGTTCCGGGTCGTTATTAATAAACATCGGCAGATCGGCTGCAAAATATATTAGCGGTGATGGAAAGATTGATTATTACGCGCAGGAACTGAAAGAAAATACATTCAATCTGACCAGGATGAATTTGGTCATGAGAGGAATCAAGCCTGCCAATATCAATGTGAGAAACGGAGATACACTGGAGGACGATTGGCCTTTCTTTGAAGAGAACAAGAAAGAGACTACTTATGAGCTTGTGAGGGTGGATGCCGTGGTCAGCAATCCTCCTTATTCACAGAAGTGGGATCCTAAGGACAAAGAGTTTGATCCGAGGTATAAGGACTTTGGCGTTGCACCGAAAGCAAAGGCGGATTTCGCTTTCCTGCTCCACGATCTATATCATCTTGAAGATGACGGTATCATGACCATCGTCCTTCCTCATGGTGTACTTTTTCGCGGCGGTGAAGAGGCAAAAATCCGCGAGAACCTGATTGAGAAAAACCGTATTGATGCAATTATCGGTTTGCCGGAGAATATCTTTTTCGGAACAAATATTGCGACAATCATTATGGTTCTGAAGAAGAATAGACCCACTTCGGATGTTCTTATCATTGATGCGTCCAAGGGTTTTATAAAGGCAACAAAAAATAACAAATTGAGAGCTTGTGATATAAAGAAAATCGTAGATGCAGTTAAAAACCGATCAGCTATAGAGAAGTATTCGGTTTTGGTGTCTAAGGAAACAATCAGGGAGAATGAATATAATTTGAACATTCCGAGATATGTGGATTCCACAGATGACCCGGAAAAATGGGATATCCGTGCGACAATGCTTGGCGGTATTCCCGTAAGTGAAGTTGATGAATTTGATGATTACTGGGATGCGTTTCCGGGGCTTAGAGAAGCACTGTTTAAGGAGGCTTCTCAGGGATACCTTCAGCCAAGAACAGAGGATATCAATGGCACGATAGATTCCTTTGAGTCAGTTGAAGCATACAGAGTCGCATTTATCGAAGCATTCGATGGCTTTTACGAGACGCTTCAGGAAGACCTAGTAGATGGTGTGCTGGATGTGGTCGCAGATAAGGAAAAAGAGAAGATTACAGAAGATATTTTTAGAAGAATAGATCCCATCAAGTTAGCGGACAGATATGCAGCTTATCAGGTTTTTGCTGAATACTGGGAGATCATATCTGCAGATATTGAGATGCTTCAGACGGAAGGATTCGAGGTTATTACTCAAGTAGATCCCAATATGGTCATTAAGAAAAACAACAAAAATGATGACGATGATGAAGTGACGGAAGTACAGGATGGATGGAAGGGGCATATCTTACCATTTGAACTTGTACAAGAAATGCTCATGCCAGATGAGGTTGAAGCAATACAGGTTTTGGAAGAACGCTTGTCAGAGATTGCTGGGGAGTATACAGAGATTATTGATTCCCTTGATGAGGATGAAAAACAGGGCAGCTTCTTAAATGATAGTAATGATGCGTTTGTTTCCAAGGAACTGAAAGCGACCTGCGATGAAATATTGCAGGGCGTGGAGAGCGAGGAGATTAACGCTCTGAACAAGTATATGACCATGCCGAAAAAAGAGCAACTGGCATTTATTAAAACCTGTATGGATGCGGACTGGGATAAAATCGAAAAGAACAAGGACGGATCTTGCAAGAAGCCGTCATTAACAAGTCGAATACAGCAACTAAAGATGGAGTATGAGTTCCCAGAAGATTCGTATGAGGGGAAGTTATTATCTGCTCTGCGCTTATCTGACGAAGAAAGTGCCGCCAAAAAAGATTTGAAGCAGAAGAGGGAAGCACTTCATATAAAGACAAAAGAGACTATCGAAGGCCTTTCTGAGAAAGAGGCTTTGCAAATTGTGGAGCAAAAGTGGATTGAACCATTGGTATGTAATCTGAAAATGCTTTCTTCTAATATTGTTTTTGAAGTCATTTCGTCAATGGAGTATATAGCTAAGAAGTATGCCACTACTTTTCATGAACTGCAGACTGAAAAGATTAGTACAAAGAGTTGTCTAATTGATATGGTTAATATGCTTAAGGCAGAGAGGGTAGCTGATGCAGAAGGTCTCCAAGAATTCAATGCTATCTTAGGGGGGCAATTATAATGAGTGACGATAAAAAAATACCAGAAATAAGGCTGGATGGTTTTACAGGAAACTGGGAATACAAAAAACTTGGCTCTTTATATGAAAATAATAACGAAAGAAATGTTGATTTGATTGGATTTGAGAGGACAATTTCTATTGCCTCTATGTCTTTTTAGGATGAGGGAAACGGGGCTTCAGAAAAATCCTTATCAAATTACAAAGTCTTGCGAGAAGGAGATATTGCATTTGAAGGGCATACGAACAAGGAATTTCGTTTTGGGAGATTTGTGGCAAATGATATAGGGACTGGAATAATGTCTCCAAGATTTACTGCTTTAAGACCAATTTCGCCTATACCGGTTTCGTTCTGGAAAAACTATATCCACTATGAACCAATAATGCGAAAAATCCTAATAAATTCAACCAAGGCTGGAACAATGATGAACGAACTTGTTGTTCTAGAGTTCTTGGCTCAGAATATTCTTGTCCCAAACGTAGATGAACAGACTGAAATAGGGGATTTTTTTGAAAACTTAGATCGACTTGTTGTTAATCATAAGCGTGAAATTGAAAGATTACTGAGCTTAAGGAAGGCTATGCTCGATAAAATGTTTCCTCAAGGAAATGAGAATGTGCCTTCTGTGCGATTTATGGGTTATAAAAAACCATGGCGGCACTGCCATTTTTCAGAAATATTCTGGGAACGTCATTGTATAGATACAATTTCGGAAGAATATCCACAGCTTTCATTTACTATTGAAGAAGGTGTAATACGACCGGAAGATAGAAAAACAAATCAACGAGATTTTCTGATTTTGGATAAGAAAAATAAAAAGTACCTGAAGACGGAGTATGATGATATTATCTATAATCCGGCGAATGTAATATATGGTGCGATTCATCGGAATGCTCTGGGCAAGGGATGTGTATCTCCGATATACAAGATTTTTTGCACTGATCAGGATTCAACCTTTATGGAGTGTATCGTAAGACATCCGCGCTTTATCAAGGAAATTTCACGGAGTATGGAGGGTACGGTCAAGAAGCTTAGGACATTGAAGCCGAAGGCATTCCTGGAAATGAGTGCTTATATTGCGCCGACAATAGAGGAACAGCAGCAAATCGGTGAATATTTCCGTCAGATGGATCGGCTTATCGAAATTGAGAAAGAAGAGCTGGAGAAGATAAATCATATAAAGAGTGCGTGCATGGAGAAAATGTTTGTGTAGAAGGAGGTGTCGGACGTGATTTTTGATAAAGAGAGCGATTTTGAAGAAGCCGTCATAGGCGTCTTGATAGAGCGTGGCTGGGAACCGGAAGTAATCCGTCATCCATCGGAGGCGGATCTGCTTAAAAACTGGGCGGATATTCTGTTCAACAATAATAGGCAGAGAAATTGCTTGAATGAATGTCCGTTGACGGATGGCGAGATGCAGCAGATCATGGAGCAGATCATCAATTTGCGTACCCCGTTGAAGCTGAACAGCTTTATCAATGGTCGGAGCGTGTCTATTATCAGAGACAATCCGGATGATGAGTTGCACTTTGGAAAGGAAGTCAGTCTGAAGATATATGACCGTCAGGAAATTGCCTACGGCGAAAGTAGATACCAGATTGTACAGCAGCCACATTTCAACACAAAGTCTCCGATATTGAATGATAGACGTGGGGATCTAATGCTCTTGATCAACGGTATGCCAGTCATTCATATCGAACTAAAGAGAAGCAATATTCCTGTGAGTGATGCGTATAACCAGATCATAAAGTATTCGCATGAGGGTGTGTTCCGGGGTATTTTTTCTCTGATTCAGGTATTTGTTGCGATGGAGCCGGAAGAGGCTGTATATTTCGCAAATCCTGGAGAGGATGGTGTTTTTAATCCGGCGTTCTTTTTTCATTGGGCAGACTTTGACAACGTGCCAATCAATGAATGGGATAAGGTTATGGCAGGACTTCTGAATATTCCTATGGCACATATGCTGATCGGATTTTATACGATTGCTGATACAGATGATAATCTGCTTAAGGTTATGAGAAGTTATCAGTATTATGCTGCAATCGGTATCGCTGATCGGGTGACGAAGAGAAACTGGAAAGAGGATACGCCGGAGACACAGCGGGGCGGTCATGTATGGCATACAACAGGTAGCGGAAAGACGATGACAAGTTTCAAATCTGCTCAGTTGATTGCCAGTTCCCATGATGCGGATAAAGTTATATTCCTTGTGGACAGGAAAGAACTGGGTATCCAGTCGCTCAAAGAGTACCGGTCATTTGCAACAGAAACCGAGAGCGTACAAGCTACGGAGAATACAGATATTCTGATATCAAAGCTAAAAAGCGATGATCATGATAATACGCTTATTGTTACATCCATCCAAAAACTCAGCAATATTTCAGAGGATATGGAGGGATTAAAGGATGCAGATCTTAAAAAGATCAGATCTAAGAGGCTGGTCATAATCATTGACGAATGCCACCGATCTACTTTCGGTGACATGTTAACGACGATAAAGGATACTTTCAAACATTCTATTATTTTTGGATTCACTGGTACGCCGATTCAGGACGTCAATATCAAAAAAGACAGCACGACCACAACCATATTCGGCAGCGAAATCCATAGATATACACTTGCGGATGGCATCCGAGATAAGAATGTCCTTGGCTTTGATCTGATCCTGTTAGCAAGATATAAGGAGATGGCAGGAGGTGGTGGCGGAGGTCACGGCGGGGATGTTCCGTATGATGTAAAAATTCATATCACGGAGTATGACACGACAAAGATTGATGCCGAGTATATGAATACTCGTTTTGAAAAGTTCCTCAAGCTGATTCAGGGCGAGTATGATCAAGAAACGCTGGACAAGACGTTGACTGATTTGCATAAGTCGTTTTCCATGTTGTCAGCAGAGGAACAAAAGTATGCAAAGGTTTTCCTTCATGATGTGCAAGCCGGTAATGCAAGAATCATTCCGGGTAAGTCTTTCCGCGAGTATATATCTGACCTGATGAAGGGGGCTGAAAACGCAAGGATCAAGCGGGTGGTTCGCAGACTGGGATGCTATGAGAGGCTTTTGCGCGAAATGCTGGCAAAGAAAGTCACGAAGGAAACCATAGAGGCACATGGTAAATTTGATGAACTGAAGGAGAGCGTGGATAATAGTAAGGCAACAGAATTTTTTACTGTTGTGGAGCATCAGAATTTCCGCCAGTCAAGGCTTGCAATGTTAGTGGATGCTTATCTGCGGTATTTTCTTCTTTCGGGCGGGCAGGATCCATATCCTGAGAATGAATTTGACAGGAAGCATAAGACGAAAGTCGAAACGGTATCTATGGACACCGACAGCAATTCGAAGCTGGTGGGAGTTGTGCTGACAGATGAAGTGATGGAAGGGAAAACTATCACAACATCCGTCAAAAAGGCAAAACTCAAAGAATGGTATTCGGAGAGCAAGGCCCTTGCCAGCATGGTGGATACCGATTGTTTCGCATATGTGGATAATAAGCTCTGTGTTTATGATAAGAAATATCTGGAACGAGATGATAAGGGAAAACTGTTTTTTACGGAGTATGCCAAAGCACATGAGGAAGAGTGCTTCCTGCAGTTTGTAATGGATAAAGAGACGGGTGAGCTCCACTACATTACCCTGCCGAGTTCTATGGCAAGCAAGACCTTCAATTATTATGATGAGCTTTCGGCATTGTCGGATGATGAGAAATTGAGCCTTGGTCTTGTGAACGAGATTGCGCGAGAGATGCTTGCTGCGATAAATGGCATGGAATTCGGAGAAGCACTTGCGACGTTGATGGATAAGAAGATTTGTAATGTATCGTTTCGAACGCTTAAGTCGGTAACCGGACTTGATAATACGACTGTCAGCAATATGAAGAAAGGAAAGAATCTCACAAAAGAGAATGTCGTTTCCTGTTGCTTGGGAATTCATATTCCGTTCAGGTTAAGCAATAGATTGTTGCAGTTAGCGGAGAGACCATTGGACTTGACGCTTCCGGGAGCTAAGGGTGAAGAGAATACCATATATGACCAAATACTGCATCTGTATTGGGCAGAGGATTATTCTGATACTTATGCGGAATTGGTGGCGATTCATTATGAACATTTGATACATCAACCACCCATCAAATAATGATAATAGATAAGAACAAAAGTAGACTGGAGAAATCCGGTCTATTTTTGTTCTTAAAATTTTTTTGTAGAACTTTCTTCAACAGTCTAATGCCAATTTATAGGGCTTTGCGGAGTAATTAGATTCCACAGAGCCTTTTTACATCATTTTTCCGTAGAACTTTATACAACGGGCAAAAAAAGCAAATGTGGTAACTTTCAAATGTAATCAATAAAACAAATCTCGTTTAGTCCGAATAGCGCTATAAGGACGATGGGATGCATAAGAGTTCCAAACACAGCAATCGCAGCTGTGTTTGAAGCGAAGATGCACCCACCGTTGCTTTTGTGCGCCTATTTCGGCAAACCAGAGACGGTGGTTCATCTTCACCCACCGGCTCTTTTTGTGTCCCACCGTCCTCCACTCGGACGGAAAGGACACTGCAATGAAGAACAATGAAACAAAGAAGCGCATCGTGCATCATAAACTAGAGGTCGGTAAAGACCTTTCACTTGAACCGACCATCATGCTTGATGTGTACGACCATGAAATGGATTTACAAGATCGATATGAGGATGAACAGCTCAATCCATTGTTTGATACAAAAGTAGTAAATTACAAGGCAAACAATTCTATGGGAAGAGATGACTATAGGGAAGAACGAGTGAAAAGGGCTGTAAAAAAGTATGGAAAAACACTATGGCATTATACAGATATAAATGCATTATGTGGGATTATTGGCAAGAAAGAGATTTGGTTTGGCAGTGCAGAACATATGAATGATCGAGAAGAATTAATAGGGTTTATAAACGATCTGGAAAAAGAAGTATATGCATGTATTGATTCAGCTAATAAGGAAAAAGCCAATGATGTTTTTGGACAAATCAAAGATAGATTGCAAAAAGAATATCCATATATATTTTGCGTATCCAAAGCACGTAATGATGCAGCACAATGGGATAGGTATGCATGTGGTGGACAAGGAGTAGCGATTGTATTTAATACAGCAACGTTATTTAAGCTTATTTTTTACAATCAGATCATTATGAATGAAGAATATTATGGTTATTGTGCCAAGCAACATAAAATGAAAGAACTGTTACGAGATTATATTCAATATGATAAGATGGACGATTTTTCAAATTTAAACGGTTTGATTGATAATTTGTTGCTATGTGCAATGTTTCATAAGCATGAAAGTTTTTCATCGGAGCAAGAAATTAGAATTTCTCCACTTTTTGTTAAAAAAAATGATAAGCATCTTCAATGTAAAGTACTTAATACTATTAGGCAGGTATATATTTTGAATTTAGCAGAATTGTGTGAAAAAGAAGGAATAGACTTTGAAGATTTATTCGACTCTATTGTTATTGGACCTACATCAAAACAAACCATAAGAGATTTACAGATTTATTGTAAAAATAATGGGTTGTTGAAACTTGCAAACAAAGTGAAGAAATCAGATTGTCCATTAAGATAATGGCAAATAAGATGTGCATATATTTAAGGAGCATAGAAAACAAGGCAGATTACTCTAAGTGGGATAAGCTGCCTTGTTTTTTTGAAGTTAGTTTATAATTTTGGATTCCTCCGTCTCAACTTCCGATGCTCCTTTGCCGGTTTGGAACGGGAAAATATTTCTTTTAATCAATGATATTTTTGACCATGCTTTGATAGTCAATGTCGCTGGCGGTATTGCTATCTTTCATATGAATATTTCGCAGGTCAGAGACAATCGGTTTCAAATCTTCTGACAGAATATTCATGTAATATTGCTCTGTTTCAATGTGAGAATTATCAAATACATTTGCAAATGGATCAGTAGAATCGGCACCAAGCTCTGTTAATTTGCATCTCATTACATCAAGAAAAGCATTCGCTATCTGAATTCCCTTATCGTTAAATCCATCAATATAGATTTCCAGATAATTCAAATTGGCTGCAAAAACGAATTATGTACGGAAAGTGGAGCAGAAATGAGAAAGAAGTATTATGAATATGAAAAGTGTTCCTGTATGACAAAATCAAATTGACTAATACTGATTAGCAATATATAATATAGACAAAACGAAAATGACATGAACGGAGGGACAAAGAAGTGGAGAAGGTAATAACACTTGAGAAAGCATTAAAAAGAATTGAAGAATTAGAAAATGAAAACGCCGAGCTGCGCGAAGAACTGGAATATTATAAAAATCGTAAATTAAGCGGAAGGCAGAAGCATAATGCAAAATGGATGGCAATCTACAATGATTTTGTTGCCGGTTATGAAAGTGGAATGACTATGATAGAGATTGCAAGAAGGAATAATGTCAGTGAGAGAACGATTTACAGGTATAAAGCGTATTATGACAAGATGAGGAAAGTGGAAGTTGATGAGTAGATCATTTTTATTGCGTAAAATGGTTGTATGGATTTTGTGGTCACAAATTGTGACCGAAAGACAAGGAAGGAAATCTTATGGCAGAAGAGAAGAAAGAAGAGATTGCAGTAATTGAAATTACAGAAGAGTATATGAAAGAAAGAATTTATGAAATCAGAGGACAAAGAGTAATCTTAGACTCAGATCTTTCTGAAATATATGGTTATACCACAAAAGCATTCAACCAACAGGTAAAAAATAATATTGAGAAATTTGATGAAGATTTTATGTTCGAATTAACGGATGATGAGGTAGAAGATTTGCGGTCAAATTTTTTGACCGCAAATCTTAACAGTAAGAGTAGATATAATCCTCATGTATTTACAGAGCAAGGATTATATATGTTGATGACTGTCTTGAAAGGACCGTTGGCAGTTAAGCAGAGCAAGGCATTAATAAGAACCTTTAAGAAAATGAAAGATTACATATTAGAAAATCGTG
>OIFE01001280.1_pt1 | contig 12207 bp, 9 predicted proteins | sample 1581921 | NCBI WGS metagenome assembly OIFE01 (sample SAMN04414075, study PRJEB24778) | human gut metagenome | material: faecal | host: Homo sapiens | reverse complement strand
CAGCCTCTCCAGCCCCCATACCTGCACTAAATGCCTTTGCACAACTGCATCCACATGCACATAAACTTTCCAGTTCTTCTTCGCTTAATTCAACAATTTTTTCATCTCTCATTTGTTTTTTCTCCATAAATATTATTTAGTTTGTGCACTAACTATAAAATTATTTTAATAATTTATATAAAAAAGACCATACCATAACTGGAAAATGTTATTTTCCAGTTATGGTATGGTCTTTTTGCTACTTATGAATTATATTAAAAAATATTTTCAAAGGGAGACTAAAATGAAACAATTATTAAAAAAGATACTTATAATACTATTGTTTACTATTAATATTTCTATGAATTTTCATAATAATTCATCTTATTCTTTTAATTACTATGAAACAATGCCCCTATCTGAAGGCAGTTACATGGATTTACGTGAATTTTAACTTTTACAGCTCCATATGAAATTCTTTTCTATATGCATTTCTTAAAATCTGACATTTTTCTTTACTCCTCCTTGCAACAGCTATATAATACGCCTTCTGCAACAATTCTCTTCCGATCTGTAAATCTTCCTTTTTTCGTTCCCCAGTTTCTATCTGTCTGAGAATAATCCATGCTTTATCACTTAATACATCGCTGATGATATTTCCAATATTTTTTTCTAAAGCCTCCCTCAGGCATTGTTCACATAATGTTAAAGCCTCTTTATATCTTTTTTGTTTGTTATATGTGACCGTCAGATTTCTAAGAATTAACACTTTCATATAATCTGCATACGCTCCAAAAATATAATCCTTTTGCAAGCATTGTAGCAGTCTCTCAAAAATATACACCGCCTCATCCACATCCCCGGCATGTGCATAAGCATTTGCAAGGCTCATCAGATTCATGATTTCCTGTTCGGTAAACGGGAAATCTTTTTTCAGACATTCCTCATAATCCGGAAGTGTCAGCCGGACTGCCTCCTGCAATTTTTCGATTGTTGTCTGATTGTCACTTCTTTTGCAGTAATAGTCCATCAATGCTTCTGACTTTAAAAGATACTGCCTGGTGATCACATTATCATCCGCTTTCTCTTTCATCCTGCCTAAATATAAATCTGCTTTTTCATAGTCATAATTCTGCATTGCCTGCTCAAAAAGTTTTCGTTCCTCTAACAGTTCTAAGTTCTTCCCAACACAGATGGCATAGCTCTTTTCCGGTACACGCTCCATTTTTGCCATGAGTCTTGCATACAGTTCTCTTTTTACGCGAGTCTTTCCGCTCTCGATACGATACAATGTCTGTACCGAACAAATCTCATCACTCAGTTCTTCCCTGGACATTCCAACAAACTCTCTTGTCATCCGTATTATATCTCCGGCTCTGTAGTTTGACATACTAATCCCTCACCATACTTTTCTGCATCCCGTGCCTTTTCATCCTGCCCCTCCAACTGATACAGACACGCAGCAATCTTACATTCTTCCATCGCTTTCTTTAACAGCATATTTTTATCCGCATTTTTTGGCGTGAGCTTTTCTCTCGTTTTTGCCCGCAGAAAATAGATGTCTGCAAGATGATAAAAACCCGCTCCCTCACTGATACATTGAATCGCTTTTTCTGTGTAAAACATAATTTTTCTGTAATCATTTTTTCTCTGTTGTATGGAGATCAGCTCTAAAAAGATATCCGTACTGACTTTTTCTTTTTTGCCCCCGGACTGATACCCACTGACATACGCTAAAATATTTAATAATTCCTGTTCTGCCATCTCTGTCTTCGACGGATCATAGTGTATGAGCAGCAGTATCATCCCGATCTCAACCGGACTGTACAGACGCACCTTTTCCATTGATTTCCTAAACTCAGGAATTGTGAGACAGATTCCTTTTTCTAAAATCCCACACAAACTGCTTCCAGTATTCTTTTCTGCGATCATGGTACGTGCTTCCTGATAAAGACAATATTGTTCATGTACAGATTCATCCTGTGGCATGACTCCCCGGTATTCTCTAATCTTCTTTTTCGCAGTTTTTACCTGATTGTTTTCCACAGATTTTTCAATCTGCTCCCTCATTTTCCACAATTCATAATCTTGTTCACTTAAAATTGTTTCAAACAGAGTGACTTCTTTTCCAATCCTTCCAAGCAGTGTCTGTCCAAGAAGTGAATCGACCTCCCTGCTCCCCTGTTCCAGTCTCGACAAAGTGGTAACAGAACAGATTCCTCTGCAGATATCTTCCTGTCTCAGGTGATACTTCTCCCTGTAATATTTTAATACCACTTCCATCATCTTTTGTTCCATAACCCACGCTCTTTGCACCTTCAGATTTTTACGCTTTCCATTGTTCCTTTAATATTCCAAATCTGCACCAGAACATCTCCCTCTCTTTTTCCCTGCCTTTGAACCACTCGTCTTTGATCTCATCCTTCTGATTCAGTCCGATATTTTTTACTGCTTCCACCGCAGCCTCACGCTGTGATATTTTCCGGTTTCCGGTCGTCATGCAATTTGCACCTTCAATCGTATCGTATGCTAAAAAAGTCTGGTTGAGATCCATCAGATCAAACAGGCGTACCGGCTGGTTTGTGCGGTTGTCCACCAGAAATCCCCAGTTTCCCCAGTGGCGGTCCGTGTTGCCAATCAGGTAATCGAGCAGGTTCATCATGTAGTAGGAATATGCATCCAGCTTTAACACGAAATCCATAACGTGAATGTCATGATTTGCTGCATAGATTTCAAATGCCTCCATTGATACCATGCTGTAATCCACCGACGTAATGATCCTGCTTTTTGAAACTTTCTGTCCGTCAAACATACTTTCCTCATAGAGCACCTGTCTGCAGTCAAAACAGCGGCAGATTTTACTTGACAGGATTTCATTTTTCACAGCCCTGATGTTTCCATCTTTTAAAAGTGCAAACGAATTTTTCTCCCTGATCCACGCTTTTGGAAACACGCCGTTGGTTGAGAGATCGTCAGCAATCAGGTAACTGTTCTCTACGGTCATCTGTTTTCCGCGCAGGGAAATATCCACAAGTGCATTATCCAGATGATTTTCAAAAAGATTGATCTGTGAAAATGTGATATTCTCCCCTTTTTCCCGAACCCAGAAAATATCAGTCAGTGACAGACAGTGATAGGACAGCGCTATTTTGGCACGGTCACGGTCGGTCTGCGCCTGCAGTGCTCCGATACTGTTTAAAATTTCCTTTGCATAGACACGGTCAAGTGTCAGGACACGGGTTGCGCACCAGTAATAAAAATTGGTGAGGTTATCCATGCGGATATCGAGATCATCGTTTTCTGCTGTATCCTCCAGATAAATCGAAAAGGGCAGAAACGCCCTGTCCAAAACTGTGCATACTCCGTTCGTCCCAATGTCTGCTACTACCTTTTCGCCATGCATTAGTTCATACACTGTTTTTTCCATTCAGCTTCTGCCCTTTCTTCACTATACGGTTATCTATTCTTCCTCATCCTCGGAACCATCAGCCTCTGCGCGCTCTAACAGTTCTTTCATCAGCTCGTCGTCTGTCTCTGTATTTTCTACAGATGCCTTTTTTGCATTTTCCGCAGCGATGGCTGCACTTTCCTTTTCTTCCTCCTCACTGAGCAGTTCGGATGTGTCTGCATTGTCGATCAGACTCTTATCCTCACGCACTTTTGCGATACTTGCCACAGTGACATTCTCATCTAAGTTGATGAGTTTGACACCGGAAGTAATTCTTCCGAGCAACGTTGTATCACTGACTTTGATACGGATAATAATTCCTTCGGTGGTGATCAGCATCAGTTCATTGTCCTGGTTTACCGCTTTCACGCCGACAATATTTCCAGTCTTTTCGGTGATCTTGTAACATTTTACACCCTTACCGCCACGGTTCTGCGTGGTAAATTCGGAGATCAGTGTACATTTTCCAAGACCTTTTTCTGAAACGATCATGAGTGCATCCCCCTGGGACTGCATCTGCATACCGATAACTTCATCCCCATCCGTAAGATTCATACCGATGACTCCCATGGAAGTACGGCCTGTCTTTCTTACATCTGTCTCTTTAAACCGGATACACTGACCATATTTCGTCACTAAGAAAACATCCTGATTGTTATCTGTCTTTTTTACCTCGATCAGCTCATCATCTTCCCTTAAACTGATCGCAGCAAGTCCTGTCTTTCTGACATTTGCATAGTCGGTGATCGGTGTTTTCTTCACAATGCCTTTCTTTGTCGCCATGAACAGGAAATGTCCTTCCGTGTATTCACGAATCGGGATAACTGCCGTAATTTTCTCGCCCGGCTGGAGCTGGAGCAGGTTTACGATTGCAGTTCCCCTCGCGGTACGGCTTGCCTCCGGGATCTCGTAAGCCTTGATACGGTATACACGTCCGGTGTTTGTGAAGAACATCATGTAGTGATGGGATGTCGTCATCAAAAGTTCTTCAATGTAATCGTCATCAATCGTCTCCATTCCCTTGATTCCCTTACCGCCACGGTTCTGTGCGCGGAAATTGTCAAGGCTCATGCGCTTGATGTAACCTAATTTTGTCATGGTAATGACGGTGTTTGTTACCGGAATCAGATCCTCCATCGAAATATCGTACTCGTCAAATCCAATGGATGTTCTTCTGTCATCACCGTATTTGTCTGCAATCAGCAGAATCTCCGTACGGATCACACCGAGCAGTTTTTTCTTGTCTGCCAAAATTGCACGCAGTTCTGCAATGCGGTCCATCAGCTCTGCGTACTCTGCCTCAAGTTTTTCGCGTTCCAGACCTGTCAGTGCACGCAGACGCATATCTACAATTGCCTGTGACTGTGCATCGCTTAAGGAGAAACGCTCCATCAAACGTGATTTTGCTTCCTGCGTATTCTGGCTGCTCCTTATGATGCTGATGACTTCATCGATATTGTCAAGTGCGATCAGCAAGCCCTCTAAAATGTGGGCGCGTTCTTCCGCTTTGTTTAATTCGTATTTGGTTCTTCTGGTAACGACCTCTTCCTGATGGATCAGGTAATACTTTAACATGTCGTAGAGGTTTAAAACTTTCGGCTCGTTATTTACCAGTGCTAACATAATCACGCCAAACGTATCCTGAAGCTGTGTATGTTTGTAAAGTAAATTCAATACGACATTCGGATTGACATCACGGCGGAGTTCGATACAGATACGCATACCCTGGCGGTCGGACTCATCACGCAGATCTGTGATTCCATCCACTTTTTTATCGCGGACTAACTCGGCGATCTTCTCGATCAGTCTCGCTTTGTTGACCATGTACGGAAGTTCGGTTACCACGATACGGTTTTTGCCGTTTTGCATTGGTTCGATATCTGTAATTGCACGCACACGGACTTTTCCACGTCCGGTACGGTAAGCCTCATTGATCCCGGCTGTTCCAAGGATCATGCCTCCGGTAGGAAAGTCCGGACCTTTGACGATGGAAAGTAATTCTTCAATGTCGGTATCGCGGTCCTCCTCGACTTTGTTGTCAATGATCTTTACTACGGCATTGATGACTTCGCGCAGGTTGTGCGGCGGAATATTTGTTGCCATACCAACGGCAATACCGGTAGTTCCGTTTACTAAAAGGTTCGGATAACGGGATGGCAGAACAGTAGGTTCTTTCTCCGTCTCATCAAAGTTTGGCACGAAATCAACGGTGTCTTTTCCGATATCGGCAAGCATTTCCATGGAAATTTTACTGAGACGTGCCTCCGTATATCGCATGGCAGCCGCGCCATCGCCGTCCACGGAACCAAAGTTTCCATGACCGTCAACTAACGGATATCTGGTCGACCACTCCTGTGCCATATTTACAAGTGCACCATAAATAGAACTGTCTCCGTGCGGATGGTATTTACCCATCGTATCACCGACGATACGCGCACATTTACGATGCGGCTTATCCGGACCATTGTTCAGCTCTATCATTGAGTAAAGCACACGGCGCTGTACCGGTTTTAAACCATCCCTTACATCCGGGAGCGCACGCTGCGCGATAACACTCATGGCATAATCGATATAGGATGTTTCCATCGTTTTTTTCAAATCGACGTCATGAATCTGATCAAAAATTTTATCATCCATCTGATTTCTTCTCCATTTCTAACTCGTCTCTGTCATCCGAACTTCTGCAAACGGATCACATCTTCTAAAAATCCGGCTGCACCTATCTGTTAAATATCCAGATTCTGTACATACTTTGCATTTTCCTCGATAAACTCACGTCTCGGTTCTACCTTGTCACCCATCAAAGTCGTAAATGTCACATCAATCTCCGAAGAATTTTCCTCATCGATCATGACACGTTTTAAAATACGTTTTTCCGGATCCATAGTCGTCTCCCAGAGCTGCTCGGCATCCATCTCTCCAAGTCCTTTATATCGCTGGATCTTGTTATTGCCGTCACGTCCGATCTCAATCAGGATATTGTTTAATTCAGCGTCATCGTACGCATACCAGATATTTTTATTTTTCTCAATCTTGTAAAGCGGCGGAGTTGCAAGATATACATGCCCCTGCTTGATAAGTTCCGGCATAAAACGGTATAAAAATGTCAGCATCAGTGTCGCAATATGTGCACCGTCGACATCGGCATCTGTCATAATAATAATCTTGTCATAACGCAGCTTGGAAATATCAAAATCTTCGTGAATTCCGGTACCAAATGCAGTGATCATCGCTTTGATCTCGGCATTGCCGTAAATTTTATCCAGTCTCGCTTTTTCCACGTTCAGGATTTTACCACGCAGCGGAAGGATTGCCTGGGTTGCACGGCTTCTCGCTGTCTTTGCAGAACCACCCGCGGAATCTCCCTCTACGATAAAGATCTCACAGTTTTTCGGATCTTTGTCCGAACAGTCTGCAAGTTTTCCAGGTAAGGAAGTGCCTTCCAAGGCTGTTTTTCTTCTGGTCAGGTCACGCGCTTTTCTCGCTGCCTCTCTCGCGCGCTGCGCAAGCAGAGATTTTTCACAGATACTCTTTGCAACTGCAGGATTCTGCTCTAAAAAATATGTGAGCTGCTCACTTACCACAGAATCGACAGCTCCACGCGCCTCGCTGTTTCCGAGTTTCTGTTTTGTCTGTCCCTCAAACTGCGGCTCCTCGATCTTGATACTGATGATTGCAGTCAGACCTTCACGAATATCGTCACCTGTCAGTGCTGGTTCCGAATCTTTTAAAATCTTATTTGCTCTCGCGTAAGTATTAAATGTTTTCGTCAGCGCATTACGGAATCCGGCGAGGTGCGTACCACCTTCCGGCGTAATGATGTTATTTACAAAACTGTAGGTCGCATCGTTGTAGGAATCATTGTGCTGCATGGCAACTTCGACATACACACCATCCCTGGTTCCCTCACAGTAAATGACATCCGGGTACAATGACTCCTTGCTGCGGTTTAAGTAAGTGACAAATTCCTTGATACCACCGGCATAATGGAACTCATGACAATGATGGGATTCCTCCCTGGTATCGGTAAGTACGATACGAAGTCCTTTTGTCAAAAATGCTGTTTCACGCAAACGCTGTTTTAAAGTGTCATAATCATAAACGGTCTCCTCGAAAATCTCAGGATCCGGATGGAACGTAACCTTCGTGCCGTGTTTTTCTGAATCACAGGTTCCGATTATTTTGACCGGTTCGTCCGGCTTTCCGATATGGTAACTTTGGAAATAAACCTGTCCCTCTTTGTATACTTCGACACAAAGTTTGGTGGAAAGCGCATTTACAACTGAAGCACCTACTCCGTGCAGGCCACCGGATACTTTATATCCTCCACCGCCGAATTTTCCGCCTGCATGAAGAACCGTATATACAACCTCAAGTGCTGATTTTCCAGCTTTATGATTCATTCCAACCGGAATACCACGACCGTCATCTTCAACTGTAATGGAATTGTCCGGGTTGATGGTAACCTCTATGTTTTTGCAATATCCGGCAAGTGCCTCATCCACGGCATTATCTACAATCTCATAGACCAAATGATGGAGTCCTCTCGCCGATGTACTGCCGATATACATACCTGGTCTTTTACGAACTGCTTCAAGCCCTTCCAGAATCTGGATCTGGTCAGCTCCGTATTCATTTGGATTTTCAATTTTTTCTATTGCCATTCTGCTAACCTTGCCTTTCTATAACCTGACCTTTTTCAAATACCTGACCACTTATTACCTCAAAAACCTTATTGATTTCGAACCTGTTACGGATAAATTCATCCAAACCGGTACAGGTAATAATTGTCTGGGTATCACATATACTGTTTAACAAATAATTCTGACGATTGCTGTCTAACTCTGATAAAACATCATCCAGTAAAAGTACCGGAGTATCATGAATTGATTTTCTTACCAGCTCTATCTCGGATAACTTCAAAGAGAGAGCAGAAGTTCTCTGCTGCCCCTGTGAACCAAATTTGCGGATATCAACACCTGCAATGGAAAAAAGCAGATCATCACGGTGTGGCCCTACGGATGTCTGGCACTGTTTCAGGTCGCGCGGTTTCACCCGTTCTAACTCCTGTTCCAACAGATCCGCAGAAACACTAGGCTCATACGAAAGAAAAAGTTCTTCTCTCCCGCCGGATATCCGATAGTGTATTTCATGAACAAGCTCATTCAGTTCTTTTACAAACTGTTCTCTCCGTCTGATAATTTTTTTCCCGGTATCAGCCAGCTGCATATCCCATACCGGGAGTGTATCCGATAATTCAGGCCGGTAAACCATATCTTTCAACAGTTTATTGCGCTGATTTAAGATTTTATTGTAATTTGACAGGTCAGATAAATAAATTTTATCTAGCTGACATAACTCTGCATCCAGAAAATGTCTGCGTTCGGACGGTCCGTTTTTGATAATATTCAAATCTTCCGGCGAAAAAAATACAATGTTTAAAATTCCAAAAAGCTCACTTGCTTTTTTCATCGGTATCTTATTTACGGCAATTCCCTTAGAACGGTTATGTTTTAAATGCATGTCGATCTGGTATTGTTTGCCGTTTTTTAAAACCATGGTACGAAGATGCGCTTCGTTTGTTCCAAAACGGATCATCTCTTTGTCTTTGCTTCCCTTGTGGGACTTTGTAGTTCCACTTAAGTAAGCAGCTTCCAGGATATTGGTCTTTCCCTGTGCATTATCGCCAAATAAAATATTGGTTCCCTCATCAAATGAAATCTGGAGATTTTCATAGTTGCGGAAATTGTTCAATTCAATGGACTGAATGATCATTTTGAGACTTTCACCGTTTCCCCGTTATAGGAAATCACATCACCATCATGGATTTTTTTTCCACGCTGAAGTTCTGTTTCACCATTGACTTTTACCAGACCATCCTGGATGACAAATTTTGCATCAACACCGGATTCCACAAGTCCGGCTTTTTTCAAAGCCTGTCCAAGTTTTATAAATTCATCTGTTTCTCTAATCTGAATCTCTATCATGGAATTCCTTTCTATCGCCCTTTGGGCAATATCAATCATAGATTTCAAATTCTATAAAAATAATTAGTTTGCAGCTGCATTAAAGTTAACCGGAAGAATCAGATAAATAAATGTACCTTCATCATCCTTGATAAAACATGGAGCCTTTGGATTGACCATGTACAGTGTAACTTCCTCTTCGTCAATGACTCTTAATGCGTCAATGAAAAACTTCGGATTAAAGCCAATTAAAATATCTTTTCCTTCTTTGGCAATATCGATATCTTCATTCATGGAACCAATAAAGGAATTGATTTTTAATTCCATCGTTCCATCTGTGATGTTCATGATGATCGGTTTCTTATCACCTTCTTTGACAAGAAGTGTTGCACGGTCAATACAGTCTAACAGCTCACGTTTGTTTATTTTTACTTTTGTTTCGTAATCAGAAGATAACATCTGTTCAATCTTGAAGTATTCACCTTCGATCAGACGGGAAACGACTGTCGTATTTTCAAACTCAAAAACGATGTGATTGTCTGTCAGGAAAATAGATACTTCATCTTCTGCACTACCCGGAAGGATTTTGCTGACTTCCTGAAGTGTTTTTCCGGGAACGACAACTTTTTTGTGAGAATAATTATTTTTTAATTCAATGTTGCGAATCGAAATACGGTGTCCGTCGAGGGAGACAACCTTAAGATCATTTTCTTCGATCTCGAACAACTCACCTGTCATTAATTTGTTGTTGTCATTGTCAGCGATGGAGAAAATAGTCTGGCGAATGACTTCTTTTAAGGTGAACTGGGAAATGGAAACACAATCGGAAGTTTCGAGAATCGGCAGATAGGAAAAATCTTCTCCTGACTGTCCCGGAATGTTGAATTTTGCTTTTTCACACGTAATCGTGGTTACCAGATTTTCATCTGTTTCTATTGTAACCTGATTATCCGGAAGTTTTCTTACGATCTCAGAAAAAATCTTTGCATCCAGAGCAACAATACCGCGTTCCAGAATCATACCTGTGACGATGGTTTCGATTCCGAGTTCCATATCGTTGGAGGTAAATTTGATCACGTTGGAAGATGCATCAATCAGAATGCATTCCAGAATCGGCATGGTTGTTTTACCGGAGACAGCTTTCATAGCGATACCAACGCTTTTTACAAGGTCTGCTTTGTCAAACACTAATTTCATAATTGTGGATAACTCTCCTTTCCTCACTGTTTGGTGAGTCTGCTTATAAAGAAAAAATATAGTAAAAATCCGTAGTCTTAGTCGTAGGGGCTGTGGATATGTGGAAAACCCCGTCAAGAATGCGGAAATACTGGAAAAATCGATCTGTATAACTCTGTGAATAATCGAACGTGAACCTGTGTATGAAATGTTGATAACTTCAGGCCCCAAATTTGTCCACAATTCATCCACAGGCTTTCCACATCGGTTTGTGTATAAATAAGGGCCTGTCAACCGATGAGTTTCTTCTTATATAAATGTAAATCGGTTTTAACCGTTTTGACAGAGTTACAAAGGCTCCGCCTATTTCGACGGGTTGATCTTCTTCTTTAAGATGTCTACCGTGTTGCGGACACTGTCTTTAGCACTCATTTCCTTTTCGATCTTCTCAATGCCGTGCATGACAGTGGTATGATCGCGGTCGCCCATCATTTTTCCGATTCCGGTCAGCGGGGCATCGAGCATTTCGCGGCACAGATACATTGCGATCTGGCGCGGGAATACGATTTTGCTGCTCCGCTTGCTGCCGACAATGTCGGACGGCGTAATATCGAAGTGATCTGCAACGGTGTCGATGATAAATTCCGGCGTGATCACCTTCTTCTCGTTCGGGGAGATGATGTCGCGCAGCACCTGCTCTGCAAGATCAATGTTGATTTCACGTTTTTCAAGGTTTGCGTATGCAATGATTTTGTTGAGAGCGCCTTCCAACTCACGGATGTTCGATTTAATATTGGAAGCGATGTATTCGATCACATCGTCGCTGACGGAATAGCCGTCTAATTCCTGTTTCTTTCGGAGAATGGCGATTCGCGTCTCGTAATCCGGGCTCTGGATGTCGGCAAGGAGTCCCCATTCGAAACGGGAACGGATGCGGTCTTCCAGAATATCCATGTCTTTCGGGGGACGATCCGAAGAAAGGATGATCTGTTTGTTGGCGCCGTGCAGCGTATTGAAGGTATGGAAAAACTCTTCCTGCGTGGATTCCTTTCCTATAATAAACTGCACATCATCGATGAGAAGTACGTCGATATTGCGGTATTTCTCACGGAATTTGGTCATTGCGGTGTTGTTGCTGTTTCGGATGGCCTCGATGACTTCATTGGTAAATTCTTCACTCGTTACGTAGAGAATCCGCGAAGACGGGTTTTTCTGAAGAATAAAATGTGCGATCGAGTGCATCAGATGGGTTTTGCCCAGTCCAACACCACCGTATAAAAACAGCGGATTGTAGATTTCTCCCGGGGATTCGGCCACGGCGAGAGAAGCTGCATGGGCAAATTTGTTATTGCTGCCGACCACGAAGGTATCAAAGGTATACTTTGGATTCAGGTTCGGCACATAGAGATTTTTCTGGACGGGAGCAGGCGCTTTTTCCTGTTTCACTTCTTCCGGAAGAATAAAGCGGATCTCATAGTTGACACCTGTGATTTCCGCGATTGCCACTTTAATAGGAAGAGTATATTTTTTGCTCACGTAATCGAGACCCATTTTTTCGGATGGAACCAGGATTGTGATCAGATTGTCCTCAACCGAATGGATCGTAAGTGGTTCAATCCATGTAGTAAAGGAGATCTC
>OIFE01001279.1_pt1 | contig 12226 bp, 9 predicted proteins | sample 1581921 | NCBI WGS metagenome assembly OIFE01 (sample SAMN04414075, study PRJEB24778) | human gut metagenome | material: faecal | host: Homo sapiens | reverse complement strand
CTTTTTATTTTTGGATGCAACAAAAACCGCCCCAACTTCCTGTTACGGAAACTGGGGCGGGTTTATTTTACTTATGAAGTTTTATGTGTGCTCTCTCAAGCTCTCACGCAATTACTTGCGGGGGTTCTTGATAGCAGCCTGAGCGGGTGCCAAAATTACAGAGCGTTCGTTTTACTCCACCATGACATTAATCATTATCGAATGACCTTTCTCGAAAGAAGCACCAAGAAATAGCTTGTCATTGTCACTCCAGAGAACGCCTCTACCAATGAAACCATCTTCGTTGCAAGTGTAGCAGGAAAAAGATCGCCATAGCCTACTGCAAAAAAAGTAATAGCACTTGCATAAATGCACTCTAGCCATCCAGTTACTCCTTGATATTGTAAACATGGTATTACATAATATGCCGTTCCGAATATTAAAATCAGAAGAATTATAGTTAAAAATGTTCGGCACTGTTTGGTTCCATATCCGCTAATCCAATCCAGCAGCCTGCGTAATCCTCTTATATAATATCTTTTTTCTTCTTTCGTTTTCGCTTTTTGATAATGAAGATGACAAATATCTTCATTATCATATTCCCCGAGCTGTCTAAAATTTTCCTTTAGCATCAAGAGTTGTTCATTCTTTTTTTCGGTAATCTTTTCAACTAGTTTAGGGAAGTCTTTAAAATAAATTCTCCCACTATTGATTGCATCCTCAAATGATGCTTCTTCTGTATCTTCTAATGCAATCCTTAAAATATTTGTATTTATGCAATCATTAAATAGAAATCTTTTTATGCTTCCACTAAGATTACTTTTACCCAAAATTTCACAACGCAGCAATTCCAAGCAATCAAATCTTGCTTCTCTAATGTCTAATTCTTTTATTGATGCATTAGACAACTTTACTTGAGAAATATTTGATTTCACAAAACACAAATTTTCAAAAGTCTTCGGCAGCGGATCCAAGCAAACCTCTGTTTCTTCTGTTTTGGCACATGAAAAATCCAAACTTAAAGATTGCGTCATTAGCATCGTTAAAATTTTCGATTTGCGGGCTTTTATGTAACGAAATGATACTTCTGGTGTAAAATATCTACTTCCGCCACACTCAATTCCTCCTAATGAAATCTCCGTTTCTATAATATGAGCATCGCTAAATTCAACATTTCCATTTACAAGGGTAATATCGCCTATATCAAGATTTAGATTATAAAATCCTGCATATGAAAAATCCAAATCTTCACTTTGAATCTTTAACTGCATAAGATGAATCAGTTTTGGCTCTTCAGAATAAAAAATCGCTGCCCTAGCTGTTATTTTTTCATATTCTCTATAAGGATTTCCTTCTACTTCATAAGGTGCTTTATCTCCAAGCCACTCAAATTCATCTATATACGTATAATCCAAACATATCTCTTTTTCTTGCCAATCATACTCCTCCAATTTTTTATAATCTGGAATTTCTAGTTGTGCAATCTGTTCTTCCTTGCCACTCTCGCTTAGTTGGTATACCGCAACGCTTTTCCCGGATCCTACGTTCGTTGTATTATGAGGGTAAATTCGCCCATCTTGTTTATTTGTGATTTTTTCATCCCAAATCCAGAATTTTTTCTCAGGATTTGAAACTTCTTTCGTTATAAGTTTCATATTTTGCCTCGCACCTTTTTCATGTGCATCTTCCAATTTACTCCGGTTTCCCTTTCATCATCTGACCCAGAATCGCATTCTTCGTGCTATCACTCAAATAGGCCTTGTTTAGCGTTTTCTTAGTATAATTCAGATATGTCCCAGCCGCTTTCTCTATCAAAAGTGCCGTAAAGTAGCGCTCCCAGCTAAAATATTCCTTACTATCGATGTAGCCAGACGGTGTTTGCAAAATCTGTATGGTCTCTGCATCTTTCAAAATTCCAGAGGAAAGTATCAGCCATTCAAAAGATTCCGGCAGATATAGTGCCAGATTTTTTCTTGTCTGCACCAACTGCAACACCCTGTCCATTTCCGGGCCAAAAGCGGCACCATCTGCAATCACCAGAATCTTTTCATCCTTATGAACCTTCAAATAGGAAAACACATTGGACTTTCCGTTTGCAGTATCACACTGTATTTGCTGTTCTTTACAGACCGCATCAAAGAATTGATACCCCGAATTGCTGTCCTCTGTCAAGATTTTCTCCGGTTTAATATTTTCAGTCGTACTATCCGGGTAAATTCGATAGAACGAATGATAACTCTGTTTCAGTGTCCCATACTTTCCAGAGGTTCGGATTCCATACACTTCTTCCACACTGTATGGCAAGGCTGGCAAACCCTCTCTGGTCACGATAACATAATAGTTATCCGTCTGCTGAATCGCACACGCAAAATCTTTGGTCCTGACAAACTCGTTTCCTTCGTCGATAAAAACAATGCTGTCCTGAATATTGTCAAGTTGTCCCTTCCAAAGATTTCCTTCTACCACGTAGCAACTTTTATCACAATTTAGAGTGACCGGTCCACTCTCTCCATCGTTCATATGTGTACGAATCATATCTACGAGAGTCGTTTTACCCGTTGCGCTATCCCCGCGAATGATGGTCAAGTTGCGTCGCAGTTCAAATTCATATTTAAGGTACTTTGTGCCAACGACCACTTTATGAATGCCTTTCATTTCTGTCAGCCCCTTTACACAAACTCACCTGCGGCCAAAATCAGCTCTTCCATACTGTGAACGATTTGATTCGTATTCAGCACTTTTATTGTAAACGGCTTTTTGCCAAAATCCATCAGGTGACGCAAATTCACCGTGCGATCCTCCTGCTCTGCAATTTTGAGCAGCCACTTTGCACAGTTGTCACCGCAAGTCGATACATTGAACACTTTCTCCGGCTCAAACTTTACCAAAATCAGTGTCTTTACGCCACCAGACAAACCAATCGGTGGAATTTTACCCAAGACCGGGCTGTCAATGATACCACTGTCGATAACAACAGACTTGTCCACATCCTGAATCATTTTCTTGACCATCGGGTCAACGATCCAGCCTTCCTCGTAATCATATTTGAAATAGGAAGCTGTATTATACACAGCTTCCTTCATATCACCGTAAAAAATGTTCAGCATCTTATCACCTCGTCGATGTGCGTACTTCTGCTATCATTGTACCCTCTTTCAGCTTACAAAACAAGATGCAAAAAGCTCTTGGCCTCCATTACAGAAACCAAGAGCTTTTATCTTCTTTGTCCTATCAGATTTTATTTCCGGGGAGACTTAATCGCAGCCTGGGCGGGTGCCAAAATTACAGAGCGTTCGGAGTAACGATGATACGCTATTTGTGAATTTCCAGTGTGTTTTACCCCCTCTCCGCAATGATCTTCTCCAAATTTTCTTCCTGCAAATAGAATTCCGGCAGTTTTGCCTTGTCATATAGAACAAATGGGCGGCGTTTGCAAGAAGCAGTCATACACAAAACGCCCCCGGCTTCCTGTCATGGAAACCGGGGGCGCTGCGGTTTTATGGGAAACGCCTCAGGCGCTGCAAAGCCTCAGTGCAGCAGAGAGCTGACCCATGCCCGGGCGGCCGTCTTGGCCTGGAGCTTATTGTACATCTTCAGGGTGGTATTGTACACCTTCTGGCTCATGGCATTGCTGGCGTTGGTGGCGGCAGCCTGCTTGGCCTCAAGCGTGTCGGCGGCGGCAACGGCGGCCTTCATATCGGCGTAGTCGGCCATGATCTCCTGCTGGAGCGCGGCATAGCTGGCCTTAGCTGCTGCCCGATCCTTTGCGGTGACCTGATTGCCATTGCTGCCGTAGGTCAACAGGTTGGAGAGGGCGTCACGCACGCCGTAGAAGGAGTCGGTCCAGTCGTCCGGGTAGGTGTAGTAGCGGCCCTTGGCATCCTGATACCAGACGCCCTCGGTGGGCTGCTCGTCGGAGCGGGTGACCGTGTGGACCGAGACCTTGTAGACATCTGCGGTGTCGGTGGTCAGCATCGGATAGTAAGGGACGAAGGCGTTGTACACGTCGTCGTCAAAAGCGGTCCACTCGGTAATGGCGGTGTTCAGATCGCCGGTAGCGCTCACCTGGAACAGATGAGTCTCCACATTGCCCGTCTTGCCGATGGGCTCGGTCTGAAAGAAGTGGATGGAATCCTCCACCGAGAACTTCTTGGTCAGCTGGATGTTGGAGTAGACCGGGACGATGGCACCGTTCTCGCCGACGTTGCTGATAGCAAAGTCGGTCTCGCTGTAGTTGTCCTTCGTAAAGGTGTCGGTGCCGTACAGGTAGTTCAGGCCGGCTGCCATGCGGTCCGATGCGATGTCGCCGTTGTAGGAGGCATCCAGATCGATGACATTGGCAGCGGCGTCGCCCACAAAGGTACCGGCTTTCTGGGCCACGGAGATCAGGTTGGCAGAGGCCACCACGTTGTCGGTGTCATCCAGATCGATCTTGCCCATAGCGGCGATGTTGGGCTGCATGAAGACCACGCTGGAGGAGAGCTTCAGGGCAAGGTAGGTGTGGCCCGTCAGGTTCTCCACGAACCAGGTCTCATTCTGGTCGGCAATGAACACGCCGGAGCCGCCGGCTGCACCGGCGTTGTCATAGATGGAGGTCAGCAGGGCAACACCCTCGCGGGCCGTGGAAGCTTCGCTCAGCAGCACCGTGGTGATCTCGGCTTCCTCAATGCCGTTGTCCACATAGGGGTCTACGCTCAGCACGGCGTCGGTGCCGTAGAGAGACTCGGTGGCAGAGACCATGACGCCCTTCTCGTTGGTGCCAGCCTCCTCATAGGGGGTGTGCTCGTGGGTGCTGTCGCAGTCCGGGCAGACACCCAGACCGTTGTCGTCCCGGCGGGCGGTGTAGCGGTAGCTGTCGTGGGTGAAGGTGTAAGTAAAGCCGTAGCAGCCCTCGTACACCTCGCCCGCGGTGTGCTTCCCGGCGGGGCTGATGTTGAACAGCTTGTTGTAATCGTTGGTGCCCAGATCCTCGATCCGGCCAAACATGGTGGTGCCATCCTCGGTGAGGTCGCTGCCGACATAGAGTGCCGTGCAGGCGAAAGCGGAAGGAACCATGGTAAGCGTCATCGCACAGGCGATGAAAGCCGCAGCAATTTTCTTCTTCAAAGACATAATAGTATCGATCCCTCTCTTGTTGATTGTCGGCATTTCGTCGGTAGGTGTTATAATACACCCATTTTAATGAAAATGCAAGTATTTCCCCGAAATTTTAGCATATATTCATTTTTATATGGTATATATTCATGCTGCGTTTTTCATCTGCCCCTCCGTGAGCGCAAAAAACCGCCCCGGCTTCCTGTTGCGGAAACCGGGGCGGCTCATATACTTTATTGGTGCTCTCTCAAGCTCTCACGCCATTACTTGCGGGGGTTCTTGATGGCAGCCTGAGCGGGTGCCAAAATTACAGAGCGTTCGGAACAGTGATACGCCGTTTCTTTAACACGCTGTATCTCCAAAGAACGGCTTCACCGTACTAAGAGAAACTCCGTTACGCTTTGCTTTTTCCCGTTCATAAGTCACACGGGTAACTTCCTCAATAAAAGCTCGGACTTCCGGCGTTGCTGTTGACCATGTGACATTAAAGCGTCTGCAAATTTGATAAAATGTGCGATAAAATATCTCTCGCTCTGCATCACGCTGAAAATATTCTTTTGCACTCATCAAACACACCTCATTTCAAGTAAGTTACAAAGATGTTCATTGCCGCCTCACCAGAAAGTTCATAACGCGGTGCTCCGCCAAAACTCGGCAATGGACAAGCACCATAGTCCCGGACGTAATGCTCTGCCAGCTCCGGAACTTTTGCCTCGAACGTAACCGTCCCGCCGCATTCATGGTCAATCGACAACTTGATTCCGTACGCAATCAACACCCGGCCAATGCCCTGATACTTTTTAGAATGCCCGACAATTGTCGGATTGCTTTCCGGCTGGCTCTCAATGTAGGTAATATGAACCATCACGTCATTTTCCAATATTTCGTATGCAGCCAGCGCAACCAATTCGCCATTACTCGTCTTTAAGGCATACTTTTCAAAGGCATCATCCTGAATATAATCTGACAACCAGCTTGTTTGCCAGACGGGTTCTTTTTCAGTCTGTACCGCATCAGACTTTTTCATGCGCACGATTTTCACACTGATATTCTGACTGCCGTCTGTTTTTATAATAAATGGTACAAACTTTGCCATACAGACCTCTTTTCCTGAATAAAGCATTTTATAGTCTTATTATACTCAGTCGCTCTTAAATTTTCAACCAGTCACCGCCCTCCTCTCTTCAAATATTTTTGTGTAAATGTGTAAAATAAATATTGACAATTTTGGAAAATCGACGTATACTTGCATTAAAGGAGGCGATAGCCATGTATGACATGAATGATTTGTTTAATTCCCGTGATGTGGTAGGATGCAAGCTAAACCAAATCATTGGCAGTCACAAATATACTAAAAGCAATGTATGCACTGGTGCAGGTATCTCTCGCCCAACACTTGATAAACTCTTAAATGGCGAAGTAACCAACAAAACCAATTTTGAAAAGCACATTTCAAAGCTGCTTGCATTTCTTTCCCTCACGCCCAGTGAACTGATGGGTGGCATCGCCAACCCTTTCACTGACTCTAAAACATTGCGTGATGCACTCCACCTCGATCTTCAACAATTGAGCCAACGATGTGGACTTTCCATTGATGAACTGCAAAAAATTGAAGCTGGCGAAGATGTCCCCCTCGCAGAACTGCGAGATGTCGCCTATTGCCTTGGAACCGGCGTAACTGGTGTACTGGGCGACGGTTATTTTCAAACTTCGGTCAGCAGCATGGACTACTTTGTCAAAAACGATCCAACAACAATCCATTCTCCCGGTGGATTTTGGGGACACTTAGGCATCTTAGTCCAAGGTCAGCCAAAATATTTGTGGTTTCCGATAACGGCCTATACCCGGCAGCTAGTTTATAAAAATAGCACTGAAAAATATATGGCCATTCCTTGTATGGACAACTCTCTTTTGCTGATCAACTGCGATAAAATTGAAGAGCTGGTGCTTCTTGATGAGGCCTGCGGCTCTCCTGTTGACATGGATTGGGACAGCACTGTAAGTGAGGGCGAAATTCCGGCGGTTGTGTATGAAGCGTTTGATGATTATATGACATACAAAGACGTCGGAGACACTCCTTCCCACTACGATCTTTCCGCATTACTGGTAGGGGCCATCGACCACATTATTGATATTTGTAAAATCGATTCTGAAGCGTTCGCTTCTAAACTGAACACCGCCACTATTATATTCTCGAACGGTCGAATTCAGCACCTCTCTTTGTCTTACGATGTCTCGGACTCTTTAGCCACTGCTGTGCAGCAAATTTATGAAATGGGCGAATTACTTGATAATAGCATTGTAACGATTGAGGCCTGCGATGAAGTCGAGACTCTGATCAACTTCAAGAACATATCAATGATTCAACTTCCACTTGCAAAAATTGAGTGCGACATTAAGAGATCCCTGTCCGAGACGGATGATGCGTAACTGGGAATCAATTCATTGGTAATCTACGATATAAAAACCGCCCCGGCTTCCTGTTACGGAAACCGGGGCGGCTCATTATGCTTTATTCGTGCTTTCTCAAGCTCTCACGCAATTACTTGCGGGGATTTTTGATAGCAGCCTGAGCAGCAGCCAGACGTGCGATAGGCACACGGAAGGGAGAGCAACTGACGTAGTCCAGACCAACATTGTGGCAGAACTCGACGCTGGAAGGATCGCCGCCGTGCTCGCCGCAGATGCCCAGACCCAGGTCGGGACGGGTCTCACGGCCGTCATGTGCAGCCATCTTGACCAGCTTGCCGACGCCGACCTGGTCCAGATGCTGGAACGGATCGCTCTCGTAGATCTTGTTCTCGTAGTAAGCGCCCAGGAACTTGGCAGCATCGTCACGGCTGAAGCCGAAGGTCATCTGGGTCAGGTCGTTGGTGCCGAAGCTGAAGAACTCAGCCTCCTTGGCGATCTCGCCGGCAGTCAGAGCTGCACGGGGGATCTCGATCATGGTACCGACCAGATACTTCATGTCAACGCCGGAAGCCTTGATGAGCTCGTCTGCGACCTTGACGACAACGTCCTTGACGAACTTCAGCTCCTTGACCTCGCCGACCAGCGGGATCATGATGTGCGGAGTGATGACATAACCGGTCTCAGCAGAGACGTTCAGAGCTGCCTTGATAACAGCGCGGGTCTGCATTGCTGCGATCTCGGGGTAGGTGACAGCCAGACGGCAGCCACGATGGCCCATCATGGGGTTGAACTCGTGCAGAGAAGCAACGACGTTCTTCAGGTCATCGAAGGTCATGCCCATGTCGGCAGCCAGCTCCTTGATGTCCTCGTCCTTGCTGGGCAGGAACTCGTGGAGAGGCGGGTCCAGATAACGGATGGTCATCGGGCGCTCACCCATGATGCGGTACATCGCCTCGAAGTCACCCTGCTGGAACGGCTCGACCTTGGCCAGAGCAGCCTCGCGCTCTTCCACGGTACGTGCGCAGATCATCTCACGGACAGCCTTGATGCGGTCCTCAGCGAAGAACATATGCTCGGTACGGCACAGGCCGATGCCCTCAGCACCCAGGTCAACTGCCTGCTGTGCGTCGCGCGGGTTATCGGCGTTGGTCATGACCAGCAGCTGACGAGCAGCGTCTGCCCAGCCCATGAAGCGGTTGAAGTTCTTGTTGCCGGTGGCGGCGACGGTAGCGACCTGCTCGCCGTAGATGTTGCCAGTGGAGCCGTCGATGGAGATCCAGTCGCCCTCGACGAACTTGTGGCCGTTGAGCTCGAAGGTCTTAGCCTCTTCGTCGATCTTCACGTCGTTGTCGTTGCCGCAGCCGGAGACACAGCAGGTACCCATACCACGAGCAACAACGGCTGCGTGGCTGGTCATGCCGCCGCGGACGGTCAGGATGCCCTGAGACACCTGCATACCGACGATGTCCTCGGGAGAGGTCTCCAGACGGACCAGAACGACCTTCTTCATCTTGCCGGACTTGACCATCTCCTCAGCCTCTTCGGCGGTGAAGACGATCTGGCCGCAGGCAGAACCGGGAGAAGCTGCCAGACCCTTGCCGACGACCTCAGCAGCCTTCAGGGCAGCTGCGTCAAACTGGGGATGCAGCAGGGTATCCAGCTGCTTGGGCTCCACGCGCAGGACAGCCTCCTGCTCGGTGATCATGCCCTCGTCCACCAGATCACATGCGATCTGCAGAGCAGCCTGAGCGGTACGCTTGCCGTTACGGGTCTGCAGCATATACAGGTGGCCGTCCTCAATGGTGAACTCCATATCCTGCATATCGCGGAAGTAGTTCTCCAGACGGGTAGCGATCTCAACGAACTGGTCGTAGACCTCAGGCATCTGCTCGTGCAGGTGGCTGATGGGAGACGGAGTGCGGACACCAGCAACGACGTCCTCGCCCTGTGCATTGATGAGGTACTCGCCCATCAGCTTCTTAGCGCCGGTGGCGGGGTCACGGGTGAATGCAACGCCGGTGCCGGAGCGGTCGCCGGAGTTACCGAAAGCCATCTGCTGGACGTTGACAGCGGTGCCCCACTCGTAGGGGATCTCGTTCATCTTACGATAGACGTTTGCGCGGGGGTTGTCCCAGCTGCGGAAGACGGCCTTGACAGCTTCGATGAGCTGATCCTTGGGGTCCTGGGGGAAGGGTCTGCCCTCGTTGTCCTCATAGATCTTCTTGAAGGTGCCGACCAGTTCCTTCAGGTCGTCAGCAGTCAGGTCAACGTCGTTCTTGACGCCCTTGGCTTCCTTCATCTTATCGATCTCGACCTCGAACAGGCTCTTCGGAACCATCATGACGACGTCGGCGAACATCTGCACGAAGCGGCGGTAGCAGTCGTATGCGAAACGGGCGTTGTTGGTCTTCTTGGCCAGACCCTCGACAGCCTCGTCGTTCAGGCCGAGGTTCAGGATGGTGTCCATCATGCCGGGCATGGACTGACGTGCGCCGGAACGGACGGAGACCAGCAGCGGGTTCTCGTTGTCGCCGAAGGTCTTGCCGGTGATCTTCTCGAGGCCCTTGACGTGCTCGAAGATGTCAGCGGTGATCTCGTCGTTGATCTGACGGCCGTCTGCGTAGTACTGGGTGCAGGCCTCGGTGGTGATGGTGAAGCCTTGCGGCACCGGCATACCGGCTGCAGTCATCTCAGCCAGACCAGCGCCCTTGCCGCCCAGAATGTTCTTCATGGTGACCTTGTCGCCGCCAAAGGCATCGTTGCCTTCGCTGAAGTAGTACAGATACTTTTTGCTCATGCGTGTTTACCTCCCAAATGATGGCCCCCGGCGCGATGCTCCGGCGGTCTTATCGATGCTCTGTCTTGTCATACGATAAACATTTCTCTGTGAATGCTAAACCATTATACCAGAATTTCACGTCTATTCCATCGGGCAAAACACCGAATTTGTTTGATATTTTTTGTGCAAACTCTTGCATTTTACTTACTTTTTCGGTAATATAAAATGGGAAAGATTTCGAGAGGTTTTTTAAGGTTTTAAGCCATTTTTAGGGCGATGGATACAACTTTCCATCCATCAAACCCTTTACCCTGTTTTTCCGGGGTGATTGCTCCCGAGTTTGTCCTGTCTTGGATACAACAAAACCCTTCTCCGCAGGGGCTCCGCCGCCGCTGCGGAGGCCGTTTTGGGAGGAGGTTTTTATTTATGCAAAACATTGACACATCCGCACTGGCTGCCGCAAAGGCAAAGCTCGACGCCGCCGAGACCCAGCGCGAAGAGATGCTGCTGCGCCACATCGCAAACGGCGTGGACATCCGCAGCCGCAATGTGGAGATCGGCTCCGAAGTGGTCATTGCCCCGGGAGCCGTCATCCTCGCAGGCACCATCCTGCGCGGCAAGACCACCATCGGCGCAGGCTGCGTCATCGGCCCCAACACCCTCATCGAGGACAGCACCGTGGACGAAGGCACCACCGTCAACGCCAGCCAGGTCTACAGCAGCCACCTCGGCCCCCACAACAATATCGGCCCCTTCACCCATGTGCGCATCAACACCGTCACCGGCTACGGTGTGCATCTGGGCGCTTATGTCGAGACGAAGAACTCCAACTTCGCCCGGGGCAACACCGTCAGCCACCTGACCTACATCGGCGACAGCGACGTAGGCAAGTACTGCAACTTCGGCTGCGGCACCGTCACCTGCAACTACGACGGCAAGGACAAGTTCCGCACTCAGATCGGCGACTACTGCTTCATCGGCTGCAACACCAACCTTGTCGCCCCCGTCACCATCGGTGACGGGGCCTACACCGCCGCCGGCAGCACCATCACCAAGGACGTCCCCCCGCAGGCTCTTGGCATCGCCCGGGAGCGTCAGACCAACCTCGACGGCTGGGCTGAGCCGAAAATGGAGGCGTACATTATAAAGAAGCAGAAACTGGAACAGGAGCAGAGCTGACCCCCGCTCCCCACGCCGCCGTGCCGCCCGCACGGCGGCTTTTTTGCTTTTTGTGTATCTTTTTGCGCGCGCGTATGTTATAATAACATATTGTTCGAAAACAGATTTAACGTAAAAAAGGCAGAATATATCATATGAACACCAATGACATCTGGCTCATTGCCGGCCTCGGAAATCCGGAGCCGAAATACGACGGCACCCGTCACAACGCAGGCTTTGCCGCGCTGGACTATCTGGCCGGCAAGTGGGGCATCTCCGTCTCCAAGACCAAGTTTCAGGGCCTGTGGGGGCAGGGCGAGGTGGACGGCCACAAGGTCGTGCTCCTGAAGCCCCTGACTTATATGAACCTCTCGGGCGACTCCATCGGCCCGCTGGCGGGCTTCTTCAAGATCCCTGCCGACCACGTCATCGTCCTGTGCGACGACATCACCCAGAACCCCGGCAAGCTGCGCATCCGGCCCTCCGGCTCTGCGGGCGGCCACAACGGCCTCAAGAGCATCATCGCCCGCCTCGGCGGCGAGAACTTCCCCCGCATCCGCATCGGCGTGGGCGCAAAGCCCCGCCCGGACTACGATTTGGCCGACTGGGTACTGGGCAAGTTCCCGCCCGACGACGCCAAGGCCCTCGCCGACCGCTGCCCCGACATCGCAGCCGCCGCAAAGCTCATCATGGACGGCAAGCTGGGTCTGGCGCAGAGCAAGTATAACGGGTAAGGCTCCGCTTGACGCAACCTCTCAGTCTCGCTTCGCTCGACAGCTCCCCTACCGAGGGGAGCCTCTGGCG